>ERZ1643246.3457-NODE-3457-length-13538-cov-8.438478_pt1 | contig 13538 bp, 16 predicted proteins | sample MGYA00579265_ERZ1643246 | MGnify/ENA primary metagenome ERZ1643246 (study PRJEB29033, sample SAMEA4952261) | chicken gut metagenome | biome: Broiler Chicken; feature: Gastrointestinal Tract; material: Caecum | place: Ireland | collected 2018 | study: Broiler... | reverse complement strand
TTGTGAAGAAAGAAGATCCACCCAAACCATTCCAGTATGCCATGATTCAGGACCGTGTCATGAAGATGATCAGAAAAAATGATATCCGGGACGAGAATGGAGAGTTACTGAAGTTTGGAACGCATGTATTCCGGCATAGCTATGGGAAAAAATTGACGGAGATGCATATTGATGACTGGATGATCGCAAGGCTTCTGGGGCATAAAACATCGCAGAGCGTGCATTACTATCGCAGGATTGGAAACAAAATGATGGCGGATGAAACAAGGGCAACTAGAGAGAAAATAGACATGATTTTACTGGATATAGTAAAGGAGTGGGATGGCTATGAAATATGACAAGATGATAGCCGTGAACAAAGCTGAGAGTGAACAGAAAATTAAGAGAGCGATACAGGCGATAGAGGACATGAGTGCGAGAGGGGTTCAAATTTCAGTAACGGAGTTGGTGCGTTGGACGGGCTTGTCTAGGGGATTTTTTTACAAGAACGTGCAGGTTCGTCAGAAGCTGGAAGAAGCAGCTAGTCGGCCACGAGTAGCAGAGATATGGCAGCCATCTCAAAAGAAGGAAGTAGACAATAGTAAACTGCAGACGCTCAAGGAGGATTTTCGTAGGAGTGAGATGGAAAATCAGAGGTTAAAACTTGAGAATGAGCAACTGGTTCAAAAGTGCGATGCGCTCCAGAAAGAGGTAGATGCACTGAAAAAACGAATGGGGCGGAAGGAAATTGCTTTACTGAAAAAATTGTAGGAGGAACTTGAGGTGAAGTATGATAAAATAGTTCTATTAAAGAAACAGCAGGCACAAGAGAATTTAGAAATTGCCAGAGTTGAAATTGAAGATATGTTTAAGTCTGGTGAAAGCATTAATGTAACAAGATTAGCAGAGAGAACGGGGTTTTCCAGAAGTTATTTTTATAGGAATAAGCAGGCTGCCCAACTAGTTAAACAGGCTCAACAAAAGGAGGAACATATTTTAAAAGAGCATGCCGGTATTGTACATATCCCGGAGGATGTCGAAGAGAAAGTAATCAATTTGCGGATAGAAATTCTGAAACTTGAGTACGAGAATGAAATTCTTAGAAAGAAATTGAGGGATGCGGGATATGAAGTATAGTAAAATGGTAGAAATAAGCCAAGAGAAAAGTAGGAAAAAGGTAGAACGCGTAAAAATTGAAATCGAGAGCATGCTTGTTAGAAAAGAACGAATAACGGTATCTGGCTTGGAAAAAGCTACGGGATTTTCTAATAGCTTTTTCTATCGTAATAAAGAGGTTAGTCAGGTAATAAAGGAGGCTCAGCTTAGACAGGGTGAATGCTATAATCCTAAAAAGGTAATTGCTGATATGGCATTAAAAAACACAGTTACATACCTAAAAGCAGAATTACTTAAACTCAAGAAGGATATAAAGAAATTGGAACAAAAAAATTTGAAATTACAGGAAGAAAATTCAAGATTAAAAGAAAAAATGGTAGATAGTGTGAATAAAACCACCTAATCATATCTTTCATAATAGTAAAAGCACGCCTGAATAGGACAGAAGGAACGAGAATGGGTAGAAATTCAATTTTGTATCAAAATGAATTTACGGGCTTGTTTTTTTTGAGGGGGGGGGGAGAGAAAAGATAAGTATTCAAGTCGCTATCGAGATGTGATATAATAAAAAAAACTATTGTTGGGAGGTTCGTATGATAATCACTATTGGTAGCGTTTTACCTGATGATAAAGGTAATGAGTACAAAATTTTGAGAAATATTAAGTCAGGTGGTTTCGGACAAGTTTTCTTATGTGAAAGACTAAAAGATAAAGAGAAATTTGCTTTAAAAACGATGCTGAGCGTATTTCCAGCATCTGAAGAGTATAATGCATTTCAGAATGAAATGAATTTGGCAAAGAGTATTAATAATGAAAATGCGATTAAATATGAGTTTATGCACGATGGGAGAGTATTTGATAAGTACCCTCCATATATCATTATGGAATTTGCTAACCAAGGGTCTTTGAATGACCTAATTAAGAAGAAACGTATAAGCAAAACATTTTTTACTAATGATGAATTGGATAGCATGTTTTTACAATTAGCACGGGGGATGGCACATATCAACTCTGTTTTAGTACACAGAGATATAAAGCCAGACAATATATTAATTAAAGATAATGTTCTGAAAATTACAGATTTTGGCTTAGCAAAATATTCTGAAGCGGCAACTAGAAGTATAACATTTAAACACTATGGAACAGAACCTTATTGTGCTCCGGAAGTATGGAGAAATGAAAAGAATACAATTGCAATGGATATTTATTCCATGGGTATTGTATTTTACGAATTAGCGACACTAAATTATCCGTATAATGTCAAAGATGGCAATTACATGGAAGCACATCTATATGCGCCAGTTGAAAATCCAACCCGATTTAATTCCGTAATTCCACCTAATATGGTTTCAGTTATTTATAAAATGCTGCAAAAACCACAAAGTAAGAGATTCTCAAATTGGCAGGAAATTATTGATATTCTAAATAATGGAAATGCTTTAGGTACGAGAGATAGTAAAATTGTAGCTTTAGTACAGTCAGCTGTAAAAATGCAAAATGAAACAGATATGGCAATACAGAGGAAACAGACAGAAGAGGAAAAACAAAGAAAAGAATGGAATGACCACGTAAAAAACATAATGTCTTATTTTAATAACGAAATACTAAGCACACTTAAAGAATATGCAGAAATATACAATTCTCAATACGCTTCGGGGAAAATTGTTTTCAATTTAAATCATTTTGATATTACAGCCGAAAAGAATACTGTAACGATTAAAATGCCAAGAATCCAAACCATTACAATAGAATTATCAGTTGTCAATCCGAATGCTACTAAAGAAATTATTGGTTATTCAAATATTAATGGTATTTCTAGACCAACTGCTACAAAACATTTCCAGCCTCAATATAGAGGGAAAAAGGTTTTGGCATGGGGAAAAATAGAGGACAATTTTAATGTTGGTTATAATATTTTGCTGTTGGAAAATAAGGTAGACGGGTATGGGGACTGGTTTATTATGTACAATACCAATTCTGGTTTCAATAAGTCACCTAGACCGGAGCCATTTGCATTTTCCGAAAAAGAGTTACCTAAAGAAATAAATTATATTGATGCAACACACATATATATATCAAAAATAGAGAAATATAATATTGAAAGATTTCAGGAGTTAATAGCACGTGGACAAGTGAGACCAATATAATTAAGGTTAATATATTTTGGTAGATAATAGACAAAACATTAGTAGAAAGTGGGGCGTAAGTAATTATTTATCGGTTAGTCTGTTAAAAATTTTATAAGCATTTAGCAAGAGAGTTTACCAGTAGGGTAAGCTCTTTTGATTTTGAACGAAGGAAGGAGTTTCCTGCTGTGTGCCAAGCCAGTATTTTCAAGCGCTTCTGGGAGGGTACTGGAGTTTATCGTGGTACTGATAGGCCTGGTCATCATCTTCAAGGAGCAGATTACCAAGCTGCTGGAGAATATCTTTAAAGAAGTGAACTCTCAGTCGAAAGAGGTGTATTGATGAAAAGACAGGGGGAGATTACCATTTTTCTTGGATTAATCCTTCTGAGTCTGTGGGCACTGCTGTGCGGGCTGGCGGAATCGGCCCGCACAGCAGCCGCCAGGTGCTATCTGCGCCATGGGATGAATGCGGCCATGGATTCTCTGATGAGCCAGTATCACCGGCCTTTGTGGGAAAAATACCGTCTGTTTGGCTTGGAGTATGGGGACGGCCAGGAGTTGGAGCAGGAATTTTCACAGTTTCTGGAACCGTATTTGGAGGCGGAGAACTGGTATCCTTTCAGCCTTCAGGAGGTCTGGCAGGAGGAGATCGTATCTCTGACGGACGAAAACGGACAGGTTTTGGAAGAACAGATTTTAGATTACATGAAATATGGGCTGCTGAATGTCCAATGGGAAGAATTGACAGAGGGGGAAGCGCAGGAGCTGTTTCGCTCCATTAAGGAGGCCCAGGCAGTAGAGGAAGTGGCGGAGCGTTATGAGGAGCATTCCATAGAAGCAGTCCGCCTGGAAAAGAGCCTGGAGACGATTTATGACAGCCTGCAAAAGCAGAAGGAGCATTGGGAGAATGGGACAGAGGAGCTGGAAAGCCTGGACGGCGATGGATTTATCCGCCAGGGAAAACAGGTGGTAAAGCAGCTGGAGCGGGTTCCGGCTCTGGTGGAGAGATATAAGGCAGAGGCAGACCGTCTGGCAGCTCAGCTGGAGGAGAGCAGAGGGTTTTATGGGCAGAGACAGGATGAAATTAGCGGGCAGGTGGCTGCCAGTCTGGAATCAGAGATGGAGAGCTATGAGACCTATATCAGCCAGGACGGAGAACGCAGAAAAGAGGTGGAAGCGCTGTCAGAGGCATCCGGGACCGGCCGGGAGTATGTGGACAATGTGCTGGAGGAGGCCCGTCAGGTTCAGGAATACATTGACCAGTGGGAGCCGGAAGATGAGGATGACGAGCTGGATGAGGAGCGTCTGTGGAGGCCCGTGGTCCGGAGATGGAGCCAATATCCTCTTCTGGGCCTGGATATAAGCTTTGGTATGGAGGATAGGGAAAAAGAAGGGCTGCTGGAACAGGTTAAAACGATGCTCTCCGGCAGGCTTCTGCCGCTGGTTATGCCTGAGAACCGGACCGTTTCCGGCAGGAGGCCGGATCTGACAGGAGCACCATCGATTCTTCTGGATTCGGCAGAAGAACCCTCTCCAGCTTCTCTGACAGAGCGCCTGATAATAGGGGAATACGTTCTGCGTTTTTTTAACTGGTATGATCACAAAAGGCAGGAACCGGGGAGCTGTGACTACGAAGTAGAATATATTCTTTTCGGAAATGCGGGGGACCAGGAGAATCTGGAAGAAATGGCCCTGCGGCTGCTGACACTGCGCCAGGGCATGAACCTGGTTCATATCCTGTCTGACAGCCAGAAACGGGAGGCGGCCCGGAATTTGGCTCTGTCTATTGTAGGGGGGATCGGGATACTTCCTTTGGCAGGGGTGCTGGCTTTTTTTATTATGAGTGTCTGGGCTTTGGGTGAGGCTCTTTGGGATTTGCGTATTCTTTTTGACGGAGGCAAGATCCCACTGGTAAAGACAAGGGAGAGCTGGAAGCTGGGACTGGAAAATCTGCTGGAACTGGGGAGAAAAGGAAATTTAGAGGAAATGGATGATTCTGGCGGGGACAGCGGATTGGATTATCGGGGATATGCCAGGATACTGTTGTTTTTTGTGCATGGCCCGAAAACAGACTATCGGATGATGGATTTGATCCAGAGCAGCCTGCGGCAGACCCAGGAAGGGTACCGGATCAGCCGGTGTGCCAGCCAGGTGGATATTCAGGCAGGACTTTGTGGAAAACACGTATTTTTTTCTCTTGGCCTGTGGAAATCTGTTTTCGGTACAGGTGATGCCGGATATGAGCTGAGTATGCCGGTGTCCGGTCAGTACGTATAAGGTTTGGGAGGGACCGGTAATGATGCTCTTTTTTTCAGCGAAGGACCAGATAAAGATTCAACAAAAAAAATTTCGCACCTCTCCAGTACGAAGCTCCAAAACGTCTATTTCCTGGCTCAGTCAATCACTGAAAAAAAGAGTGTCACTGCCGGCCTCTCTGCGGATCCCGGCTTTCAGAAGAAGATGCTGCAGAACAGCCTGTGCCAGTCTGTCGGTGGAGGCAGCATTGGTCCTTCCGCTTTGTCTGTTTTCCTGCGTTCTGCTGATGATGCCGGTAAAACTCTTCGAGGAACAGCGGAAAATACAGGCAGCTTTGGAGGAGGCGTCCAGGGATTTGAGCCAGTATGCGTATGTAAAGCAGCAGCTCGAACAGGGAAATGAGGCGATTGGCGGGAATAACGGTCTGGCTTCCCTGGTGGGGCTGGGATATGTCAGAGCAAAGGTAATGGAACATGTGGAGGAAGGGATCATTTCCCAGGTTTCCTTTGCCCGTAGCCGTATTTTAGAAGAGGATGAGGAGATTCTCCTGGTGATGGATTATCGCCTGAAGCTGCCTTTTTCGGTCTTTGGACTGGACAGCATACCTATGGAATCAGTGAGTCTGCGCAGAGCCTGGGTAGGGGCAGAAGGAGGCCGGCTGGAGGGGGACAGCAGTGCGGGAAGGGAAGAAGAGGAGGAAGTGGTGTATTTGGGAAAGAACCCGACCAGGTATCACGTCAGCCCCCTCTGTCATTATCTGTACAATGACCTGCAGGCTGTCTCGGCTGAGCAGATTGAAGGGCTGCGTAACCAGCAGGGACAGAGATATAAGCCATGCAAACGCTGCGGGAATGCGTCAGCCCGGACCTACTATATAATGCCCAGCGGGAGCAGCTACCACACATCGGAATCATGCAGCGCCATTGGGGCTTATGTCCGGGCAGTAAAAAGATCGGAGGCAGAGTATCTGGGCGCCTGTTCGTACTGTGGAGGTGGTTAAGTCTATGAAAGGATCAGAAATGGCTGTCAGGCTGATGGAGCTGGTTTTCTTCGCCTTTCTGTGCTTTGCCGCCTGGAAGGATTGGAAGACAAGGCAGGTTTTGCCGGGGATGCTGGCTTTGATGGGAGTGACAGGAATTTTGGCGAGGGGAATTTTGTGCTGGCTGCTGTGGAAAGAACAGGGAGCCTGGCTGAGAGGGCTGACGGACTGGGGCGGAGGACTGTTGGCGGGAGGTATGCTTTTGGCGCTGAGCCGGGTTACAGGGGGCGGACTGGGAGCAGGGGACGGCTGGTTCTTTGTCGTTTCTGCCGCCTGGATTGGGATAGAAAAGCAGCTGTGTCTGTTGATAGGAGGGATGATGCTGTGCTTTTTATTTTGCGGTGCCGCAGTCATTTGGGGCGTATTAAAAGGAGTTTCCGTAAAAGGAATGAGAATTCCATTCCTGCCATTTCTGGTTCCGGCAGCAGTTTTTCTTCTGATATCCTGAGGCCGGGAAAACTGGAGGGAAGTTACACAGTGGAGGCAGCTCTCGTAATGTCTGCGGTGATAATGGTTTTATGGCTTATGATACAGAGGGCCTATGTGCTTCACGACCAGGTGACAGGGAGTATGATTCTCCATGAAGCGGTAGAGCTGTCCGTACAGGAAAAAAATCCGGAACTGTCCCGGACTGCCGGGCTGGGCGTGGAGGCATTGGACGGGCTTTTTACCTTTTCAGGAAGCAGAATGCAGCTGTCGCGGAATGGGGATGCCATAGAAGGCAGTGCCTCCTGCGGGCAGTGGAGCAGGAAGATCCAGATTAAGGAGTATCAGCCGCAGGAATTTTTGCGGAAGATTACCCTATTGGAAGAATTGGGGGAACGGGATGGAAATTCAATATAGGCGGGAGTCCAGGCGGAATTTTCTGGTGATCGGACCGGAACGGCAGGTGCAGGCCGGATATGAGGTGAAGATGCTGGTTGAGAATGATATCCAGGGCCTGCTCCGCTTTCATGTAAAATACATGGATGAAGCATGTTTTTATTATTATGACATCACTTCTCTTCAGCCTTTAAGCCGCCTGGTGGAAGGACGATGGATCAAAAAGGAGGAGGTTTCCCGGCTGCTGCTCCAGCTGGACTCTGTGCTGAACCGGGCGGCGGAATATTTTCTGGATGGAGACCGCCTTCTCCTGGAACCGGAATATATTTATTCGGATACTCAGTGGAGCCGTATTCTGTTTTGTCTGGTGCCTGGACTGGATGGAAATTTTCAGGAAGGACTGAGCCGGCTGCTGCAGTACATCCTGAAAAAGACTGACCACCGGGATAAAGAAGGGGTGGTTTTGTCCTACGGGCTGTATCAGGAGAGCCTGAAAGAAAATTATGGGATTGAAAATTTGCTGCAGCTGATCCACCGGGAACCGCAGGAGGAAGGGCGGGAGCAGGAGAAGATGGAAAACCCGGAGCCCGCCATTTTCCGGGAACAGAAAAGTGCCGGCCCGGAGGAGCATTGCAGGGAAAATCCGGATGAAGAAGAGAGGCCGGATGGGGAGATACAGAAGAGCGGAGGCAGTTTGCTTTCCCTGGGAAGCCTGCTGCGGCGTATTCTTTTGTGGGCGGGATCTATGGCCGCCTATGAAGGGGGGATGTGGCTGCTGGGCGGCTGGTCCGCCCTGAGAAGATGGGGAATTATAGGGGCAGGGGCCATCTCTGCCATTTTTGTGATGCTGGCGGCATTTCAGCTGCTGGCTGGAAACAGAAGGAGAGGAGAAGGAAAAGGATCCGGGAAAAAGCGGGAAGAGGGGGAGTGGGCCGGACAGGAACTGCCGCGCAGATGGGAGCTGCCAGAGGAAGCCCCTCCTCCGGAGGAGGGCAGGCCCGCCTGCGTGGAACAGGAGGAGATGCTGATGCCTTTCAAGACGGTTCCTCTTTCCGCTTCAGCGAAAGAAGAGGAGGATTTTCGTTTCCTGGAACCGGAGACAAGGGGAATGGAGCGGATTGAGATCCGGTATTTTCCCTTTGTGATCGGGAAACAGGAGGACCTGGTGGACTTTTGCCTGAAAGAAGAAACAGTCAGCCGCCTCCATGTGCGTCTGGACCGGGAGGGAGAATCATTTTGGGTAACGGATTTAAACTCGACCAATGGGACTATGGTCAATGGAAAACAGCTTGAGGCCAATGAAACGGCCCTTATTCAGCCGGGAGATGAGCTTCTGATTGCAAAAATTCCATATCGATTCTGTTAAAAGACAGACTTTAGCAGGAATAGCAGGTGGTTTTGGAAAAAGTGTTTACATAAATATACAATTATGCTATATTAAAAAGAGCAATTGTCCTGGCTAAACCGGGATAAAAATCGGGGGAATCATGGAAGAAATACTGAGATATGGGAGAAGTGCTTTTATCAATACGGCCATTGCGGCAGCAAATGTTCTTTTCTTTTTATATCTGGAGCTGATTGGGTCTACCGAGGACGGTATTTTTATGATTGCGCACGGCGCCATGTTCTCACCTCTGGTTTTGGAGAAGCATCAGTACGGGCGACTTTTAACCTCGATTTTCATGCATTTCGGCGTCAGCCATCTGATGAATAATATGCTTATCCTGCTGATCCTGGGAGAAAAGCTGGAACGTATTCTGGGACATGCGAAATACCTGATTTTTTACCTCATGTGCGGGATTGCGGCCAATTTAGTTTCCATGGGTGTTCATCAATATCTGGGGGAAATTGTAATCGGAGCAGGAGCTTCCGGTGCGATCTTCGGCGTAATCGGCGGCCTGGTCTGGGCGGCTGCCAGAAACCGGGGGCGTCTGCAGCAGCTGACATCACGCCAGCTGGGAATTATACTTGTGATTGTCCTGTATTATGGTTTTTCCAGCAGAAATATTGATAACTGGGCCCACCTGGGAGGATTGGCAGCAGGAATTTTGCTGTGTATCTTAATGTACCGGCGGCCGAAGGCTGTCCGTGGTGCTTGAAGATAAAATGGTCCATTGCCGGACAAAGAGAAGAAGGAGGAGAGTTCGATGAAGGACGAGAACTGTATTTTTTGTAAGATTGCCAACGGGGAGATTCCATCCACGACCCTGTATGAGGATGAAATGTTTCGGGTCATACTGGATTTGGGACCGGCATCCAGGGGACATGCGCTGATTCTTCCAAAAGAGCATTTTAAGGATGTCTGTGAGCTGGATGAAAAGACTGCGGCGAAGGTTCTTCCGTTAGGAGCAAAGATTGGAGCAGCTATGAAAAAATCGCTGGGCTGCACTGGTTTCAATCTGGTCCAGAATAACGGCACATCAGCAGGACAGACGGTATTCCATTTCCATATGCACATTATTCCGCGGTATGAGAACGGGCCGGCTATGGTTGACTGGACTCCGGGAAAAGCTGAGCCGGAAGAGCTTGCAGCTACTGCCCAGTTGATTCAAGAAGGGTTACAGACGAGAAAATAATCCGAATGGTGGCATACATATGAACTTTGGTGACGAAATATACAGACAAAAGTTTGAGGATATGTATAAAGAGTACAATGTTGCACTGCGGTCTGTTGCATACCGCTGCAATGTACCTTCGGAAGAGATAGAGGACATAATTCATGATACATTTCTGGCATATGCCCGCTCGGACTATTCCATGGAACTTCCGGAGGAGGAGATGAGAAAGCTGCTGACGCGAATCCTGAGAAATCGCTGCATTGATTACCACCGGAGTGTGAAGCGTCACGGCTGCTGCAGTATGGATGACGCCTGGTATCACCAGGAAGAGTTTTTGGATGCAGATAAGGGGCAGGAGATGGTTGAGGATCTGATCAGCAATGAAAAATGCCGCGCCATTTTAAAAGAAATCGACCAGATGCCAAAGAACTGGAAAGAAATTGTGGTGTTGAAGATGCTGGAGGGACGGCCGACAGATGAGGTATGCAGGATACTCAATATTTCAGAGAAGGCCTGTTATTCCAGGATTGCACGTATCCGAAAGTATTTGGATAAGCTGATAAAAGATGATAACTGGCCCTAAAAAGGTGCGCAGGTTTCCCGAATCAAGTTCGGGAGCCTGCGCATTTTTCGATCAGAGAGATAATGGTGTCCACCGCATTGTTCAGGGTGCTGTGTTCCATCGCCTCTACATAGGAGGCACGATTTTCATACAGCTCCTGGATAGACTGATACAGGGATTCCTCGGTCAGGGATTCCTCTTCCAGAACCTTGCTGAAGCCCTGAGCGGCAAAGGAACGGGCGTTTAGGATCTGGTCTCCGCGGCTGGCTGCTGCCGAAAGAGGAATCAGCAGATTGGGCTTGTGAAGAGCGAGAAGCTCGCAGATAGAATTAGCCCCTGCCCTGGATACCACCAAATCTGCGGCTGCGAACAGATGTTTCAGTGGGGCGTCTACGTATTCATACTGTACATATCCGGCGGTTCCGATAAGGCTTTCATCCAGATTGCCCTTTCCGCAGATATGTATAACCTGAAACTGTTCCAGCAGACGGGGAAGAATCCGGCGGATAACGCCGTTGACCGTAACAGAGCCAAGGCTTCCACCGATTACCAGAATGACCGGCCGGTCCGCTGAAAGATGGCTGTAGGACAAGCCTGCAAGCCGGTCACCTGCAAGCAGCTCTGCCCGAATGGGGGAGCCGGTGAGGACTGCCTTGTCAGCCGGGAGGTACTTTAATGTTTCCGGAAAGTTGCAGCAGACCTTGGCAGCAGATGGAATACAGATTTTGTTGGCAAGTCCAGGCGTCATATCGGATTCATGGATAATGGTGGGGACTTTATAATGTCTGGCAGCAAGCACCACCGGTACGGATACAAAGCCGCCTTTGGAAAATACGACGTCCGGTTTGTAACGTCGAATTAGACGAAGCGCCTGACCATAGCCTTTTAATACGCGAAACGGATCAGAGAAATTTTTTATATCAAGATAACGGCGAAGCTTGCCGGATGAAATACCATCGTAGGGGATGCCGGCATTTTCAATTAACCGTTTTTCAATGCCCTGGTAGGAGCCAATATAGTGGATTTCATAGTCCAGTGCCTTCAGGGAAGGAATCAGGGCCAGATTGGGCGTCACGTGTCCGGCGGTGCCGCCTCCGGTAAGGATGATTTTTTTCATAAGACCTCCCAAAAAATTTAAAATTGTGCGGGGAAAAACGGAATTCCCGCCGTTATATATTATAGTAAGCGCAAATTTTGAAAAGTCAACCCTAAAGCTTTTGGGAACTTTAGGAGAAAAGATTAAGAGGCCTTTTAAGTGAAAAAAAAATATTTGGAAGATTCTGCTGAGGATTATAGTTATGTAGACCAGGTGGTCCGACGGCTGTATGGCTGTTCTGATGAGCAGCTGTTAAAAGAACTGGAGGAAGCCAAAAAAAATCCGCCCCCGGTGGAATTTGAGATTTATCCGGATGAATTCGACCGGATTTGGGAGGATATTCAGGCGGAGCATCAGGCTTCTCAGAGCAAGGAGAAGGGAAAGGTGCGCCGTTTTTCCTGGAAACGTGCAGCAGCGATTGCCCTTGCGGCCTGCCTGATGACCGGCAGCGCCTGTCTGGTAGCCTGGGGAACGAAAACTTATTTTTATCGGGAAAGGAGCCGTGGAGGAATCAAGGGAGATATTGTGTTTAACAATGATTTGGCATTGCAGGAGGTGAATGGGGAAGAGGAAGCGTATGAATTAATAGAGAAGGAATTGGGAATAAAGCCGGTGAGGCTGGGGTATATGCCTTCAGAGATGTTTTTTTCAGGATTGAAAATAATTAATGATACAGCAGTAATAGAATTTGAGTTTGAAGGAAAAATTTTGTACTTATCTTGTGTGGGCAACAGCACAGAGACTTCTATTAACATTAAATCTGATGGACAGAGATATGAAAATATTTATAATAGATGGCTTAGAAAAAAAATTGATGTTAGGCAAGAAATTACGGATACAGGAACAATTAAGTATGAAGCAAATTTTATAGACCGGGATATTGTTTGTGAACTGATAGGTGAATTACCAGAAGATGAATTTATACTAATTTTGGAAAATATAAACCGAATTGAGTAAAACTTTTAAAGGAGAAAAATTAAAATGAAACAAATAAAAAAATTGATATGTGTAATATGTGCTTTAACAATGGTAGCAACAATTCCAGCTTATGCGAAATCCCTTGAGATAGATCGCTATACGTCTGTTAATATAGTTTCTGATATATTGCCAGCCAATGTAGAAGAAAGCACCAAGGTAATACAAAAAAATCCTAGAGGAGTATTTTTTTCGGCGGCGGACCTCAGAATTAAAAATGAGAATGGAGAAATAGGGGTAGTTGGTCATGCTTATATGAGTGAGCCTGTGGATGAGCTTTACATGACTATTTATTTAGACCGACAGACTTCGGATGGAAAATGGGAACAGGTAGATTATTTTGAATTCGAATTCTACGGAGAAGATTACCCCGATGGCCTTACCTCAGAATTGGTAGCCTTCACCTTAACCGGCTATCCCACTGGCCACTACTATCGTCTCCGTGGCACTTATGCAGCCGTAAAAGGTACGGTAATGGAAGGCTTCGGCCCGGTAACCGATGGTATCCTGATTCAGTAGCCCCCAATTCACAATCCCATATAAATTCACAAATCCCCGCGCCCCGTCCGGTTTCCGGACGAAGAGCGCGGGGATTTTCTTTGACATTCTCTATGAGCAATTCATGCCGGCCTCATACTCTTTCAAAGCCTGGGCCAGCTGATCCGGGCAGGAGGTAGGCTTAAAGCCGCATTTAATGCCTTCCAGCCGCCGGATAGCTTCATCGATATCCATCCCTTCCACCAGGCGGGACAGACCCTGGGTATTGCCGGAGCAGCCGCCGTTAAAATGTACGTTAACCACTTTGTGATTCTGAACGTCAAAGGTAATCTCCCGGGAACAAACTCCCTTTGTTTTATACTGCATTGGTTTTGCCTCCTGATGTTATAAAATCCATATGAGATTATATGCGAATTTCCTTGGAAATGTCAAGTAAATCCAGGCCCTGATCCAGGCAGGGTTGTTTCATGAAGGATTTTTAAAACTATAAGAAGACCAGATTTTATCGG
>ERZ1643246.3456-NODE-3456-length-13539-cov-5.938149_pt1 | contig 13539 bp, 13 predicted proteins | sample MGYA00579265_ERZ1643246 | MGnify/ENA primary metagenome ERZ1643246 (study PRJEB29033, sample SAMEA4952261) | chicken gut metagenome | biome: Broiler Chicken; feature: Gastrointestinal Tract; material: Caecum | place: Ireland | collected 2018 | study: Broiler... | reverse complement strand
AAATCTCTGATATGTTTTTCTTTATCCTGTGGTAAAACTTCAGCAATGACCTGAATTCCCAGTTCATCACCAATCGCTTGAGCAGTTAATTGATTATCTCCTGTCAACATATAAATAGTTAATCCCATATCTTTTAATTGATTAATAGCGTTTTGACTTGTTTCCTTTAACACATCACTGACAACAATTAAACCAATCATTTGTCCATTATAAGCATAGAATAATGGCGTTTTTCCTTGGCTTGCTAAAAGTTGCGCTTTGGCTTGTACAGGTGATAAATCAATATCATGTTCCTTCATCAAACGTTGATTACCAGATAAAATCATACCTCCATCAATAGTCCCTTTTAGCCCTTTACCAGATAACATCTGGAAATTTTCAACAGTTTTTAAAGATATCCCCTGCTCTTTGACATAATCAACTACAGCTTTGGCAAGAGGATGCTGTGATGAACTTTCAATAGAAGCAGCTAAAGTTAATAACTCTTTAGTGTCTATACCAATAGGATAAATTTCAGTTACCTGCGGTTTTCCTTTTGTAATCGTTCCCGTTTTATCTAAAACAATACTTTTTGCCTTAGATAATAATTCTAGATTTTCTGCTGATTTGATCAGAATACCTAATTGTGCGCCTTTTCCTGTTCCCACCATAATGGCAGTTGGAGTTGCTAAACCTAATGCACATGGACAAGAAATAACCAATACTGCAATCGCACATGTTAAAGCAAAATGGAAAGTCTGTCCACCAAGAGTCATCCATAAAACAAATGTCACTAAAGCAATCACAATTACAACTGGTACAAAGATTCCACTAATCTGATCTGCCAGTTTTGCAATTGGGGCTTTAGATGAGCTGGCTTCTTCAACCAATTCTATGATTTGTGATAAGGTCGCTTCTTGACTTGTATGAGTCACCTCAACTTGAATATACCCTTCTACATTCATCGTTGCACCAATCACTTTATCATCGACAGATTTGTCTACGGGTAAACTTTCACCAGTAATCATAGACTCATCAATGGATGTCTGTCCTTTGATAATCACACCATCTAAAGGTATATTTTGCCCAGGTTTGACAATCATAATATCGCCAATCTGCACATCTTCAATAGCCACTTCTACTTCCTGATTATCTTTCAAAAGTGTTGCAGAAGACGGCATTAAGTGAATCAGTTTTTCAATTGCTTCCGTTGTTTTCTTTTTTGAACGAGATTCTAAATATTTTCCTAAAGAAATAAGGGTCAAAATCATGGCTGCTGACTCAAAATAAAGCTGCATCATATATTGATGAGCATCATGAAGATTGCCATGACCTAAATCATAACCCATCATAAAAATAGCATAAATACTATAAACTGCCGCAGCCGTTGAACCAATAGCTATAAGTGTGTCCATATTAGGGCTGCGATGCCATAAAGACTTAAAACCTCTTTGAAAATAGCCACGATTGATATACATGACTGGCAAAGTTAAAAAGAGCTGCGTTAAAGCAAAAACCATCATATTTTCTTCACCAACAAGAATAGATGGTAAAGGTGCTCCTAGCATATGTCCCATTGAAATATAAAACAAAGGAATTAAAAAGACAAAAGAAAGAATCAATGATTTTTTCTTATGATCAACTGTTTCTTCCTGTTTCTGTGCTTGAACAGTTTCTTTTTCTATTACAGCTTTATATCCTGCATCTTCTACAGCTTTTTCAATCATTTGATCGTTGACTTTATTTTCATCATAGTCAACAACCATACAATTGCTTAAAAGATTAACATTAACATCATGAACACCATCAAGATGCCTGACAGCTTTATCTACATGAGCACTGCATGCACTGCATGTCATACCCACAACATCATATTTCTGTTTCATAAGATACCTCCCATACCCCTGTGGGGTATACTAACATTATATATGATTTTTATAAAATAGCAACCAAAATGATAAAAAATAATATTTTCAAATAAAAACGCCCTCATCATTTGGATATCCAAATAACGAAAGCATTGAAAATAATAAAAAGAATGAAACACACTGTCCATTCCTCAATATAAATTATTTACATTTTCCAATAGGAATAATCATTGGCCGTTGTGTTATAGGATCTTTAATAATTTTACTATTTAAACCATAAACTTCTCGTATGATTTCTTCATTAATTATTTCTTCTGGTGTTCCATGAGCTAGTAATTTTCCATTAGATATCGCAAATATATAATCTGCGTAGCGAGCAGATAGATTAATATCATGTAATACCATGGCGATGGTTGTACCTTTTTTCTGATTTAATTCAGTTAATAAGTCTAAAATTTCGATCTGATAAGATATATCTAAAAAAGTTGTAGGTTCATCTAACAACAAAATATCTGTATCCTGTGCTAATGCTAAAGCTAGCCATACTCTCTGTCTTTGTCCACCGCTTAATTCATCTACACATCGATCAGCTAAATCAGAGATACCCATCATATCCATTGCTTCACTAACAATTTGATAATCTTCTTTGCTCATCCCTTTTAGTGGCTGACGATATGGAAATCGACCTCTTGCGACCAAATCAGCAACAGTTATTCCCTCAGGTACAATAGGTGACTGTGGCATTAATCCTAAGTTTTTTGCTAATGCTTTTGAAGGATATTTATGTATGTCTTTATTATTCAAATATACAGCACCATTTGAAGGAAGAACTAATTTGCATAATGTTTTCAATAAAGTTGATTTCCCACATCCATTTGAACCAATTATTACACTAATTTTATGCTCTGGCAACACTAGATCGACATCCTTCACAATTGTATGATTTCCATATCCTGAGGATAAATGTTCTGCATATAAACAATCTGTCATATTAGCCTCCTTTATGATTCATTCTAAATAGCATCAGTAATAAATATGGTGCTCCTAAAATACCTGTAATAATTCCTACTGGATAACGAGCTGGTAATAAATTTTGGGCAACTAAATCTCCCGCTAATACAAGAATAGCTCCCATAAGACCGGCTTGTAACATATTAGCCTGATTTCCTTTGCAGATTCTAGTAATGATAGGACCAGATAAAAAGGATACAGCTGCAATTGGACCACTGATGGAAGTTGCTACAGCAGAGAGAATAATTGCATTAACAATCAACAGTAACTTTGTTCTTTGAATATTTAAACCTAAAGTAGTCGCAAAATCTTCTCCCAACTGTAAAAGCATCAGTCTTCTACTTAAATATACTAGAGAACTTCCCATGAAAATTACTACAATTACAATTCGAACCGCTTCTTCTATTGTGACATTATTTAAACTTCCGCTTAACCACCGTAAGGCATTTGCTACATCATATTGTGCTGCACGAAGTATAATATAAGAAATCACTGCTTGTAAGAACGCCTGAAATCCTAAACCGATTAAAATCATTCTGCCATTATTTGATCCGATTCCCTGCGATAGACGATAGATCAGAAATGCTACAAGCATTCCGCCTAAGATTGCGCCAATAGAAACAGCATTTCCACTCCAATGAAGGATAAGAATACAAAATACAGCTACTGTACTAGCTCCAGATGTTACGCCTATAATATCAGGACTAGCTAATGGATTACCTAACATTTTCTGAAAGGTATTTCCTGCCATACCAAAGGCTATTCCACAAAATACGCCTGCTAACATTCTTGGAAAACGTAATGTATTAACAGTAAATGATGCTCCTGGTATATTTTCATACAATAAGGACTGAATAACAGTATTTAGAGAGTAAAAAGTATTACCAAGCATCATGGATAGTGCCATAAGTATACATAATATAATGCACAATATGATAGTAATGGTTATAATTCTTTTTCTCTGGTGATGATAAACACGTTCTATAATTTCTCTTGTCTGTTTTTTCATAAACTACGTATTTTCACCTTTCTAACAATATAAATAAAGACTGGCGCTCCAAGGATTGCGGTTATAATTCCAACTTCTAATTCTGCTGGACTTGCGATTACTCTTCCAATAATATCTGCACCTAGTAACAGTATGCTTCCTCCCAATGCAGATAATGGAAGGAGATAATGCATATTCGATCCTATTAATAATCGCATAATATGGGGAACCATTAATCCAACAAAAGCAATTGGACCAGCTAATGCTGTTGTAGCACCACATAATAGTACTCCTGCAAATGCTGCCATTGCTCTTACTTTCTTACTATTTATTCCTAAGCTTGTGGCTAATTCATCGCCTAACGCTAAAGTATTTAATGAAGATGATAAATAAAATGATAGAAGTAATCCTAAAATGAAATACGGAAGCAGTACTAAAATCATATTCCACTTAGCTCCGCCAATACTTCCTGTTTGCCAAAAACGAAAACTATCCATTACCTGTGAATTTGGTAACATGATTGTATTCACTAATGACATAAGTGCCATCGATGTTGCAGCTCCTGCTAGTGCTAACTTAATTGGAGTAGCTCCACTTTGTCCTACAGAAGCAATACCATAAACAAGTATTGCAGTTAATATAGCCCCTGTGAAACCAAGCCAGATATACTGACTTGGTGAAGAGATTGAAAAGAACGCAATTCCCACAACCACAAAGAGAGAGGCTCCTGTATTTATTCCTAAAATACTAGGATCTGCAATTGGATTTCGGGTAATTGATTGCATCAGACAACCAGATACTCCTAAAGAAGCTCCAGCTAAAATACCAAACAAAGTTCGTGGTATTCTTGCCTGAACAACACTAATAGAAAAGCTTTCTTTGTTGGTAAATAATGCATCAAATAATGTCTCCATATCTACTGATTTAGAACCATATAAAATAGACAATGCAGAAACAACAATTAGACATAGAGAAAGAATCACAAACAAGAAATAAACATTCTTTTTTCTCATTCGTTTACCTTATCTGCAGCCTGTCCAATTAATGATAAATACTCATCAATTGTTGCAGAAATACCTAAAACTGTAGGAGTCGCAGAACCTGCTAATGCACTATTACTATCAATAACTACTACTGAACCACGTTTAATAGCTGGAATCTTTCCAAAGATAGCATCTTTCTGTAAAGCTTTTAGAGTTGTATCATCACCATAAGTAACTAAAATATCTACATTATTTAAAATATCTGCATTTTCTGCGGAAACCGTCAAAGAGAAAGTCGTTTCATCTTTTCCCATTTCCTTAATATTTTCAGGGAATGATAAACCTAAGTCTGTAAGATAGGAAGCTCTAGGATCACTAGTTAAATATACATAGAATGAGCTAGTATCTGCTGGATTAACCCAAAGGAAAGCTCCGCTTTTGCCTTCTATCTGAGGATATTCTTTCAATTTATTCGCAATTAATTGTTCAGTTTCTTTAACCAATGCTTCTCCTTCATCTTTCATCCCCATAGCTTCTGCATTAATCGTAACTTGCTCTCTCCAATATGTCTGCCATGCTACACGTGGATATGCAACTACAGGAGCAATTTTACTTAAGGTATCATACTCTTCTTGTGTTAATCCTGAATAAGCAGCTAGAATGATATCCGGATTACTATCCGCAATAGCTTCATAATCTAACCCATCTGTATCATCATAGACTACTGGCTCTGTTACTCCTAATTTTTTAAATGCCTCCTGTGTCCATGGTGATAACCCATCTTTCGTTAATTCACCGAAATTTCCTTTTGAAACACCAACTGGAGCAACTCCCAATGCCAATGGGACATCCTGATTTCCCCAAGCTATGGTTGCTATGCGCTCTGGCTTTTCTGTAATCGTTGTTTCTCCAAAAGCATGTTTCATTGTAATTGGAAATTGTGTAGATGTATTTGTATTTTTATTTTCATATTCATTAGTTGACGGTGATGAACAAGCTGTTGTCATCAATAAGAAACCTGTAAGTACTACAGCAAAAAATTTTTTCATATAAACCTCCTTACATAGTTAGCTTTAGCTAACTTATGAAATAACTATATCAGAACATAACATTTATGTCAATACTATATTAATTTTGAGTTTCGGGATTTTGCAAAGCAGAAGTATCCGATTTGGTAATTTCTGTTTCAAATTGTCTTGATATTGAATGATTTTTTCAATAAAGAAAAAAAGGGTATAACCGACCTGGCAACCTATCAGTTGCCTTGTATATATTATGACTCTATTTTTATACATTCAATTTTAATTGCTTATAAGGCTGATGTCTTCGTATTTGCAGATAGTCTTCAATTCCTCTATGACCAAATTTCAATATCTCGCCGATTCCATCTTTGATCTGATATAGCCAAAAGTAGTTTTTACTTTTTAAGCTCCTGCTTCTTTCCACTATCTTTATGACTAATAATTTCTTATTGATACTTTCTGTCAATAAAGTCAAATGTCCTATATGCATCATCAGCAAGCTATTGATGACAGGAAGACATACTATACAGACTCAATATGATATACGAATATGCAGATGAACTGGATGACTTGACTCAGGAAATCAATCTGAAGTTAGATAAACTGATAGAAAAAGCAGAAAAAAAGAACCATGACCCATCATCAGATTATGATTCTCCTATACAGTTTTAAAATTGTGGGAAGAACAGCCTTCCCACAATTTCTTATAATCCAAAACCCCACAACCCCGTGTTATTTTAGATTACCAAAATCAGTAATTATAATTTTAAAGATTGAGTGTATGATAACGATAACCTGTTTGAAAATCAACTAAATTTTCTAACTCTTCATGTGCTTTAAGATGCTCTAGATTTCTTATAACTAAATCAGTAAAATAAGTTCTGGCACTTTCCCATACATAACCACCTGAAGCATGTGGCGTTATCAAAACATTATCCATTTGCCAAAGCGGATGATCAGCTGGCAATGGTTCTTCTTCAACAACATCTAACCCAACCCCATAAAGATGCCCTTGATTCAATACATTGACAAGATCATCAGTAGCAATAGCACTTCCTCTTCCAATATTAATCAATACAGCATCCCTCTTCATTAACATCAGTTTTTGCTGATCAAATAAATGATAAGTCTGCGAAGATTGAGGCAACGCCAAAATAACAAAATCTCCACGTGGAAGAACATCTTCCAATTGATCCGTTGTATAAATTTCATCAAGACATGATGGACATTGAGATGGTCGACGTCTTACACCAATGTTATAACAGTCAAAAGCTTTTAAGCGTTTTGCGATTGTATATCCTAAATCTCCTAAACCAACAATCACAACAGTCTGACGATAAAGCTCTTTTCCAATAGTATCTGCCTGCCAGATTCCATTTTGCATATGCTGAATATATGTTTTAAAATTTTTATTCAAAGCTAAGATCATACCAATAGTATGTTCAGCAATAGCTACGCCATAAGTTCCAGAAGCATTAGCTAAAAGAGTATGAGAAGACAAAATACCTGGTTTGACATATTCATCACTTCCCGCACTATTTAATAAAATCGCCTGTAAATGCTCACGATTCAAATCATATTGCAACGGTGGATTGCCAACAATCACATCACACTGGTCAATCATCTTTTGTGTCACAGTATGCCTAGTTGCATAAATAAAATGATCTTGAGAAAAATGTTGTTCTATCTTTTCAAAATTATCCTTTTGTAAAGGAGCCAACATTAAAATATTCATAATCCATCCCTTTCATTATCAATGAATTCTTTATAAATAGCTTTAATAGCTGGCTTAAAATAACAGTTACGTACGCCAATAATAATATTTAATTCACTAGATCCCTGATCAATCATTTTGATATTGATATTTTCTTTAGCCAAAGCCTTAAAAACACGAGCCGCTGTTCCTCGACTGGCTTTCATTCCTCTACCTACTACCGCAATCAACGATAAATCCGACTCTAAAATAATAGAATCAGGGTGCACACTGCGATGTAATCCCGCTAAAATATCTTGTTCTTTATCAATAAATTCTTCAGTATTGACAATCACTGTCATTGTATCAATACCCGAAGGCATATGTTCAAATGAAACATGATAATCTTCAAAAACTTGTAAAACTTTACGCCCAAATCCAATTTCAGAATTCATCATATCTTTTTCAATCATGACTGTCGCAAAGCCTTGTTTTCCCGCAATACCCGTAATCACATGTGCTGGCTTATGGCAGGTACTTTCTACAATCAAAGTTCCTGGATCTTGAGGTCTATTGGTATTTTTTATATGAATAGGAATTCCTTCCTTACGGACAGGGAAAACAGAATTTTCATGCAAGACTGAAGCTCCCATATAAGACAATTCTCGTAATTCTTTATAAGTAATTGTTTCAATAACATCAGGATTTTTCACAATACGTGGATCAGCAATCAAAAAACCTGACACATCAGTCCAGTTTTCATATAAATCAACTTTCCCATTTTTAGCCACTATAGATCCTGTTACATCTGAACCCCCTCTAGAAAAAGCTTTAATCTGACCACTATCATCATTAAGCGATCCATAAAATCCAGGTATCACTGCATAAGAAACTGATTCTAGTTTTTGAGATAAAATAGGATCTGTTTTTTTCGCATCATAACGTCCATCTTCATCAATAAAGATAACATCTTTGGCATCAATAAATTCAAACCCTAAATAAGCAGCCAAAATCTTTCCATTTAAATATTCTCCACGACTCACAATATAATCTTCACTCGTTCCATCTTCTAAAGCTTTTTGAATAGCTAGAAAATCTTCTTCAAGAGATATATCAATATGCAATCCTTCAATAATATCTAAAAAACGTTCTTTAAGCTGATCAAAATACAAATGAAACTCATTTTTTGTCTTAGCATAAAAGATTTTATATAAAAGATCTGTCACCTTTGTATCATCTTTGAACCTTTTTCCAGGTGCACTTGGCACAACAAATCGTCTGTCTTTATCACTTTTTATAATATCATAGACTTTTTGAAATTGTGTTGCATCAGCTAATGATGAACCACCAAATTTCACAATTTTACTCATGATTATCGCCTCCATTAATACTATTAGGATACATGATTCTTTCTCTTTATTCAACCTGGAAAAGAAAAAATATCTTGGTTTTTCCAAGATATTTCCTCTTATCTAAAGACAATTTCTCCTTTTTCATCATCCATCTGATCAATGATTGCTAATGATTCTAAATGATAACCTAATTTTCTAATTGTCTTTCCACCACTTTGATAACCTTTTTCAATGACAATACCAATACCTTCTACAGTTGCCCCAGCTTGATGAATCAAATCAATTAATCCTAAAACTGCACACCCATTAGCTAGAAAGTCATCAATGATTAAGACATGATCATTTTCATTTAAATACTGTTTTGAAATCACAACATCATTTGTATTTTGATGTGTAAATGATTCTACTGTTGTATGATATAATTCATCAGAGATATTTGATGATTTTGATTTTTTTGCAAAGACAACAGGTACATTTTGAAAATGTCTTGCAGTCATAACAGCCACACCAATACCACTGGCTTCAATCGTTAAAATTTTATTAATGGGATGTTTTTGAAAAAGTGTTTGAAACTCTTTTCCCATTTCATCTAAAAATGCAACATCAATCTGATGATTTAAAAAACTATCGACTTTTAAAATATTTCCTTTTTTTACAATACCTTCTCTAATAATTTTTTCTTCTAACGCTTTCATAATTCTCCCTTTTGTTGATAAACAACTTTAAATATTTCTTTTTTTATCATTTGATATTGTTGATCATCCATAACCTTTGGATATGTCATGAATGTCAATTGAACTGAATGATCATTTTCTCTAAATGTAGGTTGTATATACTGATAAGGATTTAAAACAAATCCCATTCTTTCATAAAACTGGATACGTTTTCGAGATATTTCATCATGAGGAACTTCTACTTCTAAAAATAAGAATTTATCTTTATATAAATAACAAAATTGTTGTAGAAAGTATGTTCCTAATCCTTGACCTCGCATCTTTGTTTCAATTGCAAAGTTTTCTAAATAAACACAATTTTCCAATTCCCATACAATCATTGCCCCTTGTAACTCATTATGTTCATATTTTGCATAAATGCTAAATAGATTTTGTTGAAATAACTTTTTCATCTGTTCATAGGGTCTTAACTCTTCCAATACAAAAGATCGCTGAAATAAATGATAAACATCATCAAACTGTGATATAGATATTTTCTCCATTGTTTCACCACCTTATATCCATTCTAGCATAATCCATTCAGGATACCAAGTCTGCTTGTTCAAGTTGTAATAAAAATATCTTGACATCAATGTCTTTTCCATAGCCACCTAATTTTTGTGATGAACCAATGACACGATGACATGGTATAAGCAGTGAAAATGGGCATTCACGCAAAGCACTTCCGACAGCCCTATAAGCCCGCGGATGTCCAATCTTTTCAGCAATATCACGATAGCTTCTTGTTTGACCATATGGAATGTCCATAACAGCCTGCCAAACTTTCTTTTGAAAAGCTGTTCCTTTTAAAAATATATAATGGAAATCAAAAGATTGTCTTCTTTTTTGAAAATATTCTTCAATCTGCTTGGCTATATTTTTTAAACACTCTGTATTTTCATAAATACCATTTTCTAAAAGGATTGGTTGACCACAATAAATAATGGCTTGATCTTTACAGGCAATCATTATTTTCCCAATAGGAAATGGATACTGATAATAATAAATTGTCTTATTCATCTGGCATTTCTTTGGCATATTCTAAAGCTTTTTTCGAAAAAGTCTGAGATGCCTTTTGAAGATTTTGTTTCAAATCAGAAAGTTTTTCTAATTGTAATTCCTTATGACGCACCAGACATTTTCCATTAACAAAAACAGTATCTACCTGGCTTGGATTGGCACTATAAACCAGTGCTGAATAAGGATCATAAAGTGGATACATATTCACTGAATCTGTTTCAACAATGATAAAATCTGCTTTTTTCCCCACTTCTAATGAACCAACCAGATGATCAATATGTAAGGCTTTTGCACCATGAATAGTTGCTAAAGAAAGGATATCCTGTGCATGAAATGCACCACGATCATGATTCACAGTTTTATGAACACAGGCAATCATTTTCAACATTGAAAAGAGCTCTAAAGTATTCCCACTTGATGGTCCATCTGTCCCTAAACCAACACTCACACCATTTTCTAATAGTTCTTTTAAAGGCATAACTCCTTTTGCTGCTTTTAAATTAGAAACCAAACAATGTGCAATACCACTCTTATTTTTTTGAATTAACTTTATATCATCATTATTGATATGAATACAATGTGCTAGAATAACATTTTGATCCAATAAATCATAATGATCTAAAAATGCTGTTGGTGTCATGTGATACTCTTTTTGGAAATAATCCATCTCATAATCCAATTCACTGGCATGCAATGATAAAGGCACATTGTATTGTGTTGCCAATTGATGAGCAAGCTGAAGATGTTCTAAATCATTTGTATTTGTTGCATGTGGCGCAATAAATGGAACAATCAACGGATGATTTTTCCATCGAGGTATAAACCATCGACAATAATCCAATCCCCCATAAGCTTCTTGACTATCACAGCTAGGGAAATCAACAATCGTTTCTCCAACAAAACCTCTCATTTTCATTTCATCAGCTGCTTTTGCGACTTCATCTTCAAAATAATACATATCCATAAATGTTGTAATCCCTGACAACAACATTTCAGCCATAGCATACTTGGAGCTATGATAAACAAGATCAGCCGTCATATATTTAGATTCCAATGGAAATAAGAAGCGACGTAAGCGATCAGGACAATCATCACCTAGCCCACGAAAAGGAATCATTCCTAGATGTGTATGGATATTAATCATACCTGGTAATAAAATACCATGATGTCCATCTATGCATTGATCATATTTTTGTACACATGTTTTCCCTATTTCAATTATATTTTCATCATCAATGAGCATTTGTCCATCTTCAATGACATCAAAATGTTCATTCATTGTTAAAATTGTTACATTTTTAATCAATGTTCTCATAACTGTCCTCCATGAGTGGTACAATTGTCTGATGATAAGTATCCAGCATCCCATAATCAGTCACTTTCAGTTCTGGTGAAACAGGTAAAGATAATGTGGATAATGACATAATCACATTATCATGAACATATCCTAAATCTTCCATCGCTTTTCTAACTTGTCGTAAATCTTGAGCTAATTCTTTTAATGGCTGATCACTGACAATACCACCAATATTTAATACAGTGTTGGCTTGAATTTTTTGATTTTGAACAACCAGATATCCACCTTGTTGTTGGAGAAGCTGATGTTGTGCAATAACCATATCTTCAATATTATTACCTAAAATCATGATATTATGATGATCATGTGCCCAGCTTGTCGCAACTGCACCTTTTGTTTGTAATGTATTTTTCACCAAAGCATGTGTAATATGCCCATTTTTTTGATATCTTTCAAAAATAGTCAATAAGCAAAGTCCCGCACTTTGATAATCTACATAGCCGTCTTTGACTGGTAATTTCATCTGCAGATGCTTTGTAAAAGTGGAATGTGGCTGTACTTCCATAACATGACAAAGAACTTCTTTTTTTGATGATGATATCATAAAATCTTCATTCTTTGCTTGTCTGGCATAAAGTGAATGGTAAAACTCTTGTGGAAACTGTGACTGTTGTTCTTGAATTTCTATTTGTTTTGTTTGATGATAAACACATTGTCCTTTTTTATACACACTATCAATAGAAAAAGAATATAAATCATCCAATAAGATAAAATCCGCTATTTTCCCTGGGGCAATACATCCACGATCAATCATATGCATACGTCTAGCTGGTGTATAAGTGGCACAATAAATAGCTTTTTCAATTGGCATACCTAAATCATATGCTAATTTGACTAAAAGATTCAAATGTCCCTGCTCTAACTGGTCAGCCATGACATCATCCGTCACCAATGCAAAATATTCATAAAATTGATGTTCTACCAATGTACGAATCGTATCTGCATTCATTGATTTTCTTTGAATTTCCAGAAACATGCCATTTTTTATCTTTTCAACAATAGATTCTGGTGTCTGTTGGGTATGATCTGCATCAACACCCTGATAAATATATCGTGCTAAATCAAGCCCCGTAATTTTAGGACAATGTCCTTCAATAGGTAACTGCCATCTTTTTTCATGACAGGCTTGAATAATCTGATTAATGAGTGTATCTTGCCCACCAATCAAATCTTTAAAGTTCATGACTTCACCCAAGCATAAAATACGAGGATTCTCTAAAAGCTGTTTGACATCATCTACATCTATTTTTCCTCCTGTTGTTTCCAAATGTTCATTGGTAGAAGGAACAGAAGAAGGAATTCCATAAAAAATATCCAATGTTGTGTCATTGGATATCATCGTTTCAATTCCACGTATTCCAAAAACATTCGCTATCTCATGTGGGTCAGCAACCACTGTTGTGACCCCATGAGGCAATACTGCTTTGGAAAATTCACCAGGAACTGTCATAGAACTTTCAATATGCATATGAATATCAATCAACCCAGGAATCATGTACTTACCTTGTCCATCAATCACTTCTTGACTTTCAAGTGGTTCATCATCACAAATA
>ERZ1643246.3453-NODE-3453-length-13546-cov-5.635980_pt1 | contig 13546 bp, 16 predicted proteins | sample MGYA00579265_ERZ1643246 | MGnify/ENA primary metagenome ERZ1643246 (study PRJEB29033, sample SAMEA4952261) | chicken gut metagenome | biome: Broiler Chicken; feature: Gastrointestinal Tract; material: Caecum | place: Ireland | collected 2018 | study: Broiler... | reverse complement strand
TACGCCGCCGCCCGCCATCGAGCAGAGTTTTACACCTAATTGGGGATAAAACAGTTGATGGCCAAAGGAGCCGTGTGGATGGCTGTCAGCTATGTGGCGGCAAGTGTACTCTGCGGGATACTCGCGGTTTTTGCCGCGCAGAAGCTCCTTTGACGGACAACGGCGGGGACTGAAAACGCAGTCCCCGCCGGTTTCTGATATTTATGCAATTTAATGGCTGATGCGGGAAGAGGATTTCCTCCGGACAATGAGACCGATTGCCAGTCCAACCAGCGCCGGGCAGATCCAGCCAAATCCCTGGGAAGCCAGGGGGAGCCAGGTCTGCGCCTGGGAAACCACCGGATTTATATGGAGGAGTTCCCGGAGGGCAGCCGGGAGGGCCCCCAGAAAATCGAAGGCCGCCGCCACAGCGGTAAAGCCCAGCGTAAAACGCAGCACCAGAGGATCATTTTCAAAAAATCTGCCGCAGAGGGTCAGAAGAATCAGTACGATGGCCAGAGGATAAAGGAACATCAGCACCGGCATGGAATAGGCGATGATGGAGTCCAGTCCCAGATTGGCGATCAGAAAGGACAGGACACAGAAGCCGATGGCCCAGACCCTGTAGGAAGGACCTCCGGGAAACAGCTTCACAAAGGTTTCCCCGCAGCTGGTGATCAGTCCCACCGCCGTTTTCAGGCAGGCCACAGTGACGGTAACCGCCAGGATCGCCGCGCCGGCGCTTCCGAAATAATGCTCCGCGATCTGTGCCAGCGCCTCGCCTCCGTTGGACGCCACATCGAACAGCCCCCGGCTCTGGGCGCCCACCATGGTCACCAGCGCATAGATCAGAGCCATCAGAAGGGAACTGAAAATTCCCGCCAGCACTGTATTTTTTGCCACTTCCTCCGGTTTTTCCACACCCAGGCGGCGGACGGCATGAACCACGATAATGCCGAAAGCCAGTCCGGCCAGAGCATCCATGGTGTTATAGCCCTCCAGAAGGCCGGTGAAAAATGCCTCCGACTGGTAAGCACCGGACGGAGCAATCTCGGAAATCGATCCCAGGGGCGAGATCAGTGCCCGCAGAATCAAAACGGCAAGAAAGATCAGAAACAGCGGATTCAGCACCTTTCCGATCCAGGTGAGAATTTCTCCCGGCCGAAGGGAGAAGAAAAGCACCGCGATAAAAAAGATCAGAGAGAAGACGGCCAGCGCCGCGCTCTGATTGGTGTCCGGGAGCATCCGCTGGATGCCCACCGTATAGGAAACCGTGGCACATCGGGGGATGGCGAAAAACGGTCCGATGGTAAGATACAGGGCGCAGGTAAAAAACAGTCCAAAGGGTTTTCCTACCCGTCCTGCCAGTTCATACAGACCGTCCTTGCGGCTGATGCCGAGAGCGGCCACTCCCAGAAGCGGCAGCCCCACGCCGGTGATGAGAAAGCCCGCGGCTGCCAGCCACATGTTCCGTCCTGCCAGCTGCCCCATGGAAGCCGGGAAGATAAGATTTCCCGCTCCGAAAAACATGCCGAACAGCATGCTTGCCACGGTGATGATTTCCTTAAACGTCAGTTTCTTCATGTCTGTTGTCCTCACAAGATTTCTGATGATTTGCCGGGGCTGCCCTGCGGAAGAGAATCCATTTTGGGCGCCCCGGATTCAGATAGATTATAGCAATCTTTTCCGGTACGGTAAAGCCATTATTTCGTTTCCTCTCTTTTTTCTGAAAGGGGTAACGCTCCCCCCGGCGGTTATTAACGGATGGTTAATTTTCTTCCCCGAAAATAAAACTACTGCTTCATTGTTTCAGGGCCTTTCCGGCGGTATAATCGGATCAGAAGAAAGGAGAGGCACGATATGGATATCGGTGAAAAAATCAGAAAATACAGGAAGGCGGCGGGCCTGACCCAGGAACAGGTGGCCGGGTATCTGGGGGTCTCCGCTCCGGCGGTGCATAAATGGGAGAAAGGCAGCAGCTGCCCGGATATTTCCCTGTTGCCGGCGCTGGCCAGGCTTCTCAAAACAGATCTGAATGAACTCTTTTCTTTCCGTGAAGAGCTGACAGAATGGGAAATCGATGTCTTCGTCCGCCAGCTTACTGATCGTGGAATGGATGGAGATGTGGAGGGAGCTTTTTCCCTGGCCGAAGAGAAGATCAGGGAATACCCTCACTGCCATTTGCTGCTTTACCAAGCGGCATCTGTCCTCAATGGAATACTGATATTCTCAGCAGAAGAGAAAAACGAGGAGCATGAACAACAAATTACCCAATGGCTTGAACGAGCCGCTGTGGGAAGCCCGGACAAAGTGAGGCTTCCGGCCCTCTATATGCTGGCGCTTCGGCTGATTCAGAAAGAATCCTATGAGGAAGCGCAGACATTGCTGGATCAGATTCCGGATGGGGATATTGACAAAGTATTGCCCATGACAACGATTCTCAGTTGCCAGCAGGATAAAGATACGGCGGCATTTTTTCTGGAGGGGAAAATTCTCCAGGCAGCTACCCGGATGCAAAGCTATCTGTACCGACTTCTGGATCTGGAAGAGCAGACGGGAAATTCCGGCCGGGCGGATCAGATTGCGGAGATTACGGAAAACATGGTATCCCTTTTTGGCCTCTGGCCATACGGGGCGGCGGTGCCAAAGCTGCTTCTGGCTGTCAGCAGGAAAGACGCCACGGAATGTCTACGGTGTCTGGATATGGCTTTGGCGGAAGCGCAAAAGCCATGGAATATGAAAAAATCTCCATTGTACTGCCGCCGCCCGGAGACGCCCAATGCTCAGGAGGTGGGGAGAAGATGGAGCCGGGCGCTATTTTCGGAGATTGAGGACAGTGAGGAATATGATTTTCTGCGGGGGAATGAAGAATTGGAAAAGATTATGCAAACATATGCAGAGGAATGGAAAACTTTTTGAAAAAGAAAAATTTACTTTACCGGTGGCTTACCGGATAGATTGATGGACAGAATAAAGGAGTTTGAGTTATATGATATTGTAATGGATCATAATGAAATAGTCATGGGATATAGTGCTGGTGCATTAGTACAACTGGCAGAATATCATATATCTCCTGATGATGATTATCCGGATTTCAAATATTGCAAGGGCTTTCCATTCTTATCTGATTTCTATATCGAATTTCATTATGAAAGTACATCAGTACAAAATGCAGCTATTAATCGTGTACTTACAGAACGCGGAAAGAAAATGTACGCAGTCAAACCTAATTCCGGCGCTCTTCTTGTAGACAACGGAGAAATTCATCCGATAGGCAATGTCCAAATTTTTGAGAATATACAGGAGTGAAAAAAGAAAAATGCAGATTGTCAAAGCAGATATAAAAGATTATCCGGCAGTCAGAGAGTTCTACTATGCCCTGACAGACGAAATGGAACAGGCCGAGTTTACGCCGGGATGGATCCGTGATATTTATCCAACACAGGAATATCTGAAGGAATCGATCCGGAAGGGCGAACTGTACATCGGCAGATGCGGGGAAGAGATTGCTGCCTGTATGGTGGTAAATCACGATTATAACGAGGCCTACCGTCAGGTAAAGTGGAGTGTGGAAGCAGAGGATTCTGATGTGCTGATGATTCACACCCTGGGCGTGCGCAGAAAGTTTTCGGGAAGAGGTCTGGCAAAACAGCTGGTGCAGGAGGTCATCGATATGGCAGAGAATAGCGGGATCCGGACCATCCGCCTGGATGTGCTGAAAGGAAATCTTCCGGCGGAAAAGGTATATCTGAAAATGGGTTTCCGGTATGTGGACACGCTGCCGATGTATTATGAGGATACCGGAATTACCGATTACAAGGCGTTTGAACGGTTGATTTGATATGAGGGGAAATTGAAGCGACGGGATCTGGCGGCGGCTTATTTGGGACTTTGAGAAGGGAGAATGGTATCGTATGTTCAACTGTAAAAATTGTGGAGAGAAGATTGAACGGAAAGACGGAAAACGGGCGGAAACTCTCATCATTATCTGTCCCAAATGCCACTCGGTAGTTGAGGCCTCCAGCTGCTATGGATTTGGTCCGGTGTGGCCGGCGTGTATCTATTGCGGAGACCGCCTGCTGGCAGAAATCGAAAGAAGCGGCCCGCCAAAGAATCCCGTATTGGAGTTGAAAATACTGGGGAGACCGGCGCCTCTGCCAATCAGTGAACAGTTGAGGAAAGATAACTATAAAAGGCATTTTGATATCTGTGAAATCGTAATACGGATGCTCCGGGAGAGAATGTTGATTTGACCGGTTTTCACGCCGGTGGATTTTTAAAAAAAATGTTGTAACTATTGACATTACAAAGATACTGAAGTATAATTCGTGATGTAACAAAGATAAGCACAACAAATCATTGGAGGGATTCATCATGAGTAATTTCAGTAAAGTAAGTGTAACCGCAGACGCAAGAGTTGAGCTTCATGACAAACTGTCTCTTACAGGTGCGGAGATCAGTATTAATCAGCTTCCGGCAGGGGCGTGCGTGCCGTTTGTGCATGCCCATAAGCAGAACGAGGAAATCTACGGTGTTCTGGAAGGAAAAGGAAAGGCCGTCATCGATGGAGAAACCGTGGAACTGGCGGCAGGTGATTGGGTTCGTATCGCTCCGGCGGCAAAGCGTCAGTTCTTTGCTGCTGAGGAAGAAGGGATCAGCTATGTATGTATCCAGGTAAAAGAAAATTCCCTGGAGGGATATACGATGGATGACGCAGCCGTTGTGGAAGGATAAATTTTCTGCTGCGGCTGCGCGGCCGGAACCTTCCACGGCAGATGAATTTTGCGGCCAAATGAAAACCGTTTCCGGAAAAACGGAGAGACGCAGGAGATCTTTCGGACAGAAAAACCGGGAAAACACAGAGAAACGCCATGCAGGTGAAGAAGTCATTTGCATGGCGTTTCTTTGTTTATGGCATTGGAAAGTCCGCGCAGTTTCCATTATTTCCGGGAAGGGAAAGGCATTGGATTCCTACTGCGGCAGCGGGGAAGAAGGGGCAGTGTAAATTCCTCTGTCCGGAGACCATTTATCATAGAAATGTCCAATTGATGAATGGCTTCTGATATGATATGTTAGGCAGGTGGTGTGTACGGAAAAGATAAGAAATGAGGAGGGGAATTCCTATGAATTTATCAAAGATGACGAGGGACATGACGGAAGGATCCATAGCGCCGAAGCTTTTGTTCTTTGCTTTTCCGATTATGTTCAGCAGCTTGTTTCACCTGGTTTACAGCCTGGCAGATTCCCTTGTGGTGGGCAGGTTTATCGGCGGCAATGCCCTGGCGGCTGTGAGCGTGACGGGAAATGCCACCTATCTGATGTTTTCCATTTCCGGAGGAATCAACATGGGTTCCTCGGTGGTTCTGGCCCAGGCATACGGCGCCAGAGACCAGAAGAAAATGAAACAGGTCATCTCCACTTCCGTAGCCGTGCTGGGTATCACGGCGGTGCTGTTTACCCTGATCGGCATGCTTACGGCGGATCTGGTGCTTCATATTATTCAGACGCCGGAAGAAATTTACGGGATGGCGAAATCCTATATGATGATTATTTTCGCGGGGACGCTGGGAAGCGTATTTTATAACTGGCTGGCGTCCCTTCTGCGGGCTTTTGGAAATTCCTTTGTGCCGCTGCTGTGCCTGATTTTTTCCGGCGTCCTGAATGTGATTCTGGATCTGGCTTTCGTTCTGGGATTCGGCATGGGAATTGAGGGAGCGGCACTGGCCACCGTGCTCAGCCAGATCCTGTCCGGTCTGCTCTGCTTTGGCTATGCCTGGAAACAGTTTCCCGTATTTCATCTGAAACGGGAGGAATGGACCCTGGATAAGGGTGTCCTGAAAAAAATCCTGCTGATCGGAATTCCGGCGGCCATTCAGAACAGTATTATCACGGTATCCAACATGGTGCTGCAGGGAGTGCTGAATACATACGGAACCACCATGGTTCTGGCCTACGGCATCGTCTCCAAATACGAGCTGATCTGCATGCAGGTGGGAGATTCGCTGGGGACGGCCCTTTCCACCTTCGCCGGCCAGAACATGGGCGCGGGAAAAATGGACCGGGTGATCCGTTCTGTGAAAACCACGGCGCTGCTGAATTTTGCCGGGTATGCCATCGTGTCTCCGCTGATCTTTGCCACGGCGGAAGGGTGTATGCGAATTTTCACCGATAACAGTCAGGCCATCGGCATTGGAATCCAGTTCCTGCGGGTTTACGCCGTATTTTTCCCTGCTCTGGGAATTCTGATCCTGTTTCAGAATTTTCTCCGCAGCGTGGGGGATATCAAGGCTACCATCTGGATGGGAATCTGCGAGGTGATTTCCCGTTCCGTTTTTGCCCTGGGGCTGCCCTTCCTGTTCCATGCCGCCGGGCTGATGCTGGTGTCCCCCTTTACCTGGGCGGCCTCTATGCTGCTAGGTTTGGCCCTTTATTTATCCGGACAGTGGAAAAGGAAAAGTCTGCTGTAAGCCCCGGCGTTTTGAACGATTGCCGGATTGCCTCAGAAGAAATTCTATGCTAAACTGTAACTATTCTATTGAGAAAATACCAAAGAAGGCAGGAAAACACATATGCCAGTGTTTGATTTCAGCGGCTCCTCTTCGGAGACAAAGGAGCCCGTATGTACCTATGAGGTTTTTTATTCCAGCCAGGCAACGCCTGATCCGGACCATCCCGTTCTGGTGCTGGATGCCGCACCGGGAGGCCTGAAGCATCATACCAGCGGCGCTTTTACAAATCCCTCTGACCGGACGTCTTTTGAATACAAAACCGAAGAGGGCAGTGCGGCGGCAGATATTTTAAAAATTGACGCCCGTTTTGTCAGCCTCCTGAAATGGCTGGGGGAGAATCGGATTAATGTGCGCCTTTCCGGAGCGGAGACTGCAAAGGGGTATGCTGTCTATAAGATCCGGGAGATGGCCTTTGGCGGCGGATCAAAACTTTCTGCGGAAGACGGATTTCTGCAGTTTATGATCGAACGGCTGCTGGTCAGCGAGGCTCCCTGCGCGGATGAGCCTGATGAGGACGCGCAGGAAGATGGGGACAGCATGAAGCTGACCAGTATCCAGAGCATCACGGATTTTCTTACCTGTGCAGGACGGACACTGCCGGACAATATCCGTCTTTGGGCCAGGAGAAACCTGGCGGTGGCCCGCTCCGGCGAAGTGTCGGCGGAAGAGCGGCGGCACGCCCAGCACGCTCTTTCCATCATGCTGAATATTCAGTGGAAAAGCAATTATTTCCAGTCCATCGATCCCGATGAAGCCCGCCGGATTCTGGACGAAGAGCTGTATGGTATGGAGCAGGTAAAACAGCGGATTATTGAGACAATCATTCAGATTAACCGCACGCATACGCTGCCGTCTTATGGCCTTCTGCTGATCGGACCGGCGGGAACCGGAAAATCACAGATTGCCTATGCGGTGGCCCGGATTTTGAAAATGCCCTGGACTACCCTGGATATGAGTTCCATCAATGATCCGGAGCAGCTGACAGGCAGTTCCCGGATTTATGCCAACGCGAAGCCGGGAATCATTATGGATGCGTTTTCCATCGCGGGGGAATCCAACCTGGTATTTATCATCAATGAGTTGGATAAAGCTGCCTCCGGAAAAGGAAATGGAAATCCTGCAGATGTTCTTCTGACGCTGCTGGACAACCTGGGATTCACGGATAATTATATGGAATGTATGATTCCCACCGTGGGTGTCTATCCTATTGCCACCGCCAATGACCGCAACCAGATCAGCGCGCCGCTGATGTCCCGGTTTACGGTGATTGAAATCCCGGATTATACACCGGAAGAAAAGAAAGTTATTTTTTCCCGGTACGCGCTGCCGAAGGTTCTCAGACGAATCGGTATGCAGGATGGAGAGTGCGTGCTGACACCGGAAGGGCTGGATATGGTTATCGAGCTTCACAGAAATACCAGCGGAATCCGGGATCTGGAACAGGCAGCGGAGCATATCGCGGCCAACGCTTTGTATCAGATTGAGGTTAACGGGGAAACATCGGTGGTGTACGACGCGGCACGGGTACAGCGGGTGCTGGCATAAATATCAGGAAGGAGCAAAAAATTGGAAAATTTATTTTCTCTGTTTACCATGGGAATTCCGGACATTGTCACGGTGATTACGGATGAAAAAACGTATATTTCACGGGGACAGAAAAATCCGGCGGAGGAAGGGCTGACCAGAGTGGAGTTTTTGGAGCAGGATAACGGGCAGACGGTGTCAGTGACTTCCCGGGATTCCCTTCGTTTCGTAAAATTGAGATGGAATTACAGAATTAAGAAGCAGGCACAGTTTCTTACGGATGCCTGGGAGAGAGGCTATGGCGATCTTTGCTGGAGAGGTATGAGCGGGGGAAGATGTATGCCCTGGTATTTCCTGGCGGCGGAACAAGAAAAAACGCTCTGCTTTGGTGTGAAGGTGCGGCCATCTGCCATGTGCTTCTGGCAGGCTGACACCAAAGGGATTACCTTGTTCCTGGATCTTCGCTGCGGCGGAAACGGCGTGCTTTTGGCGGGACGGACGCTGAAAGCGGCGGAGATTGTCTGCATGGAGGGGCCGGCCGGGAATACTTTCGAAACGGCCAGGGAATTCTGCCGCAGGATGTGTACCGATCCTGTTTAGCCGGACTTCCCCGTGTATGGCAGCAACAACTGGTATTACGCTTATGGAGAAAGCTCCGACAGAGAAATTCTGAGCGATACGGACTATCTTCTGAGCCTGACATCCGGGGTTTCCAATCCGCCGTTTATGGTTATAGATGATGGATGGCAGGAAAATCACCGGATCAATGAATACAATGGAGGTCCCTGGAAAAGGGGCAACGGGAAGTTCCCCGATATGAAGGCACTGGCGGAGAAAATGAAAGAAAAGGGCGTGCGTCCCGGTATCTGGGTACGTCTTCTTCTCAATGAGGACAGAAAGATCCCCGGGGAATGGAGAATTTCTCATAACGGCTGTCTGGATCCTTCACATCCGGAGGCGCTGCGCTATATCAGGGAGGATGTGGAACGGATCTGCAGCTGGGGTTATCAACTGATCAAGCATGATTTTTCCACCTTTGACTTATTCGGAAAATGGGGATTTGAAACCAATTTTCAGACGGAGGCCAGCGGATGGAATTTTTATGACAGAGGAAAAACAGGGGCAGAAATTGTGAAACAGCTGTATGAGGAAATCTTCCGGGCCGCATCAGAATATCATGCGGTGATTATCGGCTGCAACACTATCGGGCATCTGGGCGCGGGTCTGATGCATCTGAACAGAACCGGTGATGATACCAGCGGGCGCATGTGGGAGAGAACCAGGAGGATGGGAATCAACACCCTGGCATTCCGGCTTCCGCAGCATGGAACTTTTTATCATGTGGACGCGGACTGTGTGGGAATTAACGGCCCGATTCCCTGGGAGAAAAACCGTCAGTGGGCGGATGTCATTGTACAGAGCGGCACACCGCTGTTTATCTCTGTGAAACCGGGAATTCTGCCGGAGCATGAGAAGGAAGAGCTTCATCAGCTTATGCAGAAGGCAGCCCGACAGGACTCCCACAAAATACCCGCTGACTGGATGGAGACAGACTGTCCTGAGGTCTGGATTGGCGGCGGGGAAACGGTTGTCTATGACTGGTTTGAGGAGGAAGGCCTCGGCCTGGATGGACGGCTGGAACGGGTTTACGCCCCTGTTCCGGTTCCCTGAGAAACGAAAGGAAATGGATGCCGGAAGGATAAGGAGATGGTTGTCTATGGCATTGTACGCGTTGGGAGATCTGCATCTGAGTTTTCAGTCCGGTAAACCCATGGACCGGTTCGGAAAAGTATGGAAAAATCATGAGCGTAAGATCGAAACCTATGTCCGCCGGACGGTGAAGCCGGAAGATACCCTGGTTCTGACGGGTGATCACTCCTGGGGAAGAAAACTGGAAGAATGTCGGCAGGATCTGGCGTTTATCGAGTCACTGCCGGGGAAAAAGATTTTGCTTCGGGGCAATCACGATATGTTTTGGGACGCGAAAAAGACGAAGCGGCTGAATGAGGAATTTGCCGGAAGATTGTTCTTTTTGCAGAATAATTTCGCGTCTTACGGAGAATACGCGCTGGTGGGAACAAAGGGGTACACATTTGAGGGCCCTTTCTATCTGGACCGCCGGGGCAGGATAATGGGCTGGGATGAAGCAAAAGAGGAACAGGCGAAAAAACTGGTGGACAGGGAAATGGCACGTCTTCGGGAATCTTTTTGTATGGCCAGGGAAGCAGGATACCGGAAGTTCGTAATGTTTCTGCATTATCCGCCCACCAACATTCTGGAGAAAGCATCGCCGTTTACGAAAATTGCGGAGGAATACGGGGTTTCCGCTGTGGTATATTCCCATTGCCACGGAGAGAGCAGATTCGGGGACAGCATCCGGGGAATTCATCACGGGATTCCTTATCTGCTGGTGTCGGGGGATTATCTCAATTTTCATCCGGAGTTGGTGCTGGAGTGAAGGAAAGGGTAACAAGTTCAGCCTTCCGGCTTCACTGTCACGAAAGCACGCACACAGGCTGCGGAAATAAATAAACAAGAAAGAAGAGGATAGAAATATGAAGATAGCAGTAACTTATGACAATGGAAATATTTTTCAGCATTTCGGAAAAACAGAATTTTTCAAAGTATATCAGGTGGAAGACAACAGGGTAGTATCCAGCGAAGTGATCGGATCCAATGGTGTGGGCCATGGAGCACTGGCAGGCCTTCTGGCCGGACAGTCGGTGGACGTACTGATCTGCGGAGGCATCGGCGGAGGCGCGCAGGCGGCCCTTACCGAAGCCGGCGTAAAGCTGTGTTCCGGTGTGGAGGGAGACGCCGACCAGGCGGTGGAAGCCTATTTAAAAGGAGAACTGGTATCTGTCGGAGCCAACTGCGACCATCATCACGGAGAGGAGCACAGCTGTGGGGACCATGAGGACGGCCATTCCTGCGGTCACCATGAGGAGGGTCATTCCTGCGGCAGCTGTGGAGGTGGCTGCGGCTCTCAGCCCGCGCTGACCGGGCGAAATGTGGGAAAAACCTGCAGAACCCATTACAGAGGAACCTTCAATGACGGAACTCAGTTTGATTCCTCCTATGACCGGGGTGAGCCGCTGGAATTCATCTGCGGCGCAGGTCAGATGATCCGGGGTTTTGATGCCGCGGTGGCTGACATGGAAGTGGGCCAGGTGGTGGATGTCCATCTGATGCCGGAGGAAGCTTATGGCATGCCGGATCCCAACGCGGTTTTCACCGTGGAGATCGCCCAGCTTCCCGGCTCTGAAGATCTGGAAGCAGGCCAGCAGGTATATCTGTCCAACCAGTATGGCCAGCCGTTTCCGGTGAAAGTGGTGGAGAAGGACGAGAAAACCATCACCTTTGACGCCAACCATGAGATGGCAGGAAAAGAGCTGAATTTCCGGATTGAGCTGGTAGAGGTAAAGTAACAGATCCTGCGGATTCACAAGGAGGTACAGATCATGACAGGCAGGTATAAGGTTGTTACGCTCTGCGGCAGCACCCGGTTTAAAGAGGAGTTTATGGAAGCTCAGAAACGCCTGACCCTGGAGGGGAAAATCGTTATCAGTGTTGGCCTGTTCGGCCATTCCGGAGATTCGGAAGTATGGGAAGGAATGGATGAGGGCACACTGACCCGGACAAAGGAGATGCTGGACGACATGCACAAACGGAAGATTGACATGGCGGACGAGATTTTCGTCATCAATGTGGGCGGTTATATCGGGGAGAGTACGGCGTCTGAGATTGCGTACGCAAAAGCTGCCGGAAAAGCCGTAAGCTATCTGGAAGAACGGTGAGAGGTGGAATGTATGGCGTCAGAAAAAACAGCGGAACTGTACAGACTTCTTCTGAGCAAAGGCTATCCGGAGGAACTCTGCCGGGAAATCGCGTATAAACACATGAATACGGATTATACAGCCACCAGAATGATGGGATATCTATACCGGGTGTCTGATCCCAGAATCGAGGACCTGGTTGATGAAATGCTGGCGATACTGAGCGACAGAGAGGAAATTATCCGGAAAAAAGAAATGGAGCGGGCGCAGGCCGTAATGAACGATGTGTACAGAAACGGGCTGTAACCGCCAAAAGCAATGGAAAGCGCGCCTGGCGCGCTTTTTATTACCCCACGGTTAAATGGGACTAACTAAAACCAACAGGAATCTGCCTCCAGCCTCCAAAATGCCCCCAGCCCCTCAAAAATCAGGCAGAAAATATCCGTGGGCAGGCGAAAAAGAGGATTTTTTCATTGCGGATTTTCTGGATCCTGGCAGGTTTTCTCTGTCTGGGACTGGGAACGGTGGGAGTTATCCTGCCGGTTCTGCCCACTGTGCCTTTTTATATGGCGACGGTATTCTGTTTCGCCAAAAGCTCAAGGAAACTCCATGACTGGTTTGTGGGTACCCGTCTCTATAAAAAACATCTGGACAGTTTTGTGACACAGCGTGCCATGACCATGGGAACCAAGCTTCGTATTGTGGGGACCGTGACCGTGGTGATGGCGGTGGGATTTCTCATGATGAGCCGGGTACCGGCAGGAAGAATCTGCCTTGCGGTTGTGTGGGTGTGCCATCTGCTGTATTTCTTCCTGCGGGTGAAGACGGTCAGGCCAGGCCAGAGGGCCGGGGCATGATGCCCGCAGACCTGGGGATTCCGCTGAGGATACAGCGTGGTCTGCGCTCCGTTTCGGTCGGCGCTAAACGTGTGCTACCGGCATACAGCGCCCTTGAGGGACAGAAGAAGGATGAATTGTTACTGAAAGAATACAGAAAGAAGAGAAGACACTATGATTAAGAAACGGCTGGTGGGGATGTTGTCCCACGCGAGAAAATATATCGTTTATCAGGTGCTCTGGCAATGGCTCGCCCTGCTCTGTCAGGTGGTGATGATCTACAGCGCGGCCATGCTGCTGGAGAAGGCGTTGGCGAACAGCGTGACGGCGCAGATGGCAGCCAGCTACGGTTTGCTTGCGGCGGCCGCGCTGTTTCTGCGTTTTGCCTGCGACAGGAAAGCGTCCCATGCCTCTTACCGGGCCAGCGTGGACGTGAAGCGGATTCTGAGGGATAAGATTTACAGAAAGCTGCTGCGTCTGGGAGCGTCTTACCGGGAAAGCGTGACAACCTCAGAGGTGGTACAGATGGCGGCGGAAGGCGTGGAACAGCTGGAGACGTATTTCGGAAAATACCTTTCCCAGCATATCTACAGTCTGCTGGCGCCGGTGACCCTGTTCCTCATTCTCTCATTCGTGAACTGGCAGGCGAGTCTTGTGCTGCTGATCTGCGTTCCGCTGATTCCCATTTCCATTGTGGCGGTGCAGAAGATCGCGAAAAAGCTTCTGAACAAATACTGGGGGATCTATACCGAGCTGGGGGACAGCTTCCTTGAGAATCTTCAGGGACTGACCACGTTGAAGATCTACCGTTCAGATCAGCAGAAAGCCAGGGAAATGGATCAGGAATCCCAGCGGTTCCGCCAGATTACCATGAAGGTGCTGACCATGCAGCTCAACTCCACCAGCGTGATGGATATCATCG
>ERZ1643246.3451-NODE-3451-length-13550-cov-4.559689_pt1 | contig 13550 bp, 12 predicted proteins | sample MGYA00579265_ERZ1643246 | MGnify/ENA primary metagenome ERZ1643246 (study PRJEB29033, sample SAMEA4952261) | chicken gut metagenome | biome: Broiler Chicken; feature: Gastrointestinal Tract; material: Caecum | place: Ireland | collected 2018 | study: Broiler... | reverse complement strand
TGTTCATGTATACCGGATCGCCCCGGTCTGTCAGCCCCAGATCTACCATATGATCCGGATCCTCGCTGTCATGGCTGATGATCTGGCCGGTATGCCAGAACTCATGAAACAGCTCGTCCCCGAAGATCGCCCTGGCGTCCGCCTCGGTGCTCCTGGGATGCAGGCCGTTGGAGATAATAAACAGGATATCTTTTTTCTCGACGCCGGCGCTGTAAAGCTCATCCAGAATGTAGCGGATGCTGAGTTTTCTGTGGCTGGTCGCCTGCTCGCCGCCCTTTACGCGGTCCGGCACCACAAAGGTAACTGTGGAACCCTTGTGCGCCAGCTCTGAGAGGCGCGGCATGCCGATGGGATGCGCAAGGCTCTCCAGATATGCGTCTTTCAGCTGATCCTCCGGAATGTAGGGCGGATCCGCCACTGTCTCGCCCGGAATAAATACATCTGTGCTGTCCGGCAGCTCTGCCGCCATTGTGCCGTGGCCGTATTCAAATTCTAATTTCATACTTTTCTCCTTTTCTTTTACTCAGTTTTCCAGATACAGTTTTACAATTTCCAGATATTCTTCCGGATAAAATCCGATATCCCCCTGAAAACGCGTCAAAGCGATCAGGCCGCCGTCAATCTCCGGAATAGAGGCCAGCATAGCCGCGTTGTCCTGTTTCAGCCCGCCTCCGTACACAATATCCATGCCGCCGGTTTTCTCTTTTACAAATCTGGCGATCTTGGTAATGTACTCTTTTCCGGCCGGTGTCTTGCCCGGTCCGATAGACCAGATCGGCTCGTAGGCGATGGTGACCATGGATTTGTCCACACCTGCCAGTCCGCTCTCCAGCTGTCCGCCGAGAACCTCCTCCCAGCGCTCCTGCTCCTCGCTGTTTTCACCGATGCAGTACAGGATTTTCATGCCTCGGGCCGCTGCCGCCTGAATTTCCCGGTTCAGGATCCTGCCGATGGCCTCCGGGCTGCTGCAGCCGCCCTCCTCCAGAACACCGCGGAGATGGTTTCTCTCCTCGCAGTGCCCGATGATCACATAGCTGCATCCGGCCGCTTTCATGGCCGCCGCCGGACGGTCTGTCGTAAACGCGCCGAAATTCCCGCCGGGCTGTACGTCCTGTCCGTATACGCCCTGGCACCCCAGCTGGATCATGGAATCCTCCTTCAGCGCGCCGGCCGCGGTCAGAATGTGCAGTTCAGGAAAGAACATGGCAAATTCCACATTCCCTCCCCGGTATTTCTCCAGTTTCTCCTGCGTGCCGTTCACAATGCAGGGCGCCCAGTCCCGGATCTGCGCGATCCCGTTGACTCCGCCCATGGCTTTCGGCACATCAAATCTTTTCAGGTTCAAGAAAATATGCTTCATAGTCCGTTCTCCTTCCAGTAGTCTTTAAAATTCCGATACGGTTCAAAAAATTGCCGATCAGCGGCCTGCACCGCAGCTTTTGCAAAATGCTCCCCGGCCATACCCTACTGAATGTCCGCATCCAGCACCGGCTTTAACTCTGCATCCCATCGTCTTCCCAAACCTCCTTTTCTCTCTTTTTCCCGCCGGCTGCCGGACAGCCGCATTTTTAGGCAAATTGAATAATGATCTTGCTTGTTACAAAAAATTTTAGTTACTTTGACAGTCAAATTCAAGGTAATTTTAACCAAACGTTTGCGTTTCTGAAACCCCTGATTTTTACAGGGTTTTTGGCACTTTCAATCGATGATTTTTCCATTTTTCGGGCTTTTTGGCGCTTGCTTTTCGGAAAAGCTTGTACTATTTTAAAAGCCATCCGCTGCGGTCCTTTGATCTGCTTCTACTGCAGCACGGCAAAAGAAAAAATGAGGAGGTTTATACATGCTTTACTACTGTATTATCGTCTGCGTCTGTCTCGGTGCTTCCGTGATCGGTGCCATCTGCGGCATCGGCGGCGGAGTCATCGTCAAACCCGTTCTGGACAGTATGGGAATCATGAGTGTGGAAACGGTCAGTTTTCTGTCCGGCCTGATGGTTATGAGTATGTCCGTTTATTCCATCGGAAAGACGGTACTTGCCAAGGAGGTCCGCTTTGACGCCCGCACCGGCATCATGCTCTCCCTGGGAGCCGTAGCCGGCGGTCTGATCGGAAAACATTCCTTTTCCCTGATCCAGAGCGCCAGCTCCAATCCGGACCAGATCGGCGCCTATCAGGCGGCTATTCTGTTTGTCCTCACGCTGGGGACCCTGATCTATACACTGAAAAAGGCGGCCATCCGCACGAAACATTTTACCAATCCCCTGGCCTGTATTCTTATCGGCATTATTTTGGGACTGCTGTCTTCCTTTCTGGGAATCGGCGGAGGGCCCTTCAATCTGGTCTTCCTGTCCTTCTTCTTCTCCATGGATACGAAAACGGCTGCTCAAAATTCTCTGCTGATTATCATGTTTTCTCAGATTTCCGCGTTCCTGCAGACCATTGCCACAGCCTCTGTGCCGGAGTTCTCCTGGGGGCTTCTGATCTGCATGGTGGCGGCCGGCATCGTCGGAGCAGCTCTGGGGCGCGTCTTCAACAAGAAACTGGACAGTCAGAAAGTCGACAAGCTGTTCTGCATCCTCATCGTCATCATCCTGATCATCTGCGTCTACAATTTCTTTAAATATATCTAAACCTTGCTCTGCCCGGCAGCTGCCGGGCAGCCTTTTTATGCTGTCCGCGGCTGTTTTTTGCAAAACTTCCGCCGCCTTTCTTCCGGAGAGATTTTACCCAAAGAAAATACTCCCTTTCAGCTAAACAGTTTTATTTTTTACTGTCTGCCCAAAAGGGAGCATCTCCGTCAAGTACAACCGCCATTCTATTTTTTGTCTGCCCGGCTTTACAGAAACTGCGCGGAGTCGCTCCCCGCAATTTGCTCTCACGCCTGATCTTTGTTTTTCGGCTTCCAGTCCGCGTATTTCGCATAGACCATCATCGCGACCATCCACACGGTGCCTGCAACAGAAGCCGCAAATGTGAACGTATTATGCGCGATAAACGGATAAAGCAGTTCATAGCAGGCGGGAATCACGACGATTCCATAGGCCTTCTTTGATGCGTGGAATCGCTCAAAGCTTGCAGTAACTGCTCCCACACACAGGAAGGCACCCAAAATCTCGCCTGCCATCGGCGGAAATTCCTCCTGAAATTCAGCATATATCCACAGACATACAGTCAGCGCAAAAACGATATCAATAAAAATCTGTTTTGTGTTGATTCTCTCTCCCATTTTTCCCTCCGAACAGAATTTCTTTCTGCATCCCTTTGAGAAACACTGCAGCGGTATTTCCTCTGCAGATCAGATTGTTTAGACAGGCAATTTACTTACTACAACCTTCTCAATTTCTTCCAGCAATTCATCTGCATCTGGAATATTACAGATATAGCTTCCAGCGTGTTCATAACAGAAATGAATATCACCTAAAAGAATATTCCATCTTTTCCCATTCTCCAAATCTATCATATCAATTTCGACAACTGGGCCTGAGGTAAAGTCTGACAAAAATCCAGATAAGGAGCAGCCCGATAACCAATCCGCATAACAAAATCATTTTCACATATTTTTTTGTTTGTGCATGAGCATCGCCTCCGATATACCATTCACTTTTTTTCATAAAGGTTCTCCGCATAAATAACTGTTTTCGTTCCATAAACTCTCTTTATATTCATATCATAAAATTTATATTATTCTGTGTCAATAATATTTTTTATTTATAATTTTCTGCTCTTATCTATTTATCTTTGAAAAAGCGTACCATATACAGACTATGCTCCCGAAAGTTTCAGAACAAATTTTCCAGATGCCTGTGTCAGAAGTACAGAGATGCCGCCAATTTCTCACCGTCTGTACGGAAGGTATATTTCTTTTGATTGCACACAAAAAAACCCTTGATTTACAAGGGTTTTTGAGAGCTGCTGACGAGACTTGAACTCGTGACCTCCGCCTTACCAAGGCGACGCTCTACCACCTGAGCCACAGCAGCATTCTGTATTTGTTTTGCTCATCACAAGAACAGATTCTACCAGACTCATGAAGGAATGTCAAGCATTTTTTTCATTTTTTAGTGAACGATTCACTTTTGCCCGCATCCTCTGCAGCGCATTGTCGATCGATTTGGGCGGTCTGCCCAGGCTTTCCGCAATCTGCAGATAATCCATCCCCTGCAGATACATGTCCATCACCCGCTTTTCCAGAGGGCTTAAGCTGTTCCGTATCCTTTTCTGCAGGTTTTCCACAGATTCCTGATCTACCAGGATCGTCTCCGGACTGTCCACCGGCCGGAGATAGTACTCCTCCTGGTTTTCCTCCAGCTCGCTTAAGGGTATGGAGCTGTTCAGCGGCCGGTGTTTCTTTCTCTGGGCGGAAGCCACTGCCGAGTACATCTGCCGGGAAATACACAGACCTGCAAAGGTCTGAAAGGAAGCCTCCTTCTCCGGCTGGTATTCCTGTACCGCCTTAAAAAGCCCCAGCATGCCCTCCTGAAGCAGATCCTCCTGATCGCCTCCGGCCAGATACAGCGCTCTGGCCCTTCGGCGCACCAGAGGCTTATATTTTTCCATCAGATGATCTGCCACCGCCGCATCCCCCTGCCTGAGCATACAGATCAGTTCCTCATCCGAATATCCGTCGTATCGCTTCATTCTATCCTCTCTGCCTGACAATCTCGTAGGCCAGAACGCCGGCAGCCACCGACGCATTTAAGGAATTAATCTCCCCCTTCATGGGGATAGACGCCGTAAAGTCGCATTTTTCCCGGACAAGACGGCTGACGCCTCCGCCCTCGCTGCCGATGATCAGGCCGATGGGGCCTTTCAGATCCAGATCATACATTCTGGTCCCGTCCATGTCCGCGCAGACAAACCAGATTCCCTCTTTTTTCAGCTGATCTATGGTATGTCCCAGATTGGCCACCTTGGCCACCGGCGTATAGTTTATCGCGCCCGCGGAAGCCTTGGCGGCCACGGCGGTCAGCCCGGCGGCCCGGTGCTTGGTAACAATCACTCCGTGAGCGCCCGCCAGATTGGCTGTACGGATGATCGCCCCCAGATTATGCGGATCCTCGATACCGTCCAGCAGGATCAGGAAAGGAGCTTCCCCCTTCTCTCTGGCTCTCTCCAGAATTTCTTCCACCTCCGCGTACCGGTAGGAGGCCGCCATGGCGATTACCCCCTGGTGGTTCCCGGTCTCCGACATCTGATTCAGTCTCTCCTTGGTGACAAAACTCACGATCGTTCCCTGCTTCTTTGCCTCCCGGAGGATTGTCTGGATCGGCCCGTCATGGCTGCCCATCTGCACATACAGCTTATCTACGCTCCTCCCGGAACGCAGAGCCTCCAGCACTGCATTCCGTCCCTCCACTCTGTTGGAGGATTCTCTTTTCTCTCTGTCCATCTCTAATTCTGTTCCTCTCCCGGTTCGATTCCCATTTTGATCAGGTCCATCATGCGCCGGTAATCTCCCTTCAGATAGAGATACCCCATGACAGCCTCAAATCCGGTCGCCCTGCGGTAATCCACGATCCCCGCGTTCTTTGCGGAAGTATAGGATTTCGCATTGCGTCCCCGCTTGTATATATGCTCTTCCTCCGGAGTAAAATGCGGTTCCAGGATTTCCACCAGCTGCGACTGTTTTTCCGCCTTCACCAGGCTACTGGCCCGTCTGTGCAGCTTGCTGACCTGCGTATTCGCCCTGCTCACCAGAACCGTGCGGATGACCAGCTCATAGACGGCGTCGCCGATATAAGCCAGTGTCAGCGGCGAATACTGCTTCGGATTTATTTCCGGCAGCCGGAAAAGCTGCTGCAGATATCCTATGCTCTCTTCCATTTTACCCCTTCCCTCGTATCTTCCAGAATGATTCCCTTTTCCAAAAGCTCGTTCCGGATCGCGTCGGCCCTGGCAAAATCCTTCGCCTTTCTCGCCTCCTGGCGCTGCCGGATCATCTCCTCGATTTCCTGGTCCAGCACTTCTGCCTTTCTCTCTGTCTTGAGGCCAAGAATCCCGCACAGCTCCTCAAGCTCGCGTTTTAGCATCCCGGCAAACTCACGGCTTCCCTCCACAGACGCCTCCGTATTGGCGAATTTCACCAGCTCAAACACGGCAGAAATGGCATCGGCTGTGTTCAGGTCATCGTCCATCGCTTCCTCAAATTTTTTTCGGAAGCTCTTCATCTCCTCCAGCTTTTCCTGCTCTCTCTCCAGCAGTTTTTCCGCGGCCGCGGACTGCTCCAGATCCTTCAGATGATCCGCGGCAGTCAGGATGCGCTCCAGAGCGTTCCTGGAGGATTCCATGATCTCCGCGCTGAAATTCAGCGGACTTCTGTAGTGGGCGGACAGCATAAAGAACCGCAGCACCTGCAGATCATATTTTTCCCCGATCTCCCGGACAGTAAAGAAATTGCCCAGGGACTTGCTCATCTTGCGGTTGTCAATGTTCAGGAAGGCATTATGCAGCCAGTAGCGGGCAAAGGGTTTTCCATTGCAGCACTCGCTCTGGGCGATCTCATTTTCATGGTGGGGAAAAATCAGATCCTCGCCGCCCGCGTGGATATCGATCTCCTCTCCCAGATACTTCTTTGCCATCTCCGAGCACTCAATATGCCAGCCGGGACGGCCGTCGCTCCAGGGAGCAGGCCAGGACGGCTCTCCCTCCTTCTTCGGCTTCCAGAGAACAAAATCCAGCGGATCTTCCTTCTGATCCTCTCCGGTCACCTGCAGAGCGCGGTTCCCGGAGCGGAGATCATCCAGATTCTTGTGAGACAGCTTGCCGTACTCCCGGAACTTTCTGGTCCGGAAATATACCGTCCCGTTTACATTATAGGCATAACCCTTCTCCTCCAGTGTGCGAATCATATCGATCATCCCCTGGATCTCCTGGGTGGCCTGCGGATGTACCGTGGCCGGCCGCACGTTCATGGCCTCCATATCCTTTCTGCACTCCTCGATATAGCGGGCGGACACCTGCTCCGCGGGAATTCCCTCCTCAATGGATTTGGCAATAATCTTGTCATCCACATCCGTAAAATTGGAAACGTAGCGGACCTCATACCCCTTGTATTCCATATATCTTCTCGCTGTGTCGAAGACGATCATGGGGCGGGCATTGCCGATGTGGATCAGATTGTAGACAGTAGGCCCGCAGACATACATGCTCACCTTCCCCTCCTGCAGGGGGACGAATGTTTCCTTCTTTCTGGTTAACGTATTATACAGCTTCATCATGTTTCATTTTCCTTTCCAGTTCTTTTATTTTCTTCCTTCCCGGACAGTTCCGAAGCTCCTCTTCCAGCTCCAGAACGCGGTTGACAAGCTCTGTATTTTCCTTCTGCAGCACGTTGATGTCTTCCTTGACCGGATCCGGCAGATGGCCCTGATCCATCGTCTCTCTGGGTATCTTCTCATTTCCGCGCCTTACCACGCGTCCGGGAACGCCCACCACCGTACAGTTCGGCGGGACCTCCTCCAGCACCACGCTTCCCGCACCGATCTTGGAATTTTCTCCGACGGTAAAAGATCCCAGAAGCTTTGCCCCCGCGCTGACCATTACATTGTCCCCCAGGGTGGGATGCCGCTTGCCCGTCTCCTTCCCCGTTCCGCCCAGGGTCACGCCCTGATACAGCGTCACATTATCACCGATCACCGCCGTCTCCCCGATCACAACGCCGGCGCCGTGGTCGATAAACAGCCCTTTGCCGATCGTCGCTCCCGGATGGATCTCGATCCCCCATTTCCGGGCGGCCTTCTGAGAAATTTTTCTGGCCCTGTAAAAGCGGCCTTTCAAATACAGTTTATGGGCTTTCCGGTATTTCCGCAAGACCCAAAAATAGGGATACAGCAGGACCTCTCTGGGCGATTTGATCGCCGGGTCCCTCTCCCGGATCACCTGAAATTCTTCCCGGACATCCTGAAAAAATCCCATGACAGCACCTCCTTCGTAAAAAAAGAGAACTCTGTCTTGTATAAAGACGGAGTTCTCCGCGGTTCCACTTTATTTGAAAACAAATTGTTTTCCTCTCCGGCGCTTAACGCGCGCAACACGTGCCGGACTACTGTCTGTTCATCCGGCCGGCTCCGGGATGCACTTTCTCAGGGCGTATTCCGAACCGCTCTCAGCCGGCGGCGGTCCTCTCTGTCAGGCGTCCGCTTCCCGATACTCTATCCCTTCCTGGCCTTTTCCTGTTCTTCCTTAGTCTATGCATAAAACAGCTTTTTGTCAAGCCCGTCCTGGAAATTTCAGCGTTTCTTCGCTGCGGCCGCCCGCTGGATCGCTTTCGTGATTTCCATGATCGGAATGATCAGGACAGCCAGCCCCAGAGCGATCCCGTACTCCATCAGAGAAATGTGCTCAAACTGAAACGCACGGGACAGGAAGGGCACCTCGATCACCAGGGTCGTGCACAGAAGGGATACGAGCATAGCTCCCCACAGCCACAGATTCTGCCGCCTGATACGGAACAGGGACTGGCGCCTGGAACGCATATTAAAAGAATGAAAGATCTCGATCATGGACAGAGTCAAAAACGCCATGGTCATGCCGTCTGCGCTCTGGCTGACCTCCCACACGCCGGACTCCACGTAATGCCCCACGAAATAGGACAGCAGAACCATCCCTGTGACCACAACCCCCTGGAATACCACGTCAAAACCCATGCCGCCCGCAAAGATCCCGTCCCTGGGATCCCGCGGCTTCCGCTTCATGATGTCGCTCTCGCTCTTTTCCATTCCCAGGGCCAGTGCCGGGAAGCAGTCCGTAATCAGGTTGATCCAGAGCAGATGGACCGGCCGCAGGATCGTGAATCCGAACATGGTCGCCATAAATACGGCCAGCACCTCCGCCAGATTGGATGCCAGCAAGAACTGAATGGCCTTGCGGATATTGTCGTAGATCCTCCGCCCTTCTTCCACAGCAGAGACGATCGTGGCAAAGTTATCGTCGGCCAGCACCATATCCGCCACATTTTTGGTGACGTCCGTCCCGGTAATTCCCATGCCGATGCCGATATCGGCGCTCTTGATAGAGGGGGCGTCGTTGACCCCGTCTCCGGTCATAGCCGTGATCTTTCCCCGGTCCTTCCAGGCCCTGACGATCCGCACCTTATGCTCCGGCTGTACCCGGGCGTAGACGGAATATGCTTCTATTTTTCTGTCCAGTTCCTCATCATCCAGCTCATCCAGCTCCGCCCCGGTGATGGCCTGTCCGTCGTTTTCAATAATTCCCAGCTGCCTGGCGATCGCCGCCGCCGTATCCTTATGGTCGCCGGTGATCATAACCGGACGGATGCCGGCCTCCCGGCATTCCCGGATCGCCGGGATCACTTCCGGCCTCACAGGATCGATCATGCCGGAAAGTCCCAGGCAGCAGAGGTCGTTCTCCAGATATTCCGGCTCCCAGGACTCCGGTTGCCTCGTCCAGCTCCTTCTGGCGCCGCAGAGGACGCGCAGCGCCTGATCAGCCATTTTTTTATTTGCTTCCAGGATCTCTTTCCGGAGTTCGTCCGTCAGCGGAAGCTCACGGCCGTCCTTCCACACGCTGACGCAGCGCTTCAGCACTTCGTCCGGAGCACCTTTTGTATACTGGACAACCGTGCCGTCCTCCCTCCTGTGCACCGTGGACATCATCTTTCTGCCGGAATCAAACGGCGCTTCTCCTATCCGCGGATACTGCTCCTTCAGTTTTCTCTTGTCCAGCCCCATCTGAAACGCATCGTTGACCAGCGCACATTCCGTGGGTTCTCCCTGCGCTTCCCCCTGTTCTCCTATCTCCGCATCAGAGCAGAGGGCCATACAAAGGGCCAGCTCTTTTTCCTCATCGGCGGCATGTTCCACTACCGTCATCTTATTCTGGGTGAGCGTTCCAGTTTTATCCGAACAGATCACCTGGGTACAGCCCAGCGTTTCCACCGCCGTCAGTTTGCGGATCACCGCATTTCTCCGGGACATATTGGTAACGCCGATAGAGAGCACGATCGTCACCACCGCGGCCAGCCCCTCAGGGATTGCTGCAACGGCCAGCGATACAGCAACCATAAAGGTATCCAGCATGCCCTCCCCGGTAATAGCCGGATATGCGCGGATCAGGTCTACCGCGAAAATCACTGCGCAGATCACCAGCACCAGAACGCTCAGGATCTTGCTGAGCTGATTCAGCTTGCGCTGCAGCGGCGTCGCCTCGTCTCTGGCGCTCTCCAGCGCATCCGCGATCTTGCCCATCTCCGTATTCATGCCGGTACCGGTAATCACAGCGCGTCCGCGCCCGTACACGACCGTACTGCCCATATAGCACATATTTTTTCTGTCCCCCAGAGGAACGTCTTTTCTGTCCCCCAGTTCCAGCGGTGCGCTGATCTTATTGGCCGGCACGGACTCTCCGGTCAGCGCCGCCTCCTCGATCTTCATGCTGGCGCTCTCCAGGATCCGCCCGTCGGCGGGAACGGAATCGCCTGCTTCCAGGATCACTACGTCGCCGGGGACCAGTTCCTCGCTGCGGACCGTCATCTGTCTGCCGTCCCGGAGGACCTTGGAGGTGGCGGCAGCGATCTCCTGCAGAGCCGCTATCGCCTTCTCCGCCTTGCTCTCCTGGACCACTCCCAGCACGGCGTTGATCACTACAACGGCCAGGATGATGATCGCATCCGCAAAGGATTCTCCGGAATAGGCTGCCGTGATCCCGGAAATTACTGCCGCCGCGATCAGTATCAGGATCATGGGATCCTTCAGTTCCATCAGGAACTTGTGGAGCAGGCTTTCCTTCTTTCCCTCTTTCAGTTTGTTTTTTCCGTACTGTCCGAGCCTCCTTTCCGCCTCCGCAGAAGAGAGGCCGCCGGTCTCCGAATGCAGTTCCCTCAGTACCTCGTCACTGCCTGACAGATATTCCTTCATACAGTCATCTCCTTTCGTCTGTCTCCGGGAAGCGGCAGGAACCATGCGGCTGCGCGGCATTGCTGTAAAAAAAAGACTTATCTGCCCAGCAGATAAGTCTCGTCATTTCATCCACAGCCAGGATCTACATCCGGGTGTTGGCTGTGTCGCACATCCGTGCCGACTACTCCCTTGTCGTCTTTTTATCTTAACACAGAAGCATACTCCAAGTCAATCCGCCGTCACAGCTTTGGCGGCATTTCTGCTGCACCTGCTGCAAGGATTCCCACTTCTGTCATCTTCTATGCAGTCCAGGGCCGGAATCAGCGCGCAGCAATTCCCTCCATCGCTCCCGTAAAGCCAAGTCCTTCCTCGGTGGTCGCCTTGATATTGACCTGCTCTTTTTCCAGATGCAGCACCCGCGCCACATTCTCCTCCATCTGTTCCAGATAAGGGCGCAGCTTTGGCTTCTGGGCAATAATCGTCACATCAATATTTTCGATCAGATACAGCTTCTCCTCCAGCATTTCTCCGACCCTGGCCAGAAGCTTCATACTGGAAACTCCGCTGTACTCCGGGTCTGTATCCGGGAAGTGGTATCCGATATCTTTCAGGGCCGCCGCTCCCAGCAGCGCGTCCATAACCGCATGTACGGCCACATCCGCGTCCGAATGGCCCAGAAGTCCCTTTTCAAAAGGGATCTCCACGCCGCCCAGGACCAGCTTTCTGCCCTCTGTCAGCCTGTGCACATCATAACCTGTCCCAACCCGCATCTTCTATTCTCCTGTAATCCTCAGCATTTTTGAAAGGCGCAGGAAGCTTAAGCTTCTCTGCACATAGGGAGCCAGTTCCAGCGTCTCCGGCACGATGTTCTCAGAAAGGGCGATCTGGCTTAATGTCATGCGGCATCCTCCTTCTTCCATCATATCCCGCAGTTTTTCTCCGGAAGGGATATCGTCCAAAATCTCCGCGATTTCCGGGAGCACTCTCCGCAGATGCTCCGGGTCGATCTCCAGCAGCGGCTCCGGTGTATTTTCCCTCAGGACTGTCTCAAAAAGGCCGCTCTGTCCGAACTTCTGCCGGAAGAATTCAGCATCCGCCGCTTCCGGCGCTTCGACGCTGCACCGTCCCTCCTCGATTGCCCGCTGAAAGCGGGAATAAACTTCTTCCAGAAGCAGCGTGGCCACTCCCACGCGCTCTCCGTACAGAGAGTGCGTCGGCCCGTTCAGGACTTCCAGCTCCCAGAGCCTGGAAATGTGATGCTCCGCGCAGGCCGCAGGCCGCAGGGAATCCGTCATCTGCGCGCAGAGGCCGGAGAGCAGCAGCGCATACATCAGGCGCTCGCACCCGTCTTCCTCCTTCTCCCGGATGTCATCCAGCCGCTTGACCACGTCCTTCACCGCTCTGTATTCCAGATCGCAGATTTCTTCACAGATATATTCGCCGGCTGTCAGATGCGCGATCTTCCAATCCGCAAGACAGATGTACCTTCCCAGGATCTCCGAGATCCCGGACGCCGTCAGCCGGTACGGAGCTTTTGCGAAAATGTCCGTGTCCGCAAACACGTACAGCGGCCCCTCGGCCGGAAAATACTTCTTTTCCCCGTTCCAGGTAAGCAGCGCTCCCTCGGCCAGAAACCCGTCCGTGCTGGCGGCTGTGGGGACTGAAATAAACGGGATCCGCCTTTCATACGCGATGTACCGGCTCAGATCATGGATCGTACCGCCGCCCACCGCCAGGATCAGATCCGTCTCCTCCGGCAGAGTCTCCTCCAGAATCTCCACACTCCGATCATCTGCCGTCAGCGGGTCTCCGGAAAGACAGATTTCTTCCTGGCAGATCTCCACCACGTCCTCCAGGATCTCCTCCACCGCCTCGCTGGTTGGATCATCCCACACGATCACCGGCGCCGTGAATTCTCTTAATTCCCCCTCTGTCAGCATCTCATACAGCCGTCTGGACGCTCCTTCCTCGATCCAGATCCCCTTTACAGATGCCTTGTGCGCCCTGCCGCAGGAGCAGGGCATGCGCAACTGCCCTAAATCAACTTCCATATAGTTTTACTTTTTCCTCCTAATCTACTTTCCCGGTTTCAAGCCGGATCAGTTAAATCCATAGATTTTCTGACACAATTTATATCCGTAAACAGAGAGCTTCCTGCCTCCCCGTCCCGGAAGATTCATGGCCGATCCCACCAGACACCAGCGGATCCGCAGAAATACGCTCAGATCATGCTTTTTCAGATATTCCCAGAGCTCCCGCTTTTTGAGCAGGCTCTCCTGTGTCCCTGAGCGGATCAGCATGATCGACGAAACTGTCATGATGATCGTCAGCGCATGGATCATGAATTCTCTCTGTCTCGGCTTCATTCCCTTCTGTTCTGCCATAAATTCGATCATCAGGCGGTTCACCCGCAGCTGCTGGTCCAGACGCCCGATCATCACCGACTCATTGACCGACTGGTCTGCCCTGCCGATATAGTAGCGGTAAAAATTCACATCCAGATAATACATGGTCTCCACAGAGGGAAACGGAATAAAGGCAAACAGGTTATCTACATAAAAGGTATGTTCCGGAAGCTTCAGCCCGCACTCCTTCAGGAGCTCCGTGCGGAAGATCAGCGAATGCATCAGCACGTAATGGCTGGCTCCCAGGCGCTTCATATCTTCCCAGCCGAAAATCCTTCCCACCGGAAACG
>ERZ1643246.3450-NODE-3450-length-13553-cov-4.976293_pt1 | contig 13553 bp, 11 predicted proteins | sample MGYA00579265_ERZ1643246 | MGnify/ENA primary metagenome ERZ1643246 (study PRJEB29033, sample SAMEA4952261) | chicken gut metagenome | biome: Broiler Chicken; feature: Gastrointestinal Tract; material: Caecum | place: Ireland | collected 2018 | study: Broiler... | reverse complement strand
CCGTCTCGCCCGCGGCGTAATACTGAAGCTGCTGTTTCAGTTCATCCATGGAAGAGATACTGGTTCCGTCGAATGCGGTGATGACACTGCCGGCTGTGATACCTGCCTTGTCAGCAGCTCCTCCTTCCACCTCTTCTGCCACATAAACGCCCTCCGGCAGTCCATAGGCCTGAGCCACTGAACTGTCCACACTGGTACCGCTGATGCTGAGCGCTGCCGCCTGATCCTCCGAAACCTTTTCTCTGGTGGTTCTGTTCATCAGATTCTGCAGAATCGGTTCTGCACGGGTAATGGGAATCGCGTAGCCCATACCTTCCACTTCTGTGGATGCCAGTTTCGCGGAGTTGATACCGATCACTTCACCTTTCATATTCAGAAGCGCGCCGCCGCTGTTGCCGGGGTTGATGGCCGCGTCTGTCTGGATAAATCCTTCATCGGAATCTTCACTGACCTGACGGTCCAGCGCACTCACGATACCGGTCGTTACAGACTGTCCGTATCCCAGCGCATTGCCGATGGCCACCACCTGCTGACCAACTTTCAGCGCGTCGGAATCACCCAGGGTTGCCACTTTGATCTGTGACATGGTGTCATCGGAGATGTCGGACAGATTGACCGCCACTACCGCCAGATCATTATCCGGATCCGTTCCCTTGATGTTGGCCTCATAGGCCTGATTGTCAATGAATCCCACCGTCAGGGTATCGGCATTTTCCACCACATGATTATTTGTCACAATCAACAGTTCCGTGTCATTCTGTCCGATAATGATTCCGGAGCCACAGCTTTCCACCTCCTCGGTCTGCGGTGCTCCGCCCATACCGAACATACTGTAGTAATTCTGAACCTCCTGCACGGACTGATTGGTAATGGATACGATGGAGGGCATCACTGATGACGCCACATCGGCCACATCCAGGCTCTGGCTGTCTGTGTTTCCGTCGGAGGAAGCGGAAGCGGTCTGCAGGGCTGTCTTACCGAAACTGCTGTCCGATGTATTCTCAGCGGAAGCCGAAGTCTGCGTACCATTCTGCGTCCCATTTACGGCCGCCATATTGATTCCCACCATGGTGCCTCCGGCAATGCCGCCGAACAGCACGGCGCTCAGGGCAATGGCCCCTGCTCTCTTTGCAAATTTTTTCAGGCTCTCATGATTCTTTTTCGGATCCTTTGACGGAGCCGGCTGATATTGATTCTGACTCTGATCAAATTCATAACGTCCATATTCTTCCATAGTTGATTACCTCCCACAATCTATTGAAATTTTCTTCTTTTCTTTTTACAGTTCAAAGTATAGACGCGGTTTGTGGTAAATCTGTTATCAGAATATGTTTATTTTGTGAAATCCGACATTTTTTCTCCTGTGGAAAATCGGGGACAGCCGTGCTATAATAGCCGCAGGAAACTATTTTATAAAGAAAGAGGGATAACTGTTATGCAGAAAATCACAAGTTTCACTATAGACCATCTGAAACTTCAGCCGGGAATCTATGTCTCCCGGAAGGATCCTGTGGGCGATACCTGCATCACCACCTTTGATATCCGGATGACTTCTCCCAATGAGGAACCGGTGATGAACACGGCGGAAGTCCACACCATCGAACATCTGGGCGCCACCTTTCTCAGAAACCACCCGGATTTCGGATCGAAAATCATTTATTTCGGCCCCATGGGATGCCGGACCGGCTTCTATCTTCTGCTGGCCGGCGATTATGAGTCCCAGGACATCGTCGCACTGATGACAGAGATGTTCACCTTTATCCGCGATTTCCGCGGAGAGGTTCCGGGCGCCTGTGCAAAAGACTGCGGCAACTATCTGGATATGAACCTTCCCATGGCCAACTACCTGGCAGACCGTTTTCTCACCAACGTTCTGGACGGCATCGGCCCGGAGCGTCTCACCTATCCGCAGTAAAAAGCAGACGGCAAACTTAACGGATCTTTTTTCCAACATGGATCCGGCATTTTCCGCGGCGGCAGCGTCCTTTTCAGAGGGGCTGCCGCCGTGTTTTTCTTTCCATGCGGACCAGAATGCTTCCCCCGCATACCATTCCCAGTCCGGCAGCTTCACCGGAAGAAAGATCGTAACGGATGGTATCCGGCAGTTTTCCAAAGCTGCGGGCATCCAGAATGGCCTGATACTCCACGGCTCCTCCCCCGATGGTTCCGTACACGGTTCCATCATCGGCCACCAGCATGGCGCATCCCACTCCCCGGGGCGCGGATCCCGTTTTTTCCACAATCGTCACCAGAACGCCTTCCACCCCATCTTCCAGAGCCTTTCGAACCGTCTGCGCCATGGTTTCTTTTCCGTTCCGATTTTTCACCTGCACAATCTGGGCCAGAATACTGACCGCGATCTCCTCCGGCTCATTTCCTCCCAGTTTCAGACCGACAGGCGCCCAGATCTTCTCCACCAGTTCGGCCGGATGCCCGGCTTCCAGCAGCCGGCGCCGCACCTCCTGAACCTTCTTTTTGCTGCCGATCATTCCGAGATAATCGAATCTGCGCCGCAGAAGAATGTCCGCGCACAGGAAATCTCCCTGATGCCCCCGGGTCACAATCACATAATATCCGTTCTCCACAGGCGGTATCTGCCGGTTCAGCTCCTCAAAAGGCGCACAGATCACCCGGTCTGCCTCCGGAAAGCGCTCCGCGGACGCAAACGCTTCCCGATCATCCATCACCGTAATATCATAGCCCATCACACAGGCCAGCCGGCACAGGGCACGGCCCACATGTCCGCCGCCCAGAATCACCAGATGCAGCCGGTCTTCCCTGTTCATTCCGCTTCCCCCTCTCTTTGGCTTCCATCCATCTCCCCCGGATAGAACACCCGTTCCAGACACAGTCCGCAGGCAGGCGCGGTAACTCCCGCTGCCGTCCGATCCCCGGCCTTCAGAATTTCTTCCATACCATCCGGCGGCCGGCGGCAAAGTCCCACCTCCATCAGTGTTCCGGTAAGAATCCGAATCATATACTGAAGGAATCCGTTTCCCTCAAACACCAGCTTCACCTGATGTTTCTCCCCGACCACCTCCAGCTTTGTGATGGTACGGACCGTAGTTTTTTTCATCCTGGGATTTCCGCAGAAGCTGCGGAAATCATGGGTCCCCACCAGCTGCGCCGCCGCCTGGCGCATGGCCTCCACATCCAGCGGTTCCCCCAGATGGTAACGGTATTTTCTCCGAAAAACATCTTTCCGGTCGTCAATGCCAATCCGATAAACATAACGCTTTCCCACTGCGGCAAACCGGCTGTGAAATCTCTCGTCTGCCTGGCAGACCCGCAGCACCTCAATATCCTCCGGAAGATAATGATTCAGATACCTCCGGATCTCCTCCGGGGAGCGCTTTCCGTCCAGACGGACATTGGCCACCTGTCCCATGGCATGAACCCCGGCGTCCGTTCTTCCTGCGCCCAGAATCTCCACCGGCCGCTCCTCCATGCGGGAAAGCACCTCTTCTATCTTTCCCTGAATCGTTTTTCCTGTTTTCTTTTGCCTCTGCCATCCCTCATATCGGCTGCCGTCATAGGCAATATCAAGTCTGTAATTCATGTTCCTCCTTTCTCTGTCTGTCCGGGTGACCGCAAAGGGATTTTTCCGGATTCGCTGCCCAGCGTCGGGCCGCTTTTCGATACTTCAGCGGTGACATTCCCATTACCCGTCCAAACTGCCGCAGAAATGTATTCTCACTTTCAAATCCGCACCGGAAACCCACCTGAAAAACCCTCTCGTTCCCCTGTTCCAGCAGACGGGCCGCCTCGCATACCCGGACAGCATTGATGTACCGGTTGACATTGCTGCCGCAGTAACGCTTGAACTCCTTGCTGATGGTGGACGGATGCAGATAAAACTGCCGCCCCAGATCCTCCAGTCCCAGTTTTTCCCGGAAGTGCATATCAATGTAGGCCCTCACATCGCGCATCCTGGCATCTGCCGCATTGATCACCCCGTAACATCGCTCCCGTTTTGTCTCCCGAAACAGTATCACCGCCAGTTCCGTCACAAGAAGTCTCTGCATCCGGGCCTGAAAAGCACTGTGCGTTTCTTTTTCGTGCCCGAGCCGTCTGAAAAGCTCCAGAAATTTTTCGAAGATTTCCGGTTCCATACCTTTCATATATTTTTCAAACGATTCCCGCGCCGGCGTAGAAAATACCTGCAGAAGATCCTCATCCACAAGAAAGGTTTCCAGCCAGGCAGGATCCACCAGCAGGCTGTATCGCTGATAGGGAACTTCCGTGATCTGGCAGCGGTAAAATTCCACCGCTCCGATCACCAGAAGATCCCCCTCCTTTGCCACATACGTTTCCCCCCGGATCTGATAGCTTGCCTGTCCGGATTGCACAAGCACAAGCCGGCATTCATTGTGAATCTGGCCCACCGCCAGCTTTTCCAGCCCGCAAACCGTGCTTACCCTGTAGCCATTCTCCACCTTTCCGCGAAAATACTCCGGCTCTTCATAATCGTGTACCCTGATCCTCATCGCATGCCTCCTCTTCTGTCTGCCCCCGCGCGCACAGTCCGAACAATCCCTTATTCCCTGTTTCATTCTGATTTCGGTTATGTTCCCCATCGTATCATCTGTTTACCTGTTTGTCAATAAATGGTATTCCCTATTTATTTTCTGATTTTTAATTGAGACAATCCCTATAATATGGTATAATGAACTTACATTCAAAAGATACGTGAAATTCTCAAAAAGAAGCATCAGAAAAGGAGGCATTGTATATGGAAGAAAAGAAATTGCTGGCATCCGGCGCTCATGACATTTATCTGGAAAATGGAAAAGCTGTCAAATTGTTTGCCAGAGGATTCCCGAAGGCCGAGGTTCTCAGAGAGGCCATGCATCAGTCTCTGGCTCAGGAGCGTGGCATCAAGGTACCCTCTGTGGAGGGTGTGACGGAAGGAGCGGACGGGAGATGGGCAATCATTTCCGAATACATAGAAGGAGAAACCCTTACCGCCCTGATGGAAGCACACCCGGAGCGCCGGCAGGAATATCTGGATCAGATGACAAAACTCCAGATTGAGATCTTCCGGAAAAATTCTCCTGTTCTTGGCAGTCTGAAAGAAAAAATGGCCCAGCAGATTCAGAGTGTGGAGGAACTGAATGAGGTGAACCGTTTTGAGATCCTCACCAAACTGAATGGCATGAAAAACCACCGGAAGCTGTGCCACGGGGATTTCTGCCCGGACAATATTATTGTGGGAAAAGACGGCTGGTATGTACTGGACTGGATCCATGCGGCGGCAGGCAACGCCAGCGGCGACGCGGCGAGGACCTATCTTCTGCTCTCCCTGAAAAACAAAGAAGATGCAGACTATTATCTGGAAACCTTCTGCCGACTCACCGGCATCGAGCGCAGTTATGTGAACGAATGGATCCCCATCGTGGCCGCTGCCCAGCTGGTGAAAAAACGTCCCCACGAAAGAGAGCTGCTTCTGAAATGGGTGGAGGTATGTGATATCGACTGACAAAGCCGCAAAGGGGGCTGCCGTATGGTCAGACCACCGGTCAATACCGGATTTCTGTTCCATACGGCAGCCCCCTTTTCCGTCGATCAGGCCCTTTTAAAACGGCGTCCCGATCATGTCGTAGGGCGTCACCTGATATACATAGTAGTTCAGCCAGTTGGTGTACAGATTGTTGGCGTGAGACCTCCACATCAGAAGCGGCCGGTTCTCCACATTATCGTCCTTGTAATAATTTTTGGGAATCTGAATATCCAGGCCTTTCCCCAGATCCCTCTTATACTCTCCATCCAGAGTAATCCGGTCATATTCCGGATGTCCCATCACAAAAATCTGCCGGCCGTCTCCCGCCATTCCCAGGAAAAATCCCGCCTCCTGTGACTCCGCCAGGATCGTGATGCGGCCGTCCGCGCGGATCTCTTCAATAGGCACTTCCGTATGACGGGAATGGGGAGCCAGAAACATATCGTCGAACCCACGCACCAGAGGGATCTTCCGGTTGTTTACCTTATGCCAGAACAGTCCGAACATTTTCTCGGGCAGCTGCTTTTTCTGCAGGCCAAAATGATAGTACAGGCCTGCCTGGGCGCCCCAGCACAGATGCATGGTGGAGGTTACATGGGTCTTGGTCCACTCCATAATCTCCACCAGTTCTTCCCAGTAATCCACCTCTTCAAATTCCATATGCTCCACCGGCGCGCCGGTAATAATCATTCCGTCAAAATTCCTGTGGCAGATCTGAGAAAATTCCACATAGAATTTGTTCAGATGGCTGGTGGAGGTGTTCTTGGATTCATGACTTGCGGTCATCATAAACGTAACATCCACCTGCAGCGGCGTATTGGAGAGAGAACGCAGAAGCTGCAGCTCCGTATCCTCCTTCAGCGGCATCAGATTCAGGATCAGAATCTGAATGGGACGGATGTCCTGGTGCAGCGCACGGCTTTCATCCATCACGAAAATATTTTCTTTCTCAAGGATCTCCCTGGCCGGAAGATCCTTCTGTACTTTAATAGGCATCTTTTCACCTGCTCCCTTCAAGCTTACATCAGCGGGGCAAACAGACGGAGCACATGTCCGTAAAATCTCGTCCCCAGTTTTTCAAGTCTGTAATCGTCCATGGTAATCTCCCGACACTGCTTCAGCGTCTCCTGGAAATCCTGTTCCACACGGAGGATCTCCTGCGACTGATACAGAAGAACCGCACATTCAAAATGCAGATAAAGGCTTCTGTAATCCAGATTGATGGTTCCCACCACCGCCTTGACATCATCGGAGGTAAATACCTTGGCATGCACAAATCCCGGCACATACTGGAAAATTCTCACCCCCGCGCGCAGAAGCTCCGGATAATACGTCTTTGCCAGAGCAAACGCGTACTTTTTGTCAGGAATATCCGGCATGATAATCTTCACATCCACTCCGCGTTTGGCGGCAAAGGTAAGCGCCGTGACCATCTCATTGTCAAGTATCAGATAGGGGGTCATGATATGCACATAATCCCGGGCTGTATTCAGAATATCCATATAAACCAGCTCGCCCACCGTCTCCTTGTCCAGAGGGCTGTCCCCGTAAGGGATCACATAACCGGAGGCATCCCCGATTACCGGCTGGCGAATATTCAGGTACTGGTCGTAGACATCCGCTCTGGTATCAATATCCCACATCTGCAGAAACATCAGCGTAAAGCTGCGCACCGCGTCCCCCCGTACCATGATCGCCGTATCCTTCCAGTGACCGAAACGGTCTTTTTCATTGATATATTCATCCGCCAGATTCACCCCGCCTGTAAAGGCCACCAGTCCGTCAATCACCACAATCTTCCTGTGATCCCGGTTGTTCTGTGAGGTACTCAGCGCCGGACGGATGGGATTGAATACTTTGCACTGAATCCCGTAGGCTTCCAGCTGCCTGGGGTAGTCATACGGCAGAAGCGAAAGGGTATTTGTCCCGTCATACATGAAACGCACTTCCACGCCTTCCCGTACCTTCTGTTTGAGAATCTCCAGCACGGTCCCCCACATATGCCCTTTGGCCACAATGAAATATTCCATGAAAATAAACTTCCGGGCTTTTTTCAGTTCCTCCACCAGAGCGGCAAATTTGTCCTCGCCGCTGGGATAATAAGTGGCCGCCGTATTCTGATAGGCAGGACAGCCGCCCCGGCTGTGTATGTAGCGGGCCAGATTCGCCATCTGCGGATTCTGTTCCTTCAGTTTTTCGGTAATCTCCGGATTCTGCACCGCGTACTGACGCATCTGGCGGACTCTTCCAAGAAGTCTCCGGTTCATCAGACGGGTTCCCGGCTGCAGTTCCACAAAAAGATACAGAAGGATACCGAATACCGGAACCAGTGTGATGGGAACCATCCATGCCAGCTTGAAACCGGGATTTCCTTCCCGGTTAATGATGACAATCACGGTGATATTGGTCAGAAGAATAAATGCCCAGTACGCATAAACAATATACTCCTGCAGCAGACCGGTGACCATCACCAGTATCCCCACCTGCAGAAGAAGCAGCAGCAGAATCACGGTGGTTCTTCCGAATACCACCTGAAGGATCCCTTTCCTGCCCTTTTCCACCATCTGCTGACCTTTTTCCACCATTTCCTGGCCCCTTTCGGAGTCTCTGATTTCCTTTAATTTTCCCATTCGTCACCCATTCTTTCTTTTGTCCGCACAACAAGTCCCGGCAGGCTTCCTTTCCTGTATCTCCCTTCTCTGAGAATGAAAGCATTTCTAATTATGATATCGGATTTTTACAGGGATGTCAATGTTACCCCTCCAGCATTTTCAGCACTTCCTCCTCGGATATGACAGGGATTCCCAGCTCTCTGGCCTTTCTGTTTTTGGAAGAGGAGGAAGCCGTATCGTTATTGATCAGATAGCTGGTCCGGGAGGTAACACTGCCGGTAACCTTGCCTCCTCTGGCTTCAATGGCGGCTTTCAGCTGGTTCCGATTGTCGAAATGCTCCAGACTTCCGGTGATGACAAACTGCATACCCGCCAGTTCCTGGGAAATCTCCTCTGTCTCCGTCTCAATCTCCAGATGCGACAGCAGGTGATCCAGCTTCTTCTGCCGCTCTTTTCCGGAAAAATATTCCACAAAGCTTCCCGCGATTACCGGTCCGATACCGTCCACCTGCGCCAGCTCTTCCTGGGACAGATGCCGGATTTTCTCCAGGCTGTTCCCGAACTGCCTGCAGATCACCTTGGCGTTGGCCAGCCCCACATTGGGAATCCCCAGCGCATAAATCAGCCGGTACAGAGTGGTCTTTCGGGCTTTCCGGATACTTTCCGCCAGATTGGCAAAAGATTTCTCCCCGAAACCGTCCATCTGAACAATTTCCTCTCTGTATTTTTCAAGCTCAAAAATATCGCCGAAATCATGAATAAATCCTCTGGCGATGAATTTTTCCAGGGTTGCCTCCGAGAGACCGTCGATATTCATGGCATCCCGGCTGACAAACAGAGTAAACGACTTGATGGCCTTGGCAGGGCAGTCCGGACTTATACAGTACAGAGATTCCACATCGCCCGTATCCTCGATTCTGGTGGGGCCGCCGCAGGAGGGACATACGGTGGGAATATCCCTCACGCCGCTGCAGGTAAGATTTTTTGCGATCTGTGGGATAATCATATTGGCTTTATACACCAGGATCTGATCGCCCACTCCCAGCTGCAGTTTTTTCATAATGCTGATATTATGCACGCTGGCCCGGCTCACCGTGGAGCCCTCCAGTTCCACCGGTTCAAAAACAGCCACCGGGTTGATCAGTCCCGTCCGGGAGGGACTCCACTCGATTTCCAGCAAAGTGGTCTGAGCCATCTCATCCGCCCATTTGAAAGCATAGGAATTTCTGGGGAACTTCGCGGTGGTTCCCAGAGAATCCCCGTAGGCAATGTCATCGTAAAGGGCCACCAGACCATCGGAGGGAAAATCATTCTTTTTTACCTGTTCCGAGAAATAGTCCATGGCGGCATCCAGAGTATCCGATGTCACCATCCGGTATTCCACCACTTCAAATCCCTGACTGCCGAGCCAGTCCAGCTGATTTTTACGGGAATTTTTAAAATCTATCCCTTCCGCCCGCACCAGGGCAAAGGCGTAAAACCGCACATGACGCGCGGCGGTAACGGCGTTGTTCAGCTGACGCACCGAACCGCTGCACAGATTCCGCGGATTCTTGTATCTGACATCCACATCTTCTATTTCTTCATTGATCCGCTCGAACTCTGAGTAGGTAATAATCGCCTCCCCCCGAAGGATCAACTCACCCTGATAGGGAATCTTCAGAGGAATATTGTCAAACACCCGGGCGTTGTTGGTGACTACCTCGCCCACCAGTCCATTGCCCCTTGTCACGGCCTTGTACAGTTCTCCCTGCCGGTATGTCAATACGATGGTCAGGCCGTCCAGCTTCCAGGAAAGCAGGGTATTCTGTCCGTCAATAAAGCTTCTCAGAGCCTCGCGGTCCTTGGTCTTGTCCAGAGAGAGCATGGGGGCTTCATGGGCCTCTTTGGGGAGTTCATCCACCGCCTCATATCCCACGGAAACGGTGGGACTGTTGGTGAGTACCGTACCGGTCTCCTTTTCCAGCCGTTCCAGTTCGTCATACAGACGGTCATACTCCAGATTGCTCATGATCTCTCTGTCTTCCTGATAATATGCTCTGGCTGCCTCGTTCAGAACCGGCACCAGCTCTTTCATTCTTTTGATTGCGTCCTGCATAACTTCTCCTTTTTCTTTCCCTTTTCACCGGACTTCTGCTGTTCCGGTCTCTGACAGACCGGGAGGGAAGAGGAGTGCTTCAGCATCCCCTTCAGTTCTTCCAGCTCTTTGCCCGTTATCTGGCGCAGTTCTCCGTTTTTCATACCGTCCAGACGAATATTCATAATCCGCACCCGCAGAAGGTCAGTGACCCGATACCCCAGATATTCGCACATCCGCCGGATCTGGCGGTTGAGTCCCTGGGTAAGCACAATCCGGAAACTGCAGGGTCCGGTCTGCCAGGCCCTGCAGGGTCTGGTAACCGTTCCCAGTATGGGAACACCCTTTTGCATCTTCGCCAGAAATGCCTCTGTCACCGGCCGGTTCACCTGCACCTGATATTCTTTTTCATGATAGTTCCCCGCCCGCATGATTTTATTCACCAGATCACCGTCGTTGGTCAGCAGAAGCAGGCCTGTGGAATCCTTGTCCAGCCGTCCCACCGGATAAACCCGTTTCGGGTATCTGATATAATCAATCACATTATTCTTCTCCCGCTTTTCCGCCGTACAGACGATGCCCCTGGGCTTGTATAAGGCCAGAAGCACCCTCTCATTTTCCTGAGAAACCGGTCGGCCGTCCACCTCCACCCGGGCATCCGCGGCAATTTTTTCGCCTGTCTGCGCTTTTCTTCCATTTACAGTCACCCGTCCCTGACCGATCAGCCGGTCTGCTTCCCGCCGGGAGCACACGCCCGCCTCGCTGAGATATTTATTCAGGCGAATCTCTTCCAACTTTTCTTCCTCCGTCTTCTCTCATTCAAAAAGAGTACCGCAGCACGCTGCAGTACTCTCTCCTTCTCTTACTGGAACAGGTCTCCCCGGACATAACCGGTCTGACCTTCAAAATCAATCTGGATCCAGTCGCCTTCCGATCCGGTTTTGGTTACCTGCTGACCGGCTGTCAGTTCGCCCAGCTTTTCTGAGTCCACGGATGCCTCCGCACGCACATTGCAGTTGGACTTCACCGTCACCACAGAACCGTCCTTGGCGTCCATGGCCGCAGATACCTCCACGCCCAGCTCCGACAGATAAGCGGAAAGGGCCGCATCGGATGCCACCGTATCGTCATATTCTTTCTGTTTTTCGGAAATCAGCGCCTGAACATCCTCGGAATTCGTCACCTCGTCCATCCGGTCCTGCTGTTCCTGGGAAGGTTCCGCCACTATGCGGAGCGTTCCATCATCCCCCACAGCCGCATACATACAGCTGACGCCGGGAAGTACCGTGTCATATCCGGCATATTTGTGTTCGTAAACTGCAAGAATCACATAGCTGCCGTCCTCCACCCCCGGTTTGGTGTAGGTATCCACACTGTTGTAGGATTCAATATATCTGGAATTCTCAATGGCCGTTTCCTCGGAGGAATCCAGTTGATCCACCAGCGTTTTCAGAGTCTCCGTATCCCGGTTGGTCAGCGCCGTATAATACGCCGTCACCAGTTCGTTTACTTCCGGATAAGCGTTCTTCTCTAGAAGATCCTGATCCGTCCCGGCCTCCGGCGTCGTCTCCGGCTCCTGAGGCGTATCCTCCGACTCCTGCGGACTGTCGCCATCGTCTTTTTTCTGCTCCTCGGTCTGCTGCTGCTCCGCCGTATCCTGGCTGTCCTTCCATCTGCCCGACAAAAACCAGACACCGAAAATAATCACTGCCAGAACTGCCAGAATAGCCAGCCCCAGGAGAATATATCTCAGGTTATCCGACAGCCACTCTCTGAAATTATCCATCGTATGCTCATCTCCCTGCCAGATATTCTTCGTGTCTGCCGCCTGGCCGACGACAGATTCTTATAAAAAAAACGCATCTGGAGGGAGTCGAACCCCCGACACATGGTACCGGAAACCACTGCTCTATCCTCTGAGCTACAGATGCGAATGTGAACCTCTCGTTCACCACATGACTATAGCACAAATTGTATCATTTGTAAAGAGAAATCCGAATATTTTTTCAGGACTGCTCCCGGAATTACAGAAAAATCCCATCCGAGTTTTTCCGGTAACAGTAAACTCTGTCCGAAAGGACTTCCCGCGGGTCCACATGTTTTCGGTTGATTTCCTTTACCATCCCGGCCAGCGCCTCCTGACGGTAGCCTGTCCAGCCCGGCACCAGAATACACTCGTGAATACTGCTGGGAAGAATAAAAAACTCATCTCCCAGTACATCCGTATGATTTTTCAGAAATCCCGGATAAAGAATTGCCGCCGCTCCCAGACTCCGGTCTGTGTTGGTCAGCACATACATGGGAAACCGGTTTCCTAACATCCCCCCATCCTCCCCGGTTTCCTGTACTCCCAGAAGTTCCGCCATCGTCATCAGACAGGCCGGAAGCTTTTTCGGTGTGATCCTGCAGGCGTAATCCTCCAGCATCCCGGCGGTGATTCCCCACCGTTTCAGATTTTGCTCCCGGATCAGCAGCGTTGCCCGCGCGCCCTGGTATTCCAGACGATAATAGAAAACCATGGCCAGATCCAGTACCCTCCGGTGCGGAACGTCCTCCAGTCTTTTTTTATTTTTTTCATAGTGGATCAGCTGAAAATAAATCTGATTTTTCACGTTTTCATAATCATCCAGCATCTTCGGATCCAACGGAATCCGGTTTCTGTTTTTTTCATAATGCCACACCATTTTTCTCACCAGTTCCTCCATGGGAACTCCCTTTTTCCAGAGGCGGTAATATTCCTCCACATACATCACCGGCGAGGCGCCCGGATTGTCCGGGGTAAAAACCATCCCTTCCACTGTAATGCCGTTATTCTTCTGAATAGGCTCAAAATGAATACGGATATTCTCCCCCAGTTCCTCTCCCACCATCCTTGCCAGTTCTTCCTTAAACTCTCTGTAATCCAAACGCATACCTCCTCTTTCCGGGCAGCGCGATATCGCGCAAAACCGGCGTCTTTGTTTTGACTTTCCGGTCACCCGGTCATGCATACGGCTGCTGCCGTCCTTTCGTCTCTTTGATTCTGTTTTCATTTAAAGGGAAAAGTTGTGCGAACGCACGATATGAACCGGAACCATGTTCCTTGCAATACAGTGTAACTCATTTTGGATGTAATTTCAACGGGGATTTCCTGTCGCTTTTTGCAAAAAAAGAACAGCCCCCGCTTTTGGCGGAAACTGCTCCTGTTTTTCTGTCCATCTGCCGGACACATCTTCTCACACTCTGGAAAGATATTCACCGGTTCTGGTATCGATCTTAATCTTGTCTCCCTGCTCCACGAACAGCGGCACGTTCACCTGCGCGCCGGTCTCCACGATCGCCGGTTTGGTGGCTCCCTGAGCGGTATCTCCCTTGAATCCGGGCT
>ERZ1643246.3448-NODE-3448-length-13575-cov-10.253846_pt1 | contig 13575 bp, 11 predicted proteins | sample MGYA00579265_ERZ1643246 | MGnify/ENA primary metagenome ERZ1643246 (study PRJEB29033, sample SAMEA4952261) | chicken gut metagenome | biome: Broiler Chicken; feature: Gastrointestinal Tract; material: Caecum | place: Ireland | collected 2018 | study: Broiler... | reverse complement strand
TAGATGCTGATAAAGAAGGATTTTTACGTTCTGAAAGGTCTCTAATTCAAACAATTGGACGTGCTGCAAGAAATACTGATGGAACAGTTATAATGTATGCTGATGAGCTAACAGATAGTATGGAAAAAGCTATACATGAAACTAACAGGAGAAGACAAATTCAAGAGAAATATAATGAAGAGCATGGAATTACACCAAAGACTATACAAAAATCGATAAGAGATAAAATATCAGTGACAAATGTTGAAGATATTGAAGTTGAATATAGACTAGAAAAAGATGAAGATATTGAAGAAACAATTGCAAAATTAACAGATGAAATGTTAAAATATGCATCTCAAATGGAATTCGAGAAAGCCGCAGAGTTACGTGATAAAATAAAAGAATTAGAAAAAATTCAACAAAAAAATGCATAATATATTATAGACATAAAAATAATAATGGTATATAATAATTTTGAAAAATTCAAAAGAGGAGTAAGTTATGAAAAAGAATATAAAAATATTTGTTTTAGTAATTGTTTTATGGATATTTATGTTATTTATTGGCGCAAATAATAGTTTTGCTATTGATGTAACATTAGAAGATAAATCAGAAGCATATAAGCAATGGGAAAGCCGTACAGAAGAAGAAAGAATGAGGTTATATGAACCATTACCATTTAATATGTCTGTAAAAGATTCTATTAAGCGTTCTACCTATAATCAAATGTTGAGTTTAGCAGGTGCTAATATAATTCCTTCAGATTCATATAATTTAAAAGATGATCTTCAAAATATCTATGTTAGAGATCAATTAAAAACTTCTACTTGCTGGGCATTTTCTTTTGCCGGAACTGTAAATATGAGCATGCAGAAGCAAAGGATGATTTCTCAGCAATATTCGCCAATGCATATAGAGTATAGAGCTACTCAAATGTTTGCAAGAAATGTGGGTGATGGAGGAAATCAATATATGGCTTTAGCATATAGTACATCTGGAAATGGTCCCGTATTAGAAGAAGATATGCCATTTTCAGAATATTATGATGAAAGCAATCCACCATCATATATGGCACCATTAGATGAAATAGATGTACCAACTAAAACACCTGAAGTAGAAATTGATAATGCGACAATATTTGATGGAATCTATAAAACATATCAAAATGGACAAGTTACTTCATATCATGATGGCAACAATACAGAAACTTACAGTGACAGCGAGGTAAAGGCAATAAGAAATTTAATTAAACAACACATTATGGAGTACGGTCCTCTTGCAGGATTATTGTATTCTGATATAGGAATAGATCAAAGTGGAAATTATGTTAGCCCTAGTTATAATTCTAGCACAGCTGCATATTATACTAATGATGCATCAGAAGTGGCAAATCATGCTACAATAATTGTTGGATGGGATGATAATTATTCTGTAGATAACTTTAGAAGTGACAAAAAGCCTAAAAATCCAGGAGCATATATTGTACTAAATTCTTATGGCGAGAATTTTGGAGAAGGCGGATTTTATTATATCTCTTATGATGATGCTATTGTAGAAACTTCACTTATTGGTCTTACAAGTGTAAATGATGAAATAAATTATGATAAAATATATCAATACAATGAATTAGGAATGAATCAATCAATATCATTGGGTGATGCAGGAACTATTTATGGAGGAAATAAATTTACTAGAGAGCAATTGGATGATAAGGTAGAATATATTACATCTGTTGGTGTGTACTTATCAGAAGCAGAAGGACTAGAAATTTATATAAACTCAGAAGATGATAATATTCCAAACTCAAAACTAGTATGTACTCCAGGAGCATTAGAAGCAGGGTACCACAACATAGTACTACCATCACCAATAGAACTAACTGGAGACAAATTTGCAATAGCGATAAAATACACAAATCAAGAGGGAGCCAGCCTTCCGATAGAAGCAAATTTGAAAGAAAGTAATTTTGCACCAGAAGGCAATATGTATGACTCAGCTAAAAGTGGATCAAACCAAAGCTTCTTTTCACCAGATGGAGCATATTGGCAAGAATTGAATGATACTAGCGCAGGTGAAGACATTGTATTAAAAAATACAGATACTTGTATTAAAGTCTTTACACGTTTGGCAGATAAACCTAAAGAAATAAATGTTGAAGGTGTTAGCCTTGATAAGCAAAGCATTACTTTAACTGAAGGTGAAACAGATACACTAACTGCAACAATTACTCCAGACAATGCTACAAACAAAAATATTACATGGTCAACATCAAATCCAGATGTGGCTAGTGTACAAAATGGGGTAGTTACTGCAAATAGTGCAGGTACAGCTACAATTACTGTTACAACAGAAGATGGTAACAAAACTGCGCAATGTCAAGTAACTGTTATTCAAAAGCCAATTGAAATTATTCATGTACAGGGAGTTTCTTTGGATAAAACTAATATTACTTTAACTGAAGGCGAAACAGATACATTAACTGCAACAGTTATGCCAGATGATGCTACAAATAAAAACATTACGTGGTCAACATCAAATCCAGATGTGGTTAGTGTACAAAACGGAGTAGTTACTGCAAATAGTGCAGGTACAGCTACAATTACTGTCACAACAGAGGATGGCAATAAAACTGCTACGTGTCAAGTAACAGTAGAAGAACAACCTGTTCAAATTATTCACGTAGAAGAAGTATCTCTAAACAAAGAAAAAGATACATTAGAAATTGGAAATACCACAAACTTAAATGCTTCAATTACGCCATCAGATGCTACTAATCAAAAAATAATATGGACAAGCTCAAACCCTGACGTAGCAACAGTAAATGATTATGGTGTTATAAAGGCCTTAAAAGAAGGAACAACTATAATTACGGCAACAAGTGAAGATGGAAATATATCAGATTCTTGTGAAATAACAGTTATCAAAAAAACAAATACTGATGACGATATATATCAAGATGATGACCAAAATACAGGTGGAAATAATACAAACACTGGAAATAATAGCAATAATAATAGCGCTACTAGCACGAATAACACAGGTAATAGTGCAAATAGTGGAAACAATGACAACTCTGAAAATAGAGATGATGGAAATATGAACATAACTGTTGGACAAATAAATCAAGGAAATAGTCCACAAGTAGACAATACCATCTCTAATATTTCAAGACTACCAAATACAGGAGCTACATGGATTTTAATATTTATTACTCTAATAATTCTTATATTTGGAATTGTAAAATTTATTGAATATAGAAATTTGAAAGATGTAAAATAAAAAAAACTGATATTGGATGAGAATTCAATATCAGTTTTTTTAAAAATTTAATTATCTGCAGTTATTATTATTTTGTCTTTCAGAATTATTTTGGTTATTGTTCTTATCAGAATTTCTATTATTATTGTTGTTATTGTTTTTATTATCTTTCTTTGACATAATGCCACCTCCATTTCAAATCTCAAATATATTTTTAACTAAAAAACAAAAAAATATACAAGAATAAATTTGTTTTTTTTAAAATATTGAGATATAATAGTCACGGTTATTATTGGAAGGTAACAATTAAGGTTGTTATACATAAAATAATAAATAAAGCACAAAATATGAAAGGAGATTTCAAAATGAATTTTGAAAATCAAAAATTAAAAGAATTCAATGAATATATAAAATTCAGAAAAGTAGCAATTATAGGATTAGGTGTAAGCAATATACCATTATTAGACTATATGAATGAACACAATGGATATGTAACAGTATTTGATGAAAGAGAATCATCCAAAATACCTACTGAGATTTTAAATAAAATAAATAGTTATAGGTTTAGCAGCTTTTTTGGTAAAAACTGCTTAGAGCATTTGAAAGGATTTGATATAATTTTTCGTTCTCCTAGTTGCCTTCCAACTAAGCCAGAACTTGTTGCAGAAGAACAAAGGGGAGCAATAATCACAAGTGAAATAGAGATGCTTATGAAAATGTGTCCGGCAACAATAGTTGGAGTTACTGGCAGTGATGGAAAAACTACAACTACAAGTTTGATAAATGCTATATTAAAAACTGCAGGTTACAAAACATTTTTAGGTGGAAATATTGGGACGCCTCTTTTTACAAAACTAGAAGAAATGACGCCAGAAGATGTTGTTGTATTAGAGTTAAGCAGTTTCCAATTGATGGGAATGGACATTAGTCCACATATAGCAGTTATTACTAATATAACTCCAAATCACTTAAATATACATAAAGATTTTGAAGAGTATATAAATGCGAAAAAGAACATATTTAGATATCAGAATGAAAATGATATATTAGTTTTAAATTATGATAACGAAATTACTAGGGAATGTGCAAAAGAAGCAAAAGGAAAAGTAATATTCTTTAGTGGAAAAGAAAAACTAGACAATGGATTTATTGTAGATAATAAAATTATAAAAGAATGTGAAGATAAAGTAAGAAAACATATTTTAGATGGAAATGAACTAATATTAAGAGGAGAGCACAACTATGAAAACGTTGCAACAGCAATTGCAGCAACAAAGACATTAGTAAAACTTGATGATGCAATAAAAGCAGTAAAAGAATTTAAGCCAGTAGCACATAGATTAGAGATTGTAAGAGAAATAGATGGAGTAAAATGGTATAATGATTCTGCTAGCACATCTCCTACTAGAACTTTAGCAGGATTAAATGCTTTTGATGAAGATATTATACTAATTGCAGGCGGATATGATAAAAATTTGGATTATACGCCTTTAGCAAAGCCAATAGTAGATAAAGTAAAATGTCTTATTTTAATAGGTCAGACATCAGGGAAGATATTTGATTGTGTAAAAGCTGAACTTGAAAAACAAAACAAAACATTAGATATATATATGTGTGATAATTTAGAAGATACTGTAAAGTTAGCTAAAAGATTTGCAAAAAAGGGCCAAGTAGTTTTATTTTCACCAGCAAGTGCTAGTTTTGATATGTTTAAAAATGCTTACGATAGAGGAGATCAATTTAAAGAATTAGTAAACCAACTATAGTATTTGAATTTTCACGTTTACCATAAATGTTTCATATAATGTATAGAAAAATCAAAAAGGAGGTTTTTTTATATGTATGATAACACTTATGAAGAATACATAAGAAGCATTCTTGGATATCCGAACTATTCAAATAATACTTACAATGCTTATAACTTCAACAGGCCAACTCAGTCAGTTAATATACCTTCAAATTCTCAACTAGAGGCTTGTTATCCGGAGATATATAAAATTATATATCCAATGATAAAAAAAGCTTGTATGGAGATTTCAGAGCCAATAACTCCAGAATTAATTGACAAAATGACAAATGAAATTTATTCTGCAGTTGAATCAGATAATCAAATTAATGTCAGAATAAATCTTACAAATGAAATATCAAAAACTGAAAGCAGCTCTTCTAAAAAAGCAAGCGAAATGGGAAACAAAGAAAATAAAGAGGAAAGGGAAGATAGACAATTCAAAAATAGAAGCTTGTCTGATTTAATTAAAATATTGATAATACGAGATTTGCTTGTTAGGCCGGGTAGAAGACCAAATCCGGGCAGGCCGCCAAGACCACAAGTACCACCAATGCCACCAATTAGACCTGGAATGGAAAATAGATACTATGACATATATGAATATTAAAAAGTACTTTTGCAAATAATATTACTAAGTCTTTTTGAAAGGTGGTAATATTAGATGAAAGTAAAAAATTATATGTGTGATGATAATATTTATTGTGTACACCCAAGCACTAAAGTTCAAGAGGTAGCAAAACTTATGAGTCAAAATCATGTTGGTTCAATTCCAGTATGTGATAATAATGATTGCTTGTGTGGAATAATTACCGACAGAGACATTATATTAAGATGCATTGCTTGTGATAAGGATTATAAGCAGACTCCAATAAGTGATATCATGACTTGCAATGTATGTAGTTGCAATGAAAATGATGATATTTCAACAGCAGAATCAAAAATGTCAAAACATCAAATAAGAAGATTACCTGTATGTGATGCGAATAATAGGGTAGTTGGAATGCTAACTTTAGGAGACTTAGCACAAAATGGTACAGAAATTGGAAAGCAAGAGGTTTGTACAACTATGCAAAATATATGCGATTGTAGCAGTCAAAATACTAAAAATGCTGAATAGTGAATAAAAAAAGTTTTTATTACATATATTAAATTATGTAATAAAAACTTTTTTTGTTTACAAAAGCAAAGGAGGCATTGAGTAAGTGATAGTTAATGTACCTTATTGGACCAAAGTATTGAAAAACATAGCATATATAGCATTAATTATATTAGGATTGTATGTTGCATTAAAACTTTCAATATTTTATATGCCTTTTTTAGTGGCTTTTATAATTTCATTAATAATTGAGCCTGCAATTAAATATATAATGAAAAAGACTAAATTAACTAGAAGGACAAGCTCAATCATTATATTTGTACTTGTTTCAGTAGTAATAATTGGAAGTTTAGCTTGGATAATAGTTACATTGTTTTCAGAATCATCAAGTTTATTGCAAAGCTTAAATGATTATTTTGATAAAGCGTATTCTCAGTTTCAAAGTTTAACATCATCACTAGATTTTAATAAAATACATCTATCAGATGAAGTGGTGGAAGTACTAAAAAATTCGACAGGAGATTTAATTCAAAATATCTCTAATTGGATAAGAAATGCACTTATGGGATTAGTTTCTATTTTAACTAAAATCCCTAATATCGCTATATGTATTGGTATAACTGTAGTAGCATTGTATTTTATATGTGTAGATAAAATATATATTTTAGACCAAATAGAACATCATTTACCTGGACAATGGGTAAAAAAAATAAGTGTACATCTAAAGGAATTAATAAAGTCATTAGGAGGATATCTAAAAGCTGAAGTATCATTAATTTTAGTTTCTTTTATTATTTCTGTAATAGGTTTATACTTATTAAACATTTTTGGCTTTGATATTAAATATCCTCTTTTAATGGCAATTTTTATAGCTTTTGTAGATGCTTTACCAATACTTGGATCTGGAACGGTAATGATTCCATGGGCAATAATTTGTGCTATTAATGGAAATTGGCAACTAGGAATTGCAATAGTTGTTTTACTAATAATAATGTCTGTTGTAAGGCAAGTCTTAGAACCAAAGTTAGTAAGCAAAAATATTGGTGTACATCCTATTTTTACTTTAATAGCAATGTATACAGGATTTAAAGTAATAGGCATAATAGGCTTGCTTGTTGGGCCAATTGTATTGATAATAATTAAAAATATTTTTTCAAGCCTAATTGACCAAGGTGTATTTAAAACAATTTTTGAAAAGAATTAAATATTTTAATTCTTTTATTCCCACTCAATTGTTGCAGGTGGTTTTGAAGTAATATCATAAACTACTCTATTAACATGATTTACTTCATTAACAATTCGAGAAGATACTTTTTCTAATACTTCATAAGGAATTTTGTACCATACACCTGTCATAAAATCAGTTGTTTTTACTGCACGTAAAGCCACAGTATAATCATAAGTTCTTTCATCACCCATAACACCAACAGATTTTAAATTAGTTAAAACGGCAAAATATTGATTAATGTCTCTTGCAAGACCAGCTTTATCAACTTCTTCTCTAAAAATGCTATCTGCTTCTTTTAAAATATCTAGCTTGTCCTTAGTAACTTCGCCAATAATCCTAATGGCTAATCCTGGGCCAGGGAATGGTTGCCTAAAGACTAAACTTTCTGGGATATTTAACTCTAAGCCGGTTTTTCTTACTTCATCTTTAAATAAATCTCTTAAAGGTTCAACAATTTCTTTAAAATCAACATGCTCTGGTAGTCCACCAACATTGTGGTGACTCTTGATTACAGAGCTTTTTCCTAATCCACTTTCAATAACATCTGGATAAATAGTGCCTTGTACTAGATAATCTATTTTGCCTATTTTTTTAGCTTCTTCTTCAAAAACTCTTATAAATTCTTCGCCAATAATTTTCCTTTTTTTCTCTGGGTCTACTACTCCAGCAAGCTTAGACAAAAATCTATCTTGAGCATTTACTCTAATTAAATTTATATCAAATTGTTGCCTAAAAATTCTCTCAACTTCATCACCCTCGTTTTTACGAAGCAAGCCATGGTCAACAAAAATACAAGTTAAATTCTTACCAATTGCCTTAGAAAGTAAAACTGCAGCAACTGATGAATCAACACCTCCAGAAAGAGCACAAAGTGCTTTACCATTACCAATTTTTTCTCTCAATTTTTCAATGGTATCTTTTGTAAAAGAAGAAATAACCCAGTCACCAGAGCATTTACATATATTAAATAAAAAATTTTTTATGACTTGAGTTCCGTTAATAGAACTATTAACTTCAGGATGAAATTGAATTCCATACAATTTTTTATCTTGATTTTCCATAGCAGCATTTGGACATGACGAAGTACTGCCTATATTTTTAAAGCCTTCAGGTACAGTTTCGACAAAGTCTGTATGGCTCATTAAAAATTGATTTGTACTTTCAAAACCTTTAAAAAGGGGAGAGGTAGTATCTATATTTACTTCAGTAGCCCCATATTCTCTTGTTTTGGCTTTTTTTACGCTTCCACCTAATACATTAGTCATAAGTTGCATGCCATAGCAAATTCCCAAAATTGGGATACCTAATTCAAAAATCCTTGCATCACATTTAGGTGCATTTTCTGAATACACACTAGATGGCCCACCAGTAAAAATAATGCCTTTAGGTGATTTTTCTTTAATCTTTTCAATTGAAATATTGTAAGGAACAACCTCTGAATAAACATTACATTCTCTTACTCTTCTAGCAATTAATTGATTATATTGTCCTCCAAAATCTAAAATTAAAATTAATTCGTTTTTCACTTCTTAACCTCCATAAAAATATTTTATAAACAATATTTTATCAGAAAATAAGTGAAAACACAACAATTAATTACAATATTCCTGCTGTTGGTATATAACTATCATCTGGAGGATATACATATTCTTCAGACGGCCTATCTACTTTCTTCATTTCTGTAATTTTAACTATTGGCATTGGCCCATGGTAGTCACCTTTAGTAATTTCGCCAGTTACATCAACCCATGTTTCATCAGCAAAATCTTTTGCATTATCTGCCTCACATAAAAATCCAACTATTACAGATTGATAGTTAGAAGAAACAATCATATCTCTTGCAAGCACAAATTGATTCTCATTAAAATCTAAAACTCTATAAACATAACCTGTGAAATTAATTTTTACGCCAACATAATCATCTATATTATCATGTACTGTTTTTAATATATTTGTATAATTAGAAGCAGAGATTTTAGAAACATGATCTTGTGGCACATAGTCTACGCTACTTCCACTTTTCTTAGCTCCAAAGAAAATTTTACAACATACTACAATTGCAATTAAAATAACAATTAAAGTTATTATAAAAAATAAAGTTTTGAAAACCTTGCTACCATTAATTTTGATATTATATATAAACATACTCTTTCCTCACTTTTAAAATCACTTTAATACAATATATGAAAGTTATGGTTGAATATTCCTAAAGAGTGTAGTATAATAGCTAAGTAGGATTTAGTTAGAAAATAATGTAGCCATAATTTTAGCTACAACAAGAAGGAGTTGTGAAAGATGGTTAAAAAAATAAGAAAGAGGGAATATATGTTGCGGAATATGCAAGTAATATTCACTCTAATTGCAGTATTTATTGCCTTTATATGGGCGATGCTGCAAAAGTTCGATTTTAGACCGCCACAGGAAACAAGAAAAACAGCTGATGTAATACTTGTAATAATGTTTATAGCATGTATTGCTACTTTAATAGCGATATACTGTTATAGAAGAACATTACTAAAAGAAGTATTGCTAGAAGGATACCATAGGATTCAAAATCTTTCGAGAGTTATTCGGATAAATATATTCGAAGAAAAGCCAAAAGAAATATACTTGCTTTTTGTTAGAAAAGGTGACAAAAGGGGGTATACTGGAAAGGAAATTGACTCTGAACCATGCGAAACAGTCTATGCGTTGCTCAGACAAAATCGTAGAAGTGATTCAGACGAAATAAGTAGTTTCCGAATGATAGTACGGTTTTGTGATGATAAAATAGTACAGATAATTTGTGGTTCTAAAATTCAATCTGTGATGAGAATCACAGAAATCCGATAACAACCTACTTTAGCCCAGCTATAACTTTTCATAGCTGGGTATTCTTTTTTTTTAGTTTTTATATATAAAACCTTGCTAAAAACTAATTTTCGTGATATAGTATGTAAGTAACAAAATATAAACCTAGGAGGAATATTTCAAAATGAAATTATTTAAAACATATAGTGAAAAAGAAGTAAAAAGAATTATGCCATTAGTTAAACAAATTAATGATTTAGAAGGTGAAATGTCACTTTTAACTGATGCAGAACTTAGAGGAAAAACAAATTATTTTAAAAAGCAATTAGCAGATGGCAAAACATTAGATGATATATTACCAGAGGCTTTTGCAGTTGTCAGAGAGGCCTCTAAAAGAGTCCTTGGAATGAGACATTTTGATGTGCAATTAATAGGTGGTATTATTTTACACCAAGGTAGAATTGCAGAAATGAAAACAGGAGAAGGAAAAACTTTAGTTGCAACACTTCCAGTATACCTAAATGCATTGGAAGGAAAAGGAGTTCATGTTGTAACAGTTAATGATTACCTAGCCAAAAGAGATAGTGAATGGATGGGAAAACTTTATAAATTCCTAGGATTATCTGTAGGATTGGTAATTGCTGGAATGGAACCAAAAGAAAAACAAATTGCTTATAATGCAGATGTAACTTATGGTACAAATAATGAATTTGGATTTGATTATCTAAGAGATAATATGGTTATATATAAAAATCAGTTAGTACAAAGAGATTTGCACTATGCAATTGTTGATGAGATAGATAGTATTTTAATTGATGAAGCTCGTACACCACTTATTATATCAGGAAGAGCAAACGAATCATCAGATTTATATAGAAAAGCTAATAATTTTGTTAAAACTTTAACTCCTAAAGTTATAGTTGAAGAAGATGTAAAAGATTTAGAACAGGAAGAAGATAATGAAAAATACGATTATATTGTAGACTTAAAAGCAAAATCAGCCTCATTAACACAAAAAGGTATTAAAAAAGCAGAAGAATTCTTTGGCCTTGAGAATTTTAATGACCTAGAGAATTCAAATATAGTTCATCATGTAAATCAAGCTTTACGTGCACATGGTGTAATGAAGAAGGATGTTGACTACATTGTAAAAGATGGAGAAGTTTTAATAGTTGATGAATTTACCGGACGTATTATGTATGGAAGAAGATATAATAATGGCTTACATCAAGCAATTGAAGCAAAGGAACACGTAAAAATTGCAGATGAATCAAAAACACTTGCAACAATTACTTTCCAAAACTTCTTTAGAATGTATAAAAAGCTATCTGGTATGACAGGTACTGCAATGACTGAAGCAGCAGAATTTGAAGAAATTTATAACTTGGATGTTGTATCAATTCCAACAAATAAGCCAATGATTCGTAAAGACGAGCCAGATATAGTATATAAAAATGAAGATGCAAAATATAGAGCAATCGTACAAAGTGTAAAAGAAAGCCATGCAAAGGGTCAGCCAGTTTTAATTGGTACTGTTTCAATTGAAAAGTCTGAAAAGCTAAGCAAATTGCTTACAAAAGAAAGGATTCACCATGAAGTATTAAACGCTAAATATCATGAAAAAGAAGCTGAAATAGTTGCTCAGGCTGGTAAATATGGAGCTGTTACTATTGCAACAAACATGGCTGGACGTGGTACTGATATTATGCTTGGTGGAAATAGTGAATTTTTAGCTAAAGAAGAAATGCAAAAAAAGAAAGTGCCTCATGAATATATTGAAGAAGCAGATACTTATTATGAGACTGATGACCAAAATATTCTAAGGGCAAGGGAACAATTTAAAGAATTAGTTGAAAAATATGATGCTCAAATAAAAGAAGAAAAAGAAAAGGTCATCGAAGCAGGTGGACTAAAAATAATTGGTACAGAAAGACACGAATCAAGAAGAATTGATAACCAATTGCGTGGTCGTTCAGGACGTCAAGGAGACCCAGGTGAATCACAATTCTATATTGGTTTAGATGATAATTTAATGAAAATCTTCGGTGGAGATGCAATTACTAAAGTTTATAATACACTTGGTGCCGATGAAAATATGCCTATAAAGTCAAAAATGATTTCTAATGCTGTTGAAAATGCTCAAAAGAAAGTTGAAAGTAGAAACTTTACAATGCGTAAAAATGTATTAAAATATGATGACGTTATGAACGCACAAAGGGAAATTATTTATAAACAAAGAAGAGAAGTTTTGGATGGTGAAAACATTCATGATAATATAATATCAATGATTGACTTCGTAGCTGACACAGTAGTACACACATTTATAAATCCAGAAAATTCAGAATTAAATATGGAATCATTAAACACTGAAATTTTAAATATTTTTGGATTTGATATGTCAGACTTTATAAAAGAAAACGCAAAAGATCCTGATGCAATTTCAGAAGAAATAAAAGCAATTGCAAAAGAAATATATGCTAAAAAAGAAGAAGAAATTGGTTCAGAACAAATGAGAGAGCTAGAAAGAATTGTAATGCTTAAAGTTGTTGATGAAAAATGGATGAACCATATAGACAGTATGGATGAACTAAAGAACGGTATTGGACTTCGTGCTTATGGCCAAAAAGATCCAGTTGTTCAATATAGGCTTGAAGGATTTGATATGTTCGAAGAAATGGTTAATGACATTAAATATGATGTAACTAAAATCTTAATGCATATTCGTGCAGCAGGAGATGCAAGACGCCAAGAGACTGTTAAGATTACAGGCGCAGCACTTGAAGCAATTCATAGTGTTGATGGTGGTTCAAAAATTGGAACTGATGTAGACAGAACAATAAGAAATGAAGGACCAAAGATTGGTCGTAATGATCCCTGCCCATGTGGAAGTGGCAAAAAGTACAAAAACTGTCATGGAAAAAATCAGTAATATCAAATTAAGGGTTTCGCAAATTGAGTTGGGTAATTCCAACTCTTTTTGTTATTTTAATATATTATTGACTTTTATCCGTTAAAACAATATAATAAATTCAACAAAAAACAAATTATAAAGGAGCGTGATTTTATGGTATTAGAACTTGAAGAAAACAGCAAGTTACTTGAATCGCTGAATAAAAAATTACAAGATTTAGGTGAGTCTCTTTGACATTTCTAAGCTTGAAGAAAAATTAAAAGAATTAGAAAATAAAACTTCAGAACCTAATTTTTGGGAAGATACGAAAAACTCTACTAAGGTACTTACGAATATTAAATCATTAAAACACAAAACCACTACATATAAGGACTTAAAAGCTGAAGTAGAAAATTTAATTGAGTTATCTGAGCTAGCTACTGAAGATGATGCAGATATTGTTAAAGAGATTTTAAAGAATACAAAAAAATTAGAAAAAGACGTAGAAAAATTTGAAATTTCAACATTGCTTTCTGGAAAAT
>ERZ1643246.3441-NODE-3441-length-13590-cov-76.868859_pt1 | contig 13590 bp, 14 predicted proteins | sample MGYA00579265_ERZ1643246 | MGnify/ENA primary metagenome ERZ1643246 (study PRJEB29033, sample SAMEA4952261) | chicken gut metagenome | biome: Broiler Chicken; feature: Gastrointestinal Tract; material: Caecum | place: Ireland | collected 2018 | study: Broiler... | reverse complement strand
GAATGTGCTGATAAGTACAGTGTTTTAGCGGACAATCAGATTTTTAGTTGTTTTTATAGTAAACATATTCATAAGAAATACCAAATAAAGGGATTTGGCAAGAATGGCAGCGGCGACGACACTTTTATCAAATCAATAGGTAAACAAATTGTAATTCTGCCTTGATCTCCGGTCAAGCTGAAAACTGTATAAAATCAGAAGGCGTATTTTGCTCAATTTAGCACGGGCGGAATGCGCCTTTTTGTCGAATTAAGGTTTTGAAAAAAAAGAGAAATAACGTTTTGAAAGGTGATTTTCCGGCAGTAATCTTTCACGGAGGGGCCAAAATTTTGCCGATCCCGGATTGATGCCATTCAGTTTTGCAAACGGATTTGAGCAGTTGTAAAATTTGTATTCACAGCCTCCTGATATGAAAAATGTGAAAAGTGTGTACTCAATTTTCCATCATTATCTTGTAAGCGCTTTATAACCTACCGGATAGCAGATCCCCAACTTTTGTGAGATACTTCAGATACTTGGAGTAATTCACTTCATATCTAGTTCTCGGAGTTACAAAAGCCTCGCTTCAACTTCACATTTTCAGCCGCTTTTCAAATGACGACCACTGGTTAGAACTGATCACTCAGTGCAGATCCAGCGGTCTCACCGACCGTCAATGGTGTATAGAAAACGGAATCTCTGTCAGTACATTCTATTATCATGTTCGGGCTTTGCGTAAAAAAGCCTGCGAAGTTTCGGAATCAGCGGATCCGGTTATGCAAAAACAGGAAGTCGTCCAGATCCCGCTTTGGGGAACTGAGCCGCAGCCTTCTGATGCCGTTTCTATACCTGCACCATCCATCTGCCTGGAAATGCAGGGTGTCCGTATTGAGATTCACGAACAGGCCGGGGCGGATGTGATCCGGAATACCCTGACTGCCCTGCGCCAGCTTTGTTAGGCGACCTTTCCGGTGTGGCAAAATTTTACCTAGTGACAGGCTACACCGACTATCCGAGAAGAATTATTATTCGAGAAGATTTCGGTTATCATAGTTAATAGCGGTATTCTCAATAATTCTTCTCGAATAATATTTTACTTTCTCTTCAGAAATCCAGGTATACTTTTTTTGACTTCCTTCACTTCTGCATTACCGGAAAACCAAGTATCATTCCATTCCTTAAGTTTCCTATCAACAGAATCTTGCGACATTTCTGCATAAATCTGTGTTGTCTGTACAGATACATGTCCAAGTATGTTTTTGATTGTCACAATATCTACTCCTGCTTCTAACAGATAGCAGGCTGTACTATGCCGGCGGATAGCTGTCCTTAAGAAACATATCTGGATGTTTTTCTTTTGCAATAGCTACATATTTTTTATATATGCCTTCAACTGCATTCTGCGGAGCCTAGCGGACTTCGATGCGTTTCAGAGCGGACGCTGTGCGGAGCATAACGAACGCCCTGAAATGCTTGCTATTATAAATTAGTTCCTGGGCTGGATCACTACGGTATAGTGCTTCCACGAACGCAGAAAGAAGTCATCGACCATCTTCTGCTCCCAGTTCCGGGAAAGCGAGTGGTACCAGCAGATCTGCAGCGGTGAGAGCACTCTTGCAGATGCCATCATGGATCGTATTTCTTACGATTCATATAAAATCAACATTGAGAGCATCGATCCATCGAAAGACCTTTCCATGAGAGAGGTATATGGCTTGGATCCTGCTCAGGCCGAGTAACTATAAACAGGTGGCTCCGTTAGTCTGGACAGGTGGCTTACGCCACACCGGACTGGCGGCTCTGCCGCACCGTAATATTCACCTGCTGTCTGAATTTCCGCTGCCAATGATAATAGCTCTGCTCACAGATCCCGTTTTCATCCATCCTCTTTTTAGCTGACTGCCCTGCGGGGCGCTGCCCGCAGGCTTTGATGATGTTTCTCCAGTACTCAGCGCGTACCTCATGAGTGCACTGATCCATAGTATTAGTCCTCCTTGAAAAAATCTATTGTTTTTTTCAAGTATGGACTAAAACTCAATTTAACGAAAGGCGAACGATTTGACGTTTACAATGAACATAAGGGAGTGTCGCAAAATTTCTATAGCGTGATTGAGCGGCACTCCCCTTGTTATAGACAAAAATCCTCATCCCGTTTTTAGAGTAGAACGCTGGATTTTTGCGATAGCCCCATTGTTATGTTGATTTTTCAATTGGTTGTATAATACAGAACCATTGTTACCAGATTTGAATTATCCCAATATATAATAATATTATTAAGACCGCTTGAATACGTTGCTGAGTCTGCAATGTCCGATGATAACGCCCATCCAGATCCTGATAACGTATCTTTAGCCAGTGATACATCTTGTCCTACATATACTCCATATATTTGATATCCGGTTTCAACATGTGTAACGAGATAATCCACCTGTTGGCTACCGTTATATTTTGCGTATTGAATACCGCCATTCTCAGCACTCCGATATTCGCTGTATTCACTGGACCAACTGTTAATGGTTCCCTGCAATAGGTTCTGAAGTGAAGCAAAATCATTCAGAAATCCTGATAATTCAACTTTATTATTTTCCGCCGGTTCAGTTTCACTAATAAGATCGGACAAAGGAGTAAACATAACGCTTGTAAGTCCATCCGTATATTGTGTAACTGTCGGATCATCATATTCTACACCGTATACCTGTCCATATTCAACTGAAAAACTATGCGTTAAATTACCATCTTGTATAACATAAAATCCATATATGGTTTCCATAACAGAAGGACGGGTATCAGAATAGACAAGCGCCTTATATTCTTGTGAATATTTCAAATCATAGCAATAATCAAATTGTCCTATATTAGTGATTGACTGATCAGACATATTGATTTTAAAAACCACAGCTGTTGAAAAGTCGTCATCATATGCTGCATTTAATATCAGTTCCTCTACGCCGTCCTGATTGATGTCAAGCATCGCATATTCCGTTGGTTGTGCATTCCATTCAGAAGCACCATTTAGATATTCGCTGCTGTTTAAGAAATTGATAAAATACGACTCAGGGTCACCAGCTATGACAGCTTCAGGGTCGGGCGTTTCGTCAGGTACAGGTTCAAACGAGTTGTCGTGTAGCTTATCTCTCTTGAATGATATACTCACGATATTGTATTTTTCTATAGCAAAACTAAGGTTATAATCATCTTTTTTAAACCTATATTCTTTTTCTGTTGATTCAATGAGATCCCAGCCATCATCAATTAACAAAGTTTCAGCTTCCTTGCTTCCCATATCGACATAAATATTGAACAGACTGTATTTATCTGATATCATATCAAATGCATCAACTGATGTGCTCCCATAATAATTTCCATATTGAGTATTATCACCAATTATCCAGTTCTCATATTCTCCTGCTTCATCTGAATAAGTCCCTCCAATTTCTTTAATCATAGCATCAAGACTGTCAATATAATTGCTAATTTCCTTCAGCTGTTTTTCTGTTATAACATCGATCAAATCATTCTGGATTTTTAATATTTCACCAGTTTTCATCTCATACCATTCTTTCGCTTCCTCAGCCGATTCTTTATTAAACCATGATAATAAACCTGCATCATTTGCAATTATGCTATAAAGACAATATTCCCCACGAATTCTACAGCCGATTAAAAAATTTGATAATGCTACATAAGAATTTACTGTTTCCTTTTCTCTATCAGTTCCTATATTATTAAAAAACTCGCCATTCATACTAAGTAGTTTATCTTGTAAAATTTCACTAATATCATAAATTGCCATCATTTCTAAGACTCTATTAATTAAATTTTCACCTCCAACAACAACATCTCCAACCAAAGTTCCAATCATTGTTCCTAAATCCCATGCATCTTTCAAAGTCCCCGCCTTATCCAGAACATCTTTACCGGCATCTACAAAAAACTTGAAAGAATCATCTTTTTCATATTCAGGTAAATTTTTAACCGAACTAAAAAAGGCATCCGAAAAAAGAAGTTCCTCATAATTCTTAAAATTCTTATCCGATACATCTTTATAGGTATCGAGTTTAATTTCTATAATTGTTTTCAAATTCTTTCGCAAAATTTGAGCAGCATCTTTTAACTCTCCGTCACCTTCTTCCTCAACCAATTGTAAAAATTCATCATACTCTGAATAATCTTGCATAAGTGTTTCTAAATCACTTAATGAGTTTATCCAATTATCTGTATTTTCAGATAATACTTCAAGCCCATCTATTGCCTTTGAAAGTTTTTTTTCTAATCCGTTTACTGATGGATTGCTCCCTGTAATTACTGATACCGCATTTTTCCCCATTTCAATACAATCCATTGCATAATCTTCCAGCGCTTTTTGATTATCTAATTTTTTCTGCTCTGCAACCTCATCCGCTTTATCTAAATCACTCGTTGCAATAATATTAATTAAAATCTCAATATACTTTTGTTTATCAGGTGCAATCCCGGTATCAATAAACGTATCGGTCATTTTAAGCAAATATAATGATAAAGCATTACTTTTGAAATTTTCGATAAAGGTCATATAACCATAATTTCTTCTCCAAATCAAATATTTATAATTGTCTTCTTGTAAATAATAAAAAAGCTTTTTGCCTTCCCGCGTATTAAACTGCAAATTATCATCTGCAGATACTGTAATACAAGAAGTTATTGTTAATATTGCCGCAAGAATAATACTGATAATCTTTTTCATTCCCCTGCACTCCATTCTTCCGTATGTTCAACATTCTTAATCGCTTCGATTATTAGCTCTTCTGAAACTTTATCGAGAAACGCTTTATTAATCTCACTTTTATCCTCTCTGGTCACCAAAAACTCATACCCCTTTACTAATTCCGGATTTTCATCGGCCGTCTTTTTTATATCGTTAACCGAAAAATCTGTATTGTTTGTTTTTTCTAAAATCAATTCTGCTATACTTTTAAAATCAGGTGCGACTACTTTAACTTTAATTGTACCGTCTCCTTTTTCCTCGATTTCATAATTATTCGTAAAATCCTCACAATAATTTTTCATTACATCACTTTCATCTTCTTTTTCATTTGTTTTACATGAGGAAAATAAACTCAATATAAAACATCCTAAAAGAATTACAATCAGTTTTTTCTTGTTTTTCATATTCATTTGTCACGTACAATCCAATCATCGCTGATGGTGATTGGATTTTTCCTTTCTCCCGGGTTCTCCGGGTTATTCCTTTACCATCTCTGATATAATTTTTCTGGCGCTGTGGATCTGTATCTATTTAAATACAGCTTTGACTGGTATGAGGTGACTCAGACCACAGCTTTTCGTCTATTACTGTTAATCAGTTTGTTAACGCTTGACTATCTGCTGGATGGGCGGTGCTCCATATCGAACAATATCGCCCGCCCCTACACAGTGGGAAGGAAAAATTTTCTGTTCCATGATACTGTAAAGGATATACTCTTGAACCGCTTCCTCATACTCGGTGTCTTCATATGCGTTATACATCTTGGCAATCAGTTCTCTGGCCTGATCGTACAAGCTGTCAAAGCATTTCTTGGCAGTAAAGCTCATTGCAAACATATTTTCTGTAGCTTTCAATTTTGCCAGATGCGCAATCAGAGTAGCATCATCATGAATCGAGTACATGGAATGTCTAGCGCCTATAGTCTGTTCACCATAAAAATGTCCCATATCAACAATGTTGGGCTGGGTTGTATTATAAATCTGCCACAGTTGCTCAAACTTGAGATAGTTGAACCGCTTTTGATAGCAGTACCAGCATATCACCTCGAACGGATTTTGGGGGTTGATTTCCTGTTCACGAAGCGCCTTGGTCAGAAACATATTTACATCGTCAACGCTCATACTGAGACCAAAACCCAATAAAAATACCACAGTACGCTTTACTGTCTGCTGTGTGAGCCAGTTTTTGGACAGTGCGCTTAATTTAGCACTTGTAGCAGTGAATGATGCGGGGGTTTGATTGTCTGAGAATGCACTGCGAATAATCAATTGATACTCTTTGAGCGGTACTTCTGTGAATGGCTCTATTAATCCGGCTTTCTCATAGATATACCGTTTGAGATAATCACCGAATGAACGGATTTTTAACCGGTGCCGGAGAGAGTTGTAAATGAGTTGCGCATCCTTGTCGAGAAACTGAGTGTCATCAACTGCATCATACAAGGACTCCCAAGCAGCATCTGTGAAATCATATCGCTCATGTTCATGTAGCGTCCATCACAAATGAAATTATCTTGATTAATGCTTCGGACATTACCGATGTGGCTCAAACACGAATAGTGTATTTTATAGTGCAAATACAGCCCCCCTTTCACTTGGGTTTATTATATCAGGCTCAGAGAAGAATTTGTAAATCCACTTTTACCGCTCTGTCTCAAACTACAATTTGACGCCTGGTGCTAGAATATAAATTGTGCAAGTCACAATGAGGAAATTCCAAATAGACAATACTTGGTACAATTGTAGTATCGTACTGAAGGAGGATCTCATTATGGCAAAGCAACATGACAAACAGTTTAAGTTGGATGCCGTCCAGTACTATTTCGATCACAAGAAAATGGGTGTTCGTGGCTGTGCCCAGAATCTCGACATCGGTTACAGCACTTTAACCAAATGGCTGAAAGATTTCTGGGAGTCCGGAGATATCCCTGTCCACGGTTCCGGTAATTACGTTTCTGATGAGCAGAAAGAGATTGTCCGACTGAAACGCGAACTCCGTGATGCCCGGGACGCACTCGATGTACTAAAAAAGCGATCAGCATTCTGTGAAAATAAAAGAAGCTATTTATTTCGAAGTCTCTGAAATAGCGGAAGCTGCCAGAAAACAGAATCGCCGGGTTTCCGTCTCCGGAATGCTGAAATATTTAGGCGTTTCACGGTCTGGATACCGTTCATGGCTGAACCGTACTCCTTCTGATACAGAAAAGCGCAGGGAATACATCAAAGCCCAAATACAGGATATTTACGATGAATCAAAGCAAAACTACAGAGCTCCCAAAATCACCAGAAAGCTGCGTCAGAAGGGAGTGACCATCTCAGAACGTACCGTTGGAAAATATATGAAGGAAATGGGGATCAGCGCCCATTGGGTGAAAACATGGACGATCACTACCATAGATTCCGATTTCAGTAACGAACTTCCAAATATCCCGGATGAACAGTTCACTCCTGATCGTCCCAATGCAGTATGGTGCAGCGATATCACGTATATTTGAACGACCAATGGTTTTGTCTATCTAACAATCATTATGGATCTGTTTTCCCGTAAAATAACTGCATGGACACTCAGTCATTATCAAAGTACCTCGCTTAAATAATTTCGTACATACTGTTCCAATTTTTCGGCGGCAGAAGCATAAGGCTGAAGTCCACTCTACACAGGCGTGAGCTGAATGATTTTATTAATCTCATATTACACCTCCGTACCTTACTTGTCCACAATTTCCATGATATCCTCAATGCGGCAATCCATTGCATCACAAATCTTAAATAACGCATCTGTGGTGACATTTCCGCCCTTGCTCAGTTTAGATAATAGAAACTATACATTCGCCGCTTTTTCTGCCAGGCCACATTTATTAATATTTGGTCAATCAGTATTTCTGTAACTTGCCGTAGCTTATCCGCATCGTCTACCCCGCTGATCCGGGATAGTCATCTTCCGGAATTAGCATAACGGACAGTCAGCCCGATGAGATGTAACAGGTACGTCGAACTTTTCTGTTCCGGATGCTTATAATACTATCAGATAATTATTGTATATAAGTAAGAATATCCTTGTATTTACTGGGTTTATTGCCCCTTTTCCCTCGCCACCTGGTGGCGTTCTGCGGACGACCGTCAGAGGCAGCAGATTGCAGACTGTGTCATGGACTCAGCAGCTATTCTTCTGTCTGTCTGAGTATAAGCAAGACCCGTACCATGATGATACGGGTCTTTCCTGTTAGCGATCGAGTTTTCCTGTCAGCTTGGACAACCGCTGTTCCTCTGCCTCTTTGAGAGCCTGATCTGTGAGGCCATGGTATACTTCCTTTCCTATGACATAGGTCCGCGTATTTTCATAGGCCCTTTGGAGTGCACTGAAGATTTCTGTAACCTTTGCGTTATCGTAGTGGCTGTAACGGTCTTGGGGGAGCATAATGCGCAGGAATGATTGGTACATCCTGCTTCTGTGACCATTTCGATCTGAAGTCCTGTATATCGCCCTTTTTATGTCATCCATATCGAGAAAAACGGGTACTCCGCAATCCTGCTCCAGATTACGACAGTATTCCAGCATATCGCGCTGCCATGGATGACCGGAACAGCGGAAATACTCTATCAGTTTTGCCAGTTGTGTGGTACATTGTTCCTGCCAGCGATCAAATGGATCGACCAGGAGCTTTTCATACTGCGTTTTAAAATACTGGACAATATGCTCTGTTGTGAGTTCAAACAAATAGGCAGTTCCGAGGGCATCTTGTACAGCCTGCTTCGTGCGCAGCGCAATCTCAATACGCATGAGTTCTATCGGAACATCTACTTTATCCTTATCCCTCAGCTCTTTCCGCTTGTCATAGATTTTCCTGGAAACACGATTGTTCCCCCGCACAAATGTTTCAGGTAATTCTTTGTATCCCCCATAGAATTTTTCAGACCGTGAAGTTCGGCTGATTTTATCCTCGCGCACCGGCATGATGTTCATGAATAGGGTCAGGACATATCGGTATGCGTCAAAGGGGTAGATGGTTTGGAACGTAGTATTTATTTCCATATATTTAATGGTGGCACTGCGGATATCAATCAGAATGCCAAATCTGTAATACAGCAGTGCCTTGATTTTTTCCAAGGTGACAATGAGATCTGTTACCGTGGTATTCGCAATATTAACCGGACAGTTTTTCAGTGTCATTTCCCCGTTTAGATAGATCTTGCCTTTACGGTTGACACGCTGGAAAATCAACTGCTCAAAATCTTCCTCCCCGCTCACACACAGACAGGCCAGGGGACGGAATCGGTAGCCATCCTCTTTTGGAGCGTTATCCGATTCCGGCGTACTGGTATCAATGACATATGTACCTTTATCCTCAAAAGAAACTGTAATCTTATCATATCCTCGGATTTTTTTAAAGTCGACGGCATCTAGACCGATGTTTTCCAACTGAACCATATCCAGTCCGATCAAGGGCCATTTTGCCACATCTTCAAGCTGCTGTCCTGCGGCTTCTCTCATTTTTTCTGCGCTAAATTTCTGAAACTTTTGTTTTTTGCTCATATCTCATTCCTTCCTCTTTAAACTTTGGGGGTTCTAATAGAAGAATGATTTTTTTTACGATTTTCATTTGCTCAGAAAAAGAATCCGTTGCTGTACATCTCCGTCAAGGTTTAAAAAGGTAATCGTTTTGATTTCAGAGTATGGCTGTTTCGGTTAATCTGCGCGGTATTTCAGCCGTGGCAGAGGCTTTCGTAATAAAAAGTGCCCGCCATTTTCATTTTCTTGCCCGATCATTCCCGGAAGTACTGCCGGGATATAAAAAATCCGCAGCCATTAATTCCATAGTCGTGTACAGTTCCATTTCCCAGAAACCGCTCCTTGCATTTGCCCGGTAAAACCATTTATACAGGGCGCAGGCTGGACCTCCGTCTAATCCCTGTGTCGTGAAGTATTCCCCGTTCTTTTCATATTCCTGGATCTCCAGGATGCCAAGCAGCTTCGCCAGTTCCAGGCAAAGTTCGTCCCAGAAGGTATCTTCCAGGGAGCCAAAAGACAGGGAAGCCTGGTAGGGAGTCTGGAGCACGCTTTTCCATACCCGTACTCGGCTGCGGATGTGGGGCGTATAAAAAGCGAAATCCGTATCCGGGTGTCCGCTCCGCCATTCTTCCGGGCTGATCTCCCGGCTTACGGTTTCCTCCCACTGCCCTGTGGAGAGGAGCAGGTATCCGGGATGTTCCTTTTTGGGCCGGATCCCTCGTTCCGCGTTCGCTCGCTCCCGGCAGATCCGTTTCAGCCCTTCATTCAGTTCCCGCTCAGCTTCCAGATGTCTTGAATCTTCTTTTGCCTCTTTTTGAAGACGCGCGCAGGTTTCCCGGGCTTTTTCCAGCATCCGGTCCCGTTCTTCCGCTTCTTTCCGGAGGGCAGAAAGTTCCCCATCGTATTGTTCTTTTAATTTCTGATATTTGGCTTTCCATTCCAGCGTATCCGCTTCGATCATCATGATCCGAAAATTGACCGCTTCATTAAACTGTTCCAGTTCCTCCCCCCGGAAGATCACTTCTTTGACCTTGAAGGGATAATCCCTGTCCTCATAATCCATGACCCTGCCGTCTTCATAAATATAGTCCGCCATATGCATTCCTCCTGTCATTCTTCTTTATAAAGGTAATGTCCCGCCACAACGTCTTCCCGGTTGTGCCCCAGCGCCCGTGAGGCGGCCAGAAGGGCTTCCCGGTCATAGACAATGCCTGCCTTGTCTCCGCGGCATACATACAGGGCCGGTTTACAGATCCGGTTCCCGTATTTCCCATATTTGCCGGTGGCCGCCGTGTAGTCCATACGTCTCCCTTTTAAGGATTCCAGAGACCTGGCAGATTCCCGGTACACGCGGGAAGCATACTCTGCGCGAAGGCTGTGGACATCCAGGCCGCTGTGGACATGATTCTTCCCGGTCAGCGTCTTCAGATACCGGGCTGCCCGCAGGACTTCCCCCGGCGTTCCCATGATCGGGGAAAGCCTCGGTTTCCCTCCCTTCGTGCCCCTGGTGAAAGAGACATAAAACCGTCCGTTGATGACACGCAGGTCTTTGGCGGAGAGCTTTTCCAGTTCCGAACGCCTCGGCCCGCAGCAGCGGCAGAAATTGAGCAGTTCGGAATTGTTCTTTCTGGAAACGTTCCGGTCCCTGACAGCCGCGCCCCGGCTCCGTTTGATCTCCGTGCGGGCATTTCGAGGCAGTTCCAGGTTCAGCTTTTCCCCATACAGTTTTCCCAGGGCGGATGCTTCCATCTTGACGGTGTAGGTGCTGAGCCCCCTCCCGATCTGGTACCGGATAAAAGCGGGGATGAATAGCCTGCATTCTTCCAGCGTCCGGGGGCGGTGCCCCAGAGCGGCACGCACGGCGGGAGATCCCTTTACAAAGTCCGCAAAGTAGCGGCAATGCTTTTCGTAGGTACGCATGGTAGAATAGGAATAAATATACCTGCCCTGGATGCCCGCCTTCTTATCTTCATATTTTGACCGTCCGAACCCCTCCATTCCCTGCAAGGTCTGGTGGATCTGTTCGTTCAGTGATTTCATACGTTTGTGTCCCATCGGCAGCCCTCCTGTGTTCTATCTGTTTCCTTTCAAGCCCTTTGCAGGGCACGATCCACAATTAGCAAAGCGGTTATGGTTCCGCTGAAAAATGGATAATTTCCCCGCATGGAGAAAAACGTTTATCCCCCTGTCTTTTTACCCGTAGATTTTCGGGCCGCCGTTAACGAAATTTGCGGACTTTGGCCCGAAAACCGAACGGATAAAAGGACAGTCCTGCCTCAGCCGGAAGCGGTCAGACACTTATGCTGAGAACCACCTGTTTGCCGGCCAGAGCAGATAGGTGCCGGATACCGTCACCCATTTAGGATAACAGGCCTTCTGTGGAAGAATGGTTTTCCTCACACCCTGCCAAAATGGAAAGGGAAAAACTGCCTCTGCGATAGAAGTAGACACAGGCCGGCAGCTGGATGGATGCTTCTACCTTTGTGCGGTTGATCGAATCGACAAGTTCCGCCAGCTCGTTCGGATCCATATAATCTGAGGACGAACAGGGAAGCACGATGACTTCCAGTGCGGAGGAGGGCAGGATATAGCAGCTTTCTTCCCCGCTTTCCAGACAGTACTGCTCGAAAAATCCCGGGAACGCTAAAACAGCTGCCCCTGTGATGCACCGATTGTTTTGGACCACCAGAATCCGGTCCGCCCCCTCCGGCAGAAGGCCCATCAAGGAGGCCAGCGGCTGGATCTCAAACCCCTCCCGCATGTTTTCCTCTGCAATCTCCCAGAGGATTTCTTCCTCCAAACCGCAGACCTCCGGAAACCAGTCTGAGATCCTGAAATGAACGGAAGTCTCTTTTCGATGGACAGTTTCCACGGATATCCAGAGGTATCGTTCCAAATTTAAGAAGCTTTTTTTGATAGTCTGGTCCGCTGCGGGCTTCCTTACCCCCATGTAGAGATGATCCCGGATATAAGCCTCCGTGATGATTGGGGTAAAGTGCTCCCTCTTTACCTCCTCTGAGTGACGGTGTGTCATGTTCTGTTTTAACGTATCCATTTGTACTCCTTTCCGCCCTTCTGCCATAAGGGAAGGGCTATCAACAATGATTTTTGACCCCTCCCGTAAAGCTGCGGAAGGAACGTATGAAGTTGTCCGGTGCTTATCTGCACACACACGCATCCGCAAAGGCATCCGCGTGTACTGCCGCAGTGCGGCGTATTTTGGATAAAAAATAGATCCAACCCACAGCCCATCTTTCCATGGGCTGTGACGCGATCGGCCTGATGGCTGTTTTATCCCGCCGATCCGGGAAGCAGCATCAATCCGGGAAGGCAGCAAAATACCTGCCTGCTGCATCGGCAATCCCGAATGTGTCCTCTGCGTTTACGATTTCGTCCACAACAGTCTTCGGGAGATATGTAAGTTCCTGGTTTTTGATCCGGACGATTGCATAATCACAGTCCGAAATCTTTACGGCATAAAATGCCCCGTCGCCCATCATCCCCATATAGGACGCAGCTTCTTCAAGTTTCCTAAGTTTTTCTGCAATAACTCTCTTCATGATAACATCCTCCTATTTCTGGAATCACAATAACGGTACAACACATCTTCGATTTCCCTGATATTCTGCGCATTTTCTACTGCTTTCGATACATCAGGCGGTAGAGAAGAAATCGTTCCATCCCCTTCTTCATGTAAGAGAGAGAACCGTTCACCCCCACCAAGTTCCAGCAGAAAATAGCCAATACCCAGGCGGAACTGCAGAATCATCACTGCCGTTCGAAATTTTGACCTCATATCCATGGAGGGCCCTCCTTTCATTAAATTTTGTTGCATCATATTCAGTATGACAGATCCTCATCGTTTCATAACGGAAAAAGATTTTCGTGGATTTGATTTAGGGAATAGCTTCAAACCCATTACCTGCACCAAAATAATATTAAAACTCATTGATGAGTTGCCGATGTGTAATCAGTTAAAAAGATTTGTTTATAGCATAAAAAAACCATTAACCCTCAAAAAAGGTCAATGGCTACTTGTAAGGATATTGCTTAATTAGGTTTATCTTTTCTATATTAACTATAAAGGTGGATGAGATATCTGTACGCTCTCCCTTTCTTCATTGATACCCTGGTTGATACCCTTTCATTTTCTTCAAACAGCAAAGAAGCCGAAAACACTTGACCTTACAAGCATTTCCGGCTTTTTGATACAGGGGATGAGAGAATCGAACTCCCGCTAAGAGTTTTGGAGACTCCTGTCATACCATTTGACCAATCCCCTATTTCAAAATAAACAAATATCTGACATACCTTCAAAACCGCACACAAAACTTCTTTCCAAACATTCGATGTGAATC
>ERZ1643246.3439-NODE-3439-length-13599-cov-7.057664_pt1 | contig 13599 bp, 16 predicted proteins | sample MGYA00579265_ERZ1643246 | MGnify/ENA primary metagenome ERZ1643246 (study PRJEB29033, sample SAMEA4952261) | chicken gut metagenome | biome: Broiler Chicken; feature: Gastrointestinal Tract; material: Caecum | place: Ireland | collected 2018 | study: Broiler... | reverse complement strand
CTTGCCGCACTTGGGGCACTTTTCGCCCGTGGGCACGTCCCAGCTTAAAAATTTGCACTCGGGATAGCCCGTGCAGCCGTAATATATCTTGCCCTTTTTAGAGCGCATCCTGCGCATAGGCCTGCCGCATTCGGGGCACTTGCCCTCGTTTTTGCCGGATTCTGCGGGCTGTTCGCCGCCGATAGGGCGCTTTGAACCGCACTTTACGCATTCGAGATACTGCCCGTATTTGCCCTTTTTGATTAGCATCTCGCCGCCGCACTCCCTGCACTTTTCTTCGGATATCTTGGCATCGATGGGCAATATTGACGAACATTCGGGATAATTGGGGCAGGCGAGGAACTTGCCGTACTTGCCGCTCTTTACCACCATGTTGGCGCCGCACTTGGGACAGCGCACGCTGGAGACCTCCTGTTCGGATTCAGAGATGATGTTGGAGCAGGCGGGATAGTTGGAGCAGGCGAGATACTTGCCGTATTTGCCCGTGCGCCTTATCATGGGATGGCCGCACTTTTCGCACTTGATGTCGGTAAGCTCGTCGCCGTCGGTCGAGGCCGTCTTCAGCTTTTCGGCAAAACCGGGGTAAAAGTCGGCGATTATCTTGTGCCAGTCTGTGCCGCCCTCCTCTATCTTGTCGAGGTCGTCCTCCATGTGGGCTGTGAAGCCCACGTCCATTATGTCGGTGAAGTAGTGGCAAAGCATGTCGGTTATCTTATACGCCACCTCGGTGGGCACCATATACTTGCCGTCCTTTTCCACATAGTGCCTGCGCGTGAGCACGGAAATTATGCTTGCGTAGGTCGAGGGCCTGCCTATGCCCTTTTCCTCCATAGCCTTTACGAGCGAGGCATCGGTGTAGCGCAGCGGCGGACGGGTGAACTTCTGCTCCTTGGAAAAATCGCGCAATATAAGGGCGTCGCCCTCCTTGAGCGGGGGCAGCAGCTTTGCCTCTTCGTCCTCGTCCTTTTCCCTGGACGCATCCTGATAGGCCGCGGTATATCCCGCAAACAGCAGCGACTTGCCGCTCGCCTTGAAGGTGTAGCCGGCGCTTTCGGCCTCTATCTGCATTGTATTGTATTGCGCCTCGGTCATCTGCGAGGCAATGAATCTGTCGTAGACCAGCTTATATATGTTGTAGTGTTTTTTGTCCAGCAGCTTCTTTACGCTTTCGGGCGTCACCGAAAGGTTGATGGGGCGGATGGCCTCGTGCGCGTCCTGCGCGCCCTTTTTGGCGGCGTAGCGGTTGGGCTTTGCGGGCGCATACTTTTCGCCGTAAGTCTGCTTTATGAACTCTATGGCGCCCGCCTGCGCCTCCTCCGACACGCGCACCGAGTCCGTTCTTATATAGGTTATGAGCGCGATGTGGTCGCCGCCCACGTCCATACCTTCGTAGAGGTGCTGCGCCACGAGCATGGTCTCTGGCGAGGACATGCCGTATTTGTTGGAGGCGTCCTGCTGCAGCGACGAAGTGGTGAAGGGTGCGGGCGCATGCTGTTTTGTTACGCCGCTCTTTACCTTGGTGACGGTGAAGGGCGCGCCCTTTACCCTGGCTTCGGCCTCGTCGGCGGCCTCCTTGCCTATGCTTCTGCCGCTCTTTTTGAGCTGGCACACCGCCCTGAACGGGGCGTATTTGCTCTCGGTGTCCTGCAAAAGAGCGACGAGGTTCCAGTACTCTTCGGGCACGAACGCCTTTATCTCGCGCTCTCTGTCGACTATCAGCCTTAAAGCCACCGACTGCACCCTGCCAGCCGAAAGGCCGTTCTGTATCCTGTTGTTCAGAAGGGGCGAAAGTTTATAGCCCACCAGCCTGTCCAGCACCCTGCGCGCCTGCTGGGCGTCGACGAGGTTATAATTTATCTTGCGGGGATGCTGAAGGGCGTTCTGCACCGCCTTGGGGGAAATTTCGTTGAACTCTATCCTGTTTTCGCCGTCGGGATCGAGCCCGAGCACCGTTTGAAGATGCCAGCTTATCGCCTCGCCCTCGCGGTCGGGGTCGGTCGCGAGATAGACTTTGCCGGCCTTCTTCGCTTCGGCCGTAAGACGGGCTATTATCTCTTTTTTGCCGGGAGATTCCTCATAGCGAGGTTCGAAATTGTCGGTTATTTTTACGCCTAAGGTGCGCTCCGGGAGGTCGCGTATGTGCCCGCCGGACGCATCGACTTTATATTTGCCTTTGAGATATTTGGAAATGGTTTTTGCCTTGGAGGGCGATTCGACTATTATAAGATCCATATTTCATTGCCTTTGCCGCACCCGCGGCGGTTGTGTGATGGGCGCCTTTACATGGCGCACAGGCCGTATCTGTTGCCGCCGAGGCGGACTATCATGCCCTTTACCTCCAGCGAGGAAAGTTCGGCGAGCAATTCGTAAGAGGGACAGCCCACCGCGGAAGCTATTGCCGCCACATGCGCCGCTCCGCTTTCGCGCAGCACGCCTAAAATTGCCTGTTCGCGCGGGGACAGTTCCTTCTGCTCCCGCTCAGTACAGTCTAAACCATACGCCGCGAATATGTCAAGTATATTTTCCGCAAGGTAGGCGCCTTTTTTGATGAGCCTGTTGCACCCGACTCCCGACGGTATGCCGGGAGAATAGGGCAGGCTGAACACATCCCTGCCGTAGCGGAACGCGTATTCGGCGGTGATCGCCGCGCCGCTCTTTTCGCCCGCGGAGACGACCAGAACGCCCTCCGCCAGCGCGGCTATAAGCCTGTTGCGCACGGGGAAGAGGTACGTCTTTGCCGCGGTGCCGGGCAGCTGTTCGCTTATCACCAGCCCGCGCTCCTCCGCCTGCCTATAGAGTTTTGCGTTGCCCGCGGGATAGACGTGGTCGAGCCCCTGCGCGGCTACGAAGATGAGCTTGCCGCCCGCCAGCGCGCCATGCGCCGCGGCACTGTCCGCTCCCTCTGCCGTGCCCGTGACGACGGCAAACTTACTTGCGAGCTGCTCCGCCATGGACGAACACATCTTCAGCACGGGCGCCGTTGTGCGCCGCGAACCGACTACGGCGAACCTGCGCTCTTTCAGAAGCGACAGGTCGCCCTTGCAGTAGAGCACGAGCGGAGGCACCGGTATTGTCCTTAAACTTTCGGGGTAGTCCTCAGAGAAGTAAGTCACGCAGCGGATCTTCCGCCGTTCAAGGCCGTTTAAGATGCCTGCGCGGTACTCCCGCGAGAAAAAACGCTCCCTTATTTTATTATATACGCCCGCGCCCAGCGTTTTAATCAAGAATTCTTCGTGTTTTTTGCGCGGCGAGCTGTACCTGAAGTTGTCCGTTACCTGCAGCTTTGCCTTATAAGTGAGCTCTGTAAAGCTGTCCAGCGTTATGGCGTCAAGCTCGTTTTCGTCGTATCCCGTCATAGTGCGTCGCCGTCGAAGCTGCGGTATGACGCCGCCTCGAGTATGTGTTTTTTTCGTATTTCGGAGGAGTAATCGAGGTCGGCTATCGTGCGGGCGACCTTTATTATCCTCGTGCGGGCGCGCGCCGAGAGGTGCAGCCGTTCGAACGCCTCGCGCAGCGTCCTCTCGCATTCGGCGTCGAGGCGGCAATACTTTTTTATCTGCCGCTCGCCCATGTTGGCGTTGTTGCGCACGCCGTCGTCCTTGAACCGTTCGCGCTGGACGGCCCTCGCCGCCTCGACACGCGCCTTTACGGCGGCGCTCGTCTCCTCGGCGCCCTCCGAGATGAGGTCGTCGTACTTTACCGAGTCGACCTCCACCTGCAGGTCTATCCTGTCCAGAAGAGGGCCGGATATCTTGGCGCGGTACTTCTTTATCTGCGCGGGCGTGCATGTGCAGGTGAGTTCCGCCGAGCCGTAGTTGCCGCACGGACAGGGGTTCATGCTCGCGCACAGCATGAAGTCGGCGGGAAACGTGGCGGTGCCGCCCGCGCGGGTAACGGTTATCTGCCTGTCTTCCAGCGGCTGGCGCAGCGCCTCGAGCGCGGAGCGGGTATATTCGGGCAGCTCGTCTAAAAAGAGCACGCCGTTGTGCGCCTTGGAAATTTCGCCCGGGCGCACGCGGTTGTTGCCGCCGCCGCACAGCGACACGGTGGTTGCGGTGTGGTGGGGCGTGCGGAAGGGGCGCAGCGTGACTATTCCCTCCTCCGAGAGTTCTCCCGCGACGGAATGTATCTTGGTGACTTCCAACGCCTCTTCGAACGTCATGTCTGGCATTATGGTGGGCAGGCAGCGCGCAAGCATGGTCTTGCCCGTGCCGGGAGGACCGACGAGCAGTATGTTGTGCCCGCCCGCGGCGGCTATTTCCAGCGCGCGCTTTGCTATGCGCTGGCCCTTTACGTATGAAAGGTCGCAGTTGTAAGCGCGCTCGCGCCTGACGCTTTCGTAGCTGCGGTGGGCGACGGGCTGAAACCGCATCTCGCCGCTGAGAAAACCCACTACCTCTTTAAGCGACTTTAAGGCATATACCTCGGCGCCCTCGATAAAGCTCGCCTCGTTGGCGTTCACCGCGGGTATTACAAAGCGCCTGAACCCGCGCGCCTTTGCAGAGATGAGCATGGGCAGCATGCCCGTTACCGCGCGCAGCGCGCCGTCGAGCGCAAGCTCGCCCAGAAACACCACTCCGTCGGTATCGTACGGCAGCTGGTCGCTGGCCTTCAATATGCTCACCGCGATGGGAAGGTCGTAATGCGAGCCCTCTTTTTTTATGTCCGCAGGAGCAAGGTTTACCGTGATCTTGCTCACGGGAAAGCGCAGAACGCTGTTCTTCACGGCAGAGCGCACGCGCTCCTTGCTCTCCTTTACGGCGGCGTCGGGCAGGCCCACGAGGTCGTAAGCCACCATGCCCTTGTTTATGTCCGTCTCCACCTCTACGGGAACGCCCTCCAGCCCGTGGAGGGCAAAACTGATCACCTTAGAAAGCATAAGCTCCCCCTTTTGCAAGTATCACTCAACATTATAACGGCTGAGCGGCGCAATTACAATGCCGCAGACAAAAATTTTCCGGTAAAATTAAAAAGAACCTGAAATTCAGGTTCTTTTTCAGCTTATTTAATTTCGGTGATCTTTGCAGCCTTGCCGGTGAGTCCGCGCAGATAATAGAGCTTGGCCCTTCTTACCTTGCCGCGCTTTACAACGGTTATGGACGCGATCTTGGGCGAGTGAACGGGGAAAGTCCTCTCTACGCCGACGCCGAAGGAAAGTCTTCTTACCGTGAAGCTCTCCCTGATGCCGCCGTGCTTCTTGGCTATAACTACGCCTTCGAAGTTCTGGATCCTCTCCTTGGTGCCCTCGATTACCTTGAAGCCCACCCTTACGGTGTCGCCTACGTTGAACGCGGGCACGTTCTCCTTCATGCCTTCCTTCTCTATCGCCTCTATAAGACCCTTCATAACAATCCTCCTGAAAGGCGCAAACTCATTGCCCGCGCCCCGATTAGCATGGTACGTTGAACATTCTACCAAAGCCGCAAAAAAAAATCAAGCTATTTGCGGCACAGTTTTGTGAAATTTGCGACACACCCGCGTTTTTTGTTTCGGGGGCATACCATATATATAATATATGGCGGCGCGGCGGGCGGTCAGTGCTCCTCGAACGCGCTCTCGATATGGTTGAGCTGCCTGCCCTGCACCTCTATCACGTCGAAGCGCACCACGCAGTCCATCTCCCTGTCGGCAAAATAGCAGCGCGCGGCGTTCACATAGCGCTCCCGCCTGCGCCTGCCCACGGCCTCGCCGGGCGCGCCGAACGCGTCGGTAAGCCTCGCCTTTACCTCCACAAATGCGACCACGTCGCCCTTTGCGGCTATTATGTCCACCTCGCCGAACGGATTGCGCCAGTTGCGCTCGAGTATCCTGTAGCCGTGCCGTTTGAGATACCTCGCCGCCCTGTTTTCGCCCGACCTGCCTGTGCGGCGGTCGGCGGCGTTCTTCAGCTGCGATGGCGTTTTTGAACCTTTTATGCCCATTTTCGGGTGAAACTCCTGCGGTGGATGGGGCATAATCCGTACTCTTTTATGGCGGCGATGTGCTCAGCCGTGCCGTAGCCCTTGTTGCGCGCAAAGCCGTAGGCGGGGTAGAGCTCGGCGTATTTATCCATGAGCGCGTCCCTGTACACCTTGGCGAGCACGGAAGCCGCGCCTATGCTGTAACAGCTCGCGTCGCCGCCTATCACCGAGCGCTGCGGGGTATCTATGTCGAGCGTCATGTTGCCGTCGGTGATCACGAAGTCGGGGCGCACCGAAAGGCTCTCGACGGCGCCCTTCATGCACAGGCGCGTGGCCTGAAGGATGTTCACCTCGTCTATCTTCTGCGGCTGAACGCAGAAAATACTGAACGCCACCGCCGAGAGACGTATGAGCGTGCTCAGCTTTTCGCGCTTCTTTGCGGAGAGCTTCTTGCTGTCGTCTATGCCGTCGATGACCTCGTGCGCGGGCATTATGACCGCCGCACACACCACCGGGCCCGCCAGCGGCCCCCTGCCCACTTCGTCTACGCCGCACACCAGCGGAAAGCCCGAGGCGCGCAGCTCGTTTTCCAGAGCGAATTTATCCATAAAAGTAAACCGGTTATGCGTTATTTGCGGCATATTGCCGCACCATTTTCAAAAATCTGTATTCAGGACGTCCTCGCGGCCGTCAAGATCCACCCGGCCCAGCCTGCCCTTTCTGAGGTCGTCTATCACGGCGCGGCAAGCTCGCTCGTAGTCGTAGCCGCCCCCGCGCAGCACAAGCCCCCTGCGCACGCAGATGCCTTCGAGCATGGCTGGCGGCGAGGACAGGTCGGCGATACCGTAGCGCGCTTTGAGGCGGTCGGGATATTTTTCCGCCATGTCTGCAAGCAGGGCAAGCGCGAGGTCGTCGAAGTCGAGTATGTCGTCGTTTATGCTGCCGACGTATGCAAGGCGGCGCGCGAAGGTCTGGTTTTCGAACGCGGGGGGCATGGTGCCGGGAGTATCGAGCAGCTCGAAGCCCTCCAGCCTTATCCACTGCTTGCCGCGCGTGACGCCCGCCTTGTTGCCCGTGACCGTGCGCTTTGCGCCGGAGAGCAGGTTTATCACCGTGCTCTTGCCGGTGTTGGGCACGCCGAGCACCATGAACCTGAACACACGTTCGTAGCCCTTGGCAATGGCGCGCTCGCGCTTATCGCGCACGATTTCGCCGCACGCAGCAAACAGCTCCCTGCGGCAGCCGCTCGCCGTTGCGTTGAGCGCCACTGCCGCCCCGCCCTTTGCGCGGATGGCCTTTACCCACTCCGCGGCGTTCTCGGCAAGATCGGACTTGTTGAGCACATACAGCACCGGCTTGCCTGCGAATACTTTTTTAAGTTTTACGTTGAAGGACGAGGCCGGGCAGCGGGCGTCGAGCACCATCACGGCGCCGTCGCACAGAGCGGCGCTTTCGCCCATCATCCGCATGGCCCTGGTCATGTGTCCCGGGAACCACTGTATAGTCCGCATATAGCACCAGATAACTAATAATTGACAGTTGAGTAAGATAAACCGCACATATATGGCGGTCAGTTACTATTTCAAAAGATCGGGCCGATTTTTTTTGGTGATGAGTTCGGCCTGCTCGCGCCGCCACTTTTCCACCTCGCCGTGGTTGCCGCCGAGCAGAACCTCCGGCACGGACACGCCCTTATATACCGCCGGACGCGTGTACTGCGGGTATTCCAGCAGCCCGCCGGAAAAACTCTCGTCTTTAAGGCTCTCGCCCGAGATCACCCCCTCCACATAGCGCGCCACGCAGTCGCACACCACCATGGCCGGCAGTTCGCCGCCCGTGAGCACATAGTCGCCTATGGAGAGTTCCTCGTCCATGTACATGTCTATCACGCGCTGGTCGACGCCCTCGTAGTGCCCGCAGAGCAGCAGCAGATCGCTCTGCTTTGCAAGTTCGACGGCAATGCTCTGGCAGAAAGTCCTGCCGCGCGGCGACATAAATATGCGGAGCGCCCTGTGTTCGGGGTCGAGCGCGTCTATAGCCGAACCTATCGGCTGCGGCATCATGACCATGCCCGCGCCGCCGCCGAAGGGGTAGTCGTCGCACTTAAAGTGCTTGTTCTGCGCATAGTCGCGTATGTTTACCACGTTTATGTTGAGTTTTCCGCCGTTCACCGCCCTGCCTATGACGCTCTCTTTAAGCGGAGTGAACATCTCGGGAAACAACGTTAAAATGGTGATATTCATGAGTATATACCTTGCTCAGAGCAGGGCGACCTCGTTGAAGCGCCGCCTGTTGACGGTGACTACCCCGGCCTGCGCGTCGATGGAAACTATCACGCCTTCCGCCGCGGGGAAGAGCACGTTCTTGCCGCCGATGAGGGCGGTGTATATGTCGGTGTGCGCAGGGGTGACGTCGAGCACCTCGCCCAGCTGTCCGCCGTCTTCGTCTACGAGCCTGCAACCTATCACGTCGGCGATATACACTCTGTCTTCGGGAAGTTCGGGCGCGTCGTCGCGGTCGGCGAGCACCTCCTGCCCGCGCAACAGCTCGGCCGCGTTCCTGTCGGCAATGCCGCGCAGGGTGAGATAGGCGTAACCGCCCGCCGCCCTGCACGCGAGCACTCTGTATTCCGTACCGCCGATGTGCACGTTTGCAAAGCCCTTCATGTCCTCGGGAGCGTCCGTCTGCGGCATCACCTTTATTTCGCCGCGTATGCCCTGAGGCTTCAAGACCGTTCCTATCGTAAGATATTTCTTCATAAAAAATTCCCTGAAAGTTCGCGCCGCCGTAAAAGGCCGTGCTGAAAAGCACGGCCGCGATTACGGTTAAGTGGCATAATATGCCGCTGCAAACGGCAAAACGGCTCAGTTTTCGGCCGCTTCCCTGCCCTTAATTTCAACGGCGTACTTCTTTGCGCCCTTGGGCGTAGCCGCCTTTACGAGCGTGCGCAGCGCCTTGGCTATCTTGCCCTGCTTGCCTATAACTTTGCCCATGTCGGAATCGTCGAGGAGCACGGTTATCTCTATAACGTTCTCCTTTTCCTCTTCCTTATACTCTATGGCTTCCCTGTGTTCGGCAAACTGTTCCACGATATATTTTACAAGTTCCAACATATCATTATCCTCCCTGTTGCCGCAGCCGGCTGCGGCAAACCGCCTCATTCAGGCGTCAGTCCTTCTTCTTTTTCTTGTCGTTGGTCTTGGGAGCGGAGAGTTTGCTGCTCTTTTCCATGACGCCTGCGTTTACCAGATAGCTCTTCACCGTTTCGGTGGGCTGAACGCCGTTTGCAAGCCATTTCTTTGCCTTTTCGGCGTCGATAACGACCTCTGCGGGGTTCTTGAGTGGATCCACGTAGCCGATCTTGTCGATGTACTCGCCCGAGCGCGCCTTCCTGCTGTCGATCACCACGATGCGGTAGAAGGGGGACTTCTTGTCGCCCATTCTGGTAAGTCTCATTTTAACTGCCATTTTTATGTCTCCTTAAAAATTGAATTTTCTTTTGATATATAAGCGCGGCTTGCGCCTTACTTTTTTGATTCGTGCGCAAATATGCCGCAATTACTGCCGTTTGTTTACCCGAACGGAAGTCTGCGCTTGCCGTTTTTGAGCTGCTTCATCAGCGTCTTTACCTGGTCGAACTGTTTGAGCAGCTGGTTTATCTCCTGCACGGTAGTGCCGGAACCCGCCGCTATGCGGCGCTTGCGCGAGGCGTTGATTATCACGGGGTCCTCCCTCTCCTGCTTTGTCATGGAGAGGATTATCGCCTTGGTGCGCTCGATCCTGCTCTCGTCGAGGTCTCCGGCCTTTATCTTTCCGCCAACGCCGGGGAGCATGGACACTACCGATTGCAGCCCGCCCATCTTCTTCATGCTTTCGAACTGCACGAGGTAATCTTCCAGCGTGAAGGAGTTTTCGCGCAGCTTCTGCTGCATCTTTTTGGCGTCCTCTTCGGTGACGGCCTGCTGCGCCTTTTCGATGAGCGTGAGCACGTCGCCCATGCCCAGTATGCGCGAAGCCATCCTGTCGGGATAGAACGGTTCGAGGTCGGTGAGCTTTTCGCCCGTGCCGATGAACTTGATGGGCTTGCCCGTGACCGCCTTTATGGAGAGACATGCGCCGCCGCGCGTGTCGCCGTCGAGCTTGGTGAGGATCACGCCCGTTATCTCCAGCCTTTCATTGAAGGTGCGCGCGACGTTGACCGCCACCTGACCCATCATCGAATCGACGGTGAGCAGTATTTCGGTGACTTCGACGGCCTTGCAGATCTCTTCGAGCTCCTGCATGAGCTTTTCGTCTATCTCCAGCCTGCCCGCGGTATCTATTATAACGGTGTCGAAGCCCTGCGAACGGGCGTATTCCACAGCCTCTTTTGCAGTCTTTACCGGGTTCTGCGTGCCCTTTTCGAACACTTCGGCGCCCGCGTTCCTGCCGACCACTTTCAGCTGGTTTATGGCGGCGGGGCGGTAGATGTCGCCCGCGACGAGCAGCGGGCGCTTGCCGTTCTTTTTAAGGTGAACGGCGAGCTTTCCGCACAGCGTGGTCTTGCCCGCGCCCTGAAGGCCGCACATCATAATGACCGTGGGCGGCTTGCTGGCGACGGCGAGCTTGGCGTTGGAGGAACCCATCAGCGCGATGAGCTCTTCGTTTACTATCTTTATTACCTGCTGCGCAGGATTCAGGCTTTTGAGTATCTCCTGCCCGACCGCCTTTTCCGAGACGTCGGCGCAGAACTTTTTTGCGACCTGAATGTTTACGTCTGCCTCCAAAAGAGCGACGCGAACTTCGCGCATGGCCGTCTTGATTTCAAGCTCGGTGAGCCTGCCGCGCTTTGTGAGTTTGGAAAATATGTGATTTAATCTTTCTGAAAGAGAGGAAAAAGCTCCCATACAACTCCTTAATCGTCCGCCTTGCCGTCTTCCGCCTCCCCGGCAAGCTCGCGCGCGGGAGAGGAATAGTCACCGCTCAAAATCGTCTGCAACACCTTAACCTGCCCGGCAAACTGAGGATTGGCGGCCGCAAAATCTTCCGCCCAGCGCCCCGCCTTTGTCAAAAGCAGCGAAAGCCGCAGGTCGCCCTCGCGCAGGATGCACGAAAACCCGAGCTTCTGCTCGTACTCTTCAAGCTGCTTTTTCGCCGACGCGAGGCATTCCGAAACGCCCTGACGCGAAATGCCTTTGGCCTCTGCTATCTCGGTGACCGTGAGGTCGAGGTTGAAGAACATATCCGTCATCTCGCGCTGGGTGGGCGTGAGCAGCGGGGAATATATGTCCCACAGTCTTAAAAATTTTATATCTGCCATAGGCGCACGCCCCCTTAACGCATTACAGTTTACCACTTCGCCGCGCATCTGTCAAGCAATTTTACTTGACAAACCGCACATACTTTACATGCGGGCGGCGGGCAGCCCACTGTTATTTTATTACAAGGCAATTTATTTTTTAACAATAATCGGCGGAGCGGGCGGCGGGCGGGCGTGAAATTGACACGGGCGCACGCTTGTGATACAATAACGGCGTATTGCGGTTGTATACCGATAAAAAATGCAAGGTAGTGAAGAATATGCGTAAAGTGATCGACGGCGTGATCTACGACACGCTCACAGCCACCGTAGATAAAAAATTCACCTTCGGCGCACCCGGCGACCCGAGCGGCTATGAAGAGACGCTGTATGTCACCAAGGACGGAAAATTCTTCGTTTACACATACGGCGGAAAGAAATCGAAGTATCCCGAAGAGGCGATAATGCCCATCGAACGCGAACACCTGAAGGAATGGATGCTTTCGCGCGGGAAGACTATATAAGCTAATCTGAATTTTCAAGGCCGTGCGGCGCAAGCGCCGCACGGCCGTTATTTTTGCTCTTTTTTCTCTTTTTTGTCCCCTTCCTCTTTCTCCGGCTGCGCCTTTTCGCCGGCGGAAAGGTGCTTTGCCATCTCCTTCAGCTTATCTTCGGAAAGGCTGTCGGCAAGGCCGTCCACCCTGCCATACGCCATTTTGTCGTGATGAATGACCATGTAAGCCCCCTTAAATTTCGATCAGGAACCCCGCCTTGCGCAGGGCGTCCTCTATCCTGTCGAGCGTTTCCTCGTCCGGCGCGGTGACCGTGTGATAGTGATAGCCGTCGGTGACTGCCATCAGCGGCTTGGAGGCGCCGCTGACCAGCGAGCGGTAGAGCTCCTCCACATGCGTGTTGCTGTATAGCTCCAGCCTGGCGGCTATCCTGCCGTATACGCGGTGGTTGACGAAGATGTCCTCTACCCTGCCGCCGAGCGAGATTATAAGGTAGCCCTCGTCCAAAATCTGCTCGAGCGTGTGCCTGCACTTGAACACGCGCGAGACGGCGGGCTTTTTGACCGCGAACATATAGCCGCGGTTGGTGGATATTATGCCGTAGCCGCTGCCGCGCAGTATGGCTATGTCCTGCACTATCACCTGCCGCGAGACGCCGAGCTTTTCGGCAAGCACCGCGGCGGGCAAGGGATTGTCGCTGTTGCCCACTATCGCAAGTATCTCCTTGCGGCGCATCTCCGCCTTCATACCGTTTCCTCCGTCATACATACAAATTACACCGCATATATGCGGCAAATAACACCCGCAGACCGATCCTGTGCCCGTGTCAGTCTATCGGGTGAAGGTTTTTGAGCGACAGGTCGAGTATGGGCGCCGAATGGGTGATGGCGCCGCTGGACACAAAGTCCGCGCCCACCTTTTTGATGTTTCCTATGTTCTGCGCGGTTACGTTGCCGCTTATCTCGGTTATCGCCCTGCCGCCTATCATCTCTACCGCCTTTGCCATGTCGTCTGCGGACATGTTGTCGAGCATGATTATGTCCGCGCCCGCATCGAGCGCTTCGCGGCACATATCGAGGTTTTCCACCTCCACCTCTATCTTGCGGACGAACGGCGCATATGCACGCGCCATCTCTATCGCCTTTGCCACGCCGCCCGCGGCCCCTATGTGATTGTCTTTGAGGAGCACGCCGTCCGAAAGATTATAGCGGTGGTTGCACCCGCCGCCCACCTTTACGGCATATTTTTCGAACACGCGCATGTTGGGCGTAGTCTTGCGGGTGTCGAGCAGCTTCGTTTTGCATCCGTCGAGCAGCTTTACCATGGCGCGCGTGGCGGTGGCTATGCCGCTCATGCGCTGCAGATAGTTGAGCGCGGTGCGTTCGCCCGAGAGAAGGACGCGTATGTCGCCTGTTACTTTGGCTATATGCGCACCCCTTTTTACCTCGTCGCCGTCCTTTGCGAACAGCTCTACTTCGGTGGAATCGTCCAGAAGGGTGAACGTGCGCGCAAACACCGCAAGGCCGCAGATCACGCCGTCCTGCTTGCAAATGAGGTCTGCCGTGCCGAGCCTTTTTTCCGGCATGACGGCGTTGGTGGTGACGTCCTCGCCGGTGATGTCCTCGGAGAGCGCCAGCTTTATGAGCTCGTCGGCGTGCAGCCGCTCAGTGATGGGGTTGTTCATTTTCGGCCTCCTTTATGGCATTGAGCACTATGCCCTTGTAGCTTTTGAGCAGCGCGGGCACGTTTGAATATTTTTCAAGGTCGAGCGCCTCCTCGGCGGCGCGCGCGGCGTTGAGATCGGCGCGGGTGTACCCCGCGGCTATGTCCTTTGCGGCGCGCTTTGCGAATATCAGGCTTTCGAGCAGGGAGTTGGAAGCCAGCCTGTTTGCGCCGTGCACGCCGTTGC
>ERZ1643246.3438-NODE-3438-length-13600-cov-10.901144_pt1 | contig 13600 bp, 15 predicted proteins | sample MGYA00579265_ERZ1643246 | MGnify/ENA primary metagenome ERZ1643246 (study PRJEB29033, sample SAMEA4952261) | chicken gut metagenome | biome: Broiler Chicken; feature: Gastrointestinal Tract; material: Caecum | place: Ireland | collected 2018 | study: Broiler... | reverse complement strand
TCGATATCAACGCCTGCTTTCTTATAATCCATTCTCTGCTCTCCTGTTAATTATTTTTCATTTATATATGCTTCATATCCGATCTCATGCAGTTTGTCTGCCTTTGCCTGAACGCCGGCTTTCATCTCTTCAGAATAGTCTTTCAGCTTCTGAAGGATCTCCGGATCTGATACGGCAAGTATCTTCGCCGCAAGGATCGCCGCATTCATTCCGCCGTCAATGGCAACTGTTGCTACCGGGATTCCCGGCGGCATCTGTACGATAGAGTAAAGTGCGTCCATACCGTCCAGATTCTTGCCTGACATCGGCACACCGATTACCGGCATCGGGAAGAGTGCTGCACACATTCCCGGAAGATGAGCTGCCATACCGGCTCCCGCGATAATCACCTTTACGCCTCTTCCCTCGGCTCCCTTCGCCCAGTCGAAAAATGTATCCGGCATCCTGTGCGCGGAAATGATCGTCATCTCATAGTTGATTCCCAGTTTTTCAAGCATTGATGCAGCCTTGCTCATGACCTTCAGGTCCGAGTCGCTGCCCATTACGATTGCTACTTTTGGCATCATAACTCCTCCTTATAAGTGAACTATTACTTCTCCAACGGCTCGTTTAAAATTTCCGTCCCCGGCAGAACAAATCTTCCGTCTTTTATTAGTATAATGTGTTTTCCATCTTTTGTCACTACACTTATTTCTTCTAACTCTTCATAAGGTATAGTTATATCTGTATGGCAGTTAAAGTAAGCTTTTGACACATCCTCTTTCCGGTTCAGTGAAACCGAATTATCTTTTGCCACGATCTCCTTGCCGTTCGGATTGTAGACACGGATATCTTCACTCCATGAATAGCAGGTATCGCCCACTGCAAAATGAGGCCCCGTCTTCTCTGCGATGAGGATCGGCATCTTATCCTCAATACTGTATTTCTTTCCTGCCACGTAGGCTGTTGTATTCGTGCCGATGGCGAATTCTCCGAGAGGCAGCGACTTATGCCCTTTTAGAACATTGTCCTCAATATATCTGCGTCCCTCTTCATGATCATCAAAGCTTCCGCAGCGGTAGTCCGTGATCATTCCGTCCTCAAATGTCAGCTCCAGGTCCTTATACTGCAGCCCCTCAAGATATACACGACTGACATGGAGCACGCCCGCTGTCCCCTCAAGTACGGGGGAAGTAAACACCTCGCCTACCGGAATATTGACATCTGCCACACAGTTTTCAAAAATTGTTTCTTTCTCAGGATCATTCAGGTGATACAGCTTCACTTTGAGATCTGTCCTGTTCTCTCCCCGGCCTTTCACATGAACATATTCCCCCTGGTCAAGAGCATCGATCATTGTCTGCTGTACTTTCTCATAGAGCTTCGCGTCCAGTGTATTGATGCGGATCACTTCATCAAAGATCTCCGGATATTTCTCTCCGATCTCAGGCACAGGATAAGCTACAATGGTAAAGCTGCGCTCTTCGCCTTTGATATATTCGTTCGTAAGCTGCCCCGACCGGCTGTCGTAGCTGACCGCCAGCTTCTTCTGTTCTTCATTATAGGACGGCGCTTCCGGCACCGATTTCGGTGAAAACGGTTTCTCCCCGAATGTCTCCATGACCGCCGGCCCTGCAAACTGCGCTGCCAGATCTTTGTGCTGCTCGTAGACCGTACGGGCCACTTCCAGACGACGCTCGATATACCGTTTATCCATAAAAAGCGCCTGATCCTGACGGTGGTCATATTCATACTGCCAGTTCGGCACTGCGCCGTAATATCCGATCTTGTGATGCTCCCGTTTTGTGATAACACTGGATGCCGCACGGTAAATGACAGGCTTAAGGCCCATCTGGCGGAAATTCTCTATGGCAATACGGATCACCTTTTCAAAACCGAGACTGTAGCGGATATTGACCACTGATTTTTTCGACAGATCCTTCCCTGTGTTTATAAATCCGATACGATATCCTTCTGTGTACACATCCGCCATTTTCCGGAGCGTTTCCTCCGGGAGCGTACGCAGGTGTCTTGCTGTCCCCATCTCATTCTCCGTAATATATTCGCCGAATCTGTAGAGATATCGGTCATTTTCAAGATCGGCATTCTCGATGATATCCGCAGCGAATGAGTGAACCGGGTCAATCTGTTCCATGATCCGGTCTGCCAGGAACACATCGCAGTAATCACTTGCATACCAGTAAAAAATATCACGTATTTCCCTGGGTTCCGGAAGCGTATCGCTTTCAAAACTGTTATAAACTTCGATCAGGAGTTCAAACAGAATCGTCAGATAATCTACTCTGTTTTCAAAGGAGTATGGGATACCGGAACGCATCTCCACATAGAGCATACTCAGCAGCCGTCCCATTTCCAGACCGAATTTTTCCACGGCATAGATAGGATTTGCATAGCTGCCGCCGTAATGTTCCTCCAGAATATCACTGTAGAGAATCTCATTGAGGCTCTTCATCTCCTCAACGCTGTACCGTTCCCACTCGCCGTTTTCCACCTTCCGCCTCACATTTTCAAGCTCCAGTAAAAAGATCGCCACATCCTGGAAATAGGGCACATACTGCTCCGGCACTGTCTCCTCGGAGACGATTCCGCGAAGTCTGCCGACCGCCAGGATATGGCGTTCTTCATACTGTTTGTTCTTTTCTTTCTGTATTTCTTCTCTGTTCATCAACATAAAGACCTCCCGTTCATCCACACTTCAACTTCTGACTGTTCCGAATCGAACGCTGTTACAGTCCGCCGATAAAAAGCGCAAAGAAAACAATCAGAGTCACAGAACTGACCGGAAGTCCGATTTTACAGGTCAGATAATTACGTTCCCGCTCATAAAATCCACGGATTGCCAGACGGATTCCGTTAATGGCAAGCACAAGAGACAGAATCGCAAGACCACCGATAATTCCCGGAGCGTTTCCCCGTGCTATAAACGCGCCTGTAATGCATCCTGCCAGAATCAGCAGGCCGCCGAAACCGTTTATACAGGAAACCACCCCCATACGGGAATGCTTAAAACTTGCCTGCCCGTATTTGCGCGAGCCCCTTTTTTTCCTCTCTTTTTCTCTGCGGCGCTCCTCAGCGCTTTTTCCGATTCCGAACATGATGTTTTCTCCTTATCTGATTGCATATTGCAAATAAAATATAACCCAGCACACCGCCTATCGTATTAAGCAGTATATCGTCCACATCGAAACTGCCCACTTTCGTAAAAAGCTGGACGATTTCCACACACAGACTCAGCCCCATACTGGCAAACAATGTCTTAAAAAAGCCTCTTAATTTACTTGCCATAGAGATAAAAAAGCCATACGGGACAAAAATCAGTATGTTGCCCGCCAGATTGGCAAACACTACAAATGTTCCCAGCTGCTCCCTGTATGTGATAAACCTTCTGATCTCCTTAAAGAGTTCAAGATTGTAGCGGTAATCCTCGGCAATCTCTGTCCTGCCGTACCATTCGGCGACAAACAGGAAGTAAATCAGGAAACCGACATATAATAAAAACAGGACTTTACCGAATGCCCTGATAATTTTTGCTTTCTTCCCACTCAAAATAATACCCCTGACACTTTGAAAAGGGGACCGGCTTTCCTGCCGCCCCCTTATCCTGCTTGTTTTTTGCTCAGCAGCGCCGACCGGACGCAGCTGATTTTATCCGCTTAAAATGTAATCTCCTTTTTATGTTTAAGCAAAATAGATCCGCTGATAATCGAAAGGACACCTGCCGCAATTCCCACAGTAAGGATAACAACTCCCACTACAATATTTCCGACACCGCTGTTCTTCATCGCTGTATATGCCTTTTCCATATCATGCGCCTCCTTATTTTACACCATATGTTTCATAGTATGTATCAATCGCTGCCTTTAATGTATCATCAATAACAACTTTTCCGTTATATTCTTTATTGTACAGGCACTCGACCACTTCTTCCATCGTCACGATCGCAGCCGTATCAAACCCGTAGAGGTCCTTAATCTCATCCAGCGCGCATTTCTCGCCGCCTTTTCCCACTTCCATCCTGTTCAGAGATACAATGAGTCCGACGATAGTCACATCTGCCGCTCCTCTTACCTTCGGCACGGTCTCTTCCATGGACTTTCCTGATGTGGTCACATCTTCGATCATGATCACCCGGTCGCCGTCTTTTAACTTGCTTCCGAGGAAACTGCCCTTATCTGCTCCGTGGTCTTTCTCCTCCTTGCGGTCCGAACAGTAGCGGACTTCCTTTCCGTACAGCTCGCTGTATGCAATAGCTGTCACGACACTGAGCGGAATCCCTTTGTATGCAGGTCCGAAGAGCACATCGAAATCATCGCCGTATTTATCATGAATTGCCTTTGCATAATACTCGCCCAGCTTCTTTAACTGAGAGCCGGTCACATAAGCTCCGGCATTCATAAAGAACGGGGATTTTCTGCCGCTCTTTAATGTAAACTCACCAAATTTGAGCACATCGCTGTCCACCATAAAATGAATAAATTCCTGCTTGTACTGTTCCATATCATAACCTCCCTATTATTATTTCACAATTCCGACCATTTCGTCAACCGTCCGGAATCCCTGACGTTTCATGTATTCCTCAATTCCGTCCACAATCTTCATTGTCACGCCCGGGTCATGAAAGTTTGCCGTTCCGACCGACACTGCGCTGGCTCCCGCAAGGATCATCTCAATGGCGTCCTCTGCAGTCGATATGCCGCCCATACCGATAATCGGCACATTTACGGCATTTGCAGCCTCATACACCATGCGCACGGCAATCGGGTGAATCGCCGGCCCGGACACGCCGCCCGTCCTATTTGCCAGCACAAAACTCTTGCGGTTGATATCGATCTTCATTCCCGTGATCGTGTTGATCAGGGATACTGCATCCGCACCTCCCGCTTCCACAGCCTTTGCCATCTCCGCAATACTGGTCACATTCGGGCTCAGCTTCATGATCACCGGCTGTTTTGCATATTTCTTTACAGCTTTTGTAATATCCTCCGCTGCTTTCGGATTCTGTCCGAAGGCGATACCGCCCTCTTTGACATTGGGGCAGGAGATATTGATCTCCAGCATATCCACATCCTCATCCGCCAGACGCTCTACTACCTCGCAGTAGTCCTCAGTGGACTTCCCGCACACATTTACGATAATCTTTGTATCATATTGCCTCAGGAACGGAATATCCCTCTCGCAGAACACGTCAATCCCCGGATTCTGAAGCCCTACGGCGTTCATCATTCCCCCGTACGTCTCCGCCACTCTCGGAGTCGGATTACCGGTCCAGGGGATATTTGCCACGCCCTTTGTCGTCACCGCGCCCAGACGGTTAAGATCCACATAGTCTGCGAACTCAGCGCCCGAGCCGAATGTACCGGATGCTACCGTCACAGGATTCTTCCACTCTACACCGGCGATATTTACTTTCATATTCATCAGATCTCCACCTCCGTAGAAAGGAATACCGGACCGTCTTTACAGATCCGCTTGTTGTGTACATTGCTGTGGTGGTCCTTCTCTTTCGACTGGCACACACACGCCAGACAGGCTCCGATTCCGCAGGCCATGCGCTCCTCAAGAGAAATGTAGCACTCAATGCCGTTCTCCTCGGCATACGCCTTGATTGCGCGTAACATAGGCGTCGGACCGCAGGCATAAATAACATCCGCCCCAAGAGCATTCTCCCGGATAGCGTCCATTACATTTCCTTTTGTGCCGACACTGCCGTCTTCCGTCGAGATATACACCTCACCGTTCTGCTCAAATTCTTCTCTCAGAAATGTCTCCGCATCCCGATAGCCTGCGACGATCTGTTTCTTCTCACATTTCATCTGCTTTGCCAGCTCAAGGATCGGCGGTACGCCAATGCCGCCTCCCATGAGGAAAGCCCGTTTGCCTTCCGCCTTTTCTACAGGGAAACCGTTCCCGAGAGGTCCGATTACAGGAATCGTATCCCCTGCCTGAAGTTTTGAGAACTCCTCGGTTCCCGTATTCTTTCCCGTTACACGGTACACAACACGGAGACTTCCGTTTTCCTTATCAATCTCACAAATACTGATCGGACGGGGAAGCAGCTTGCTCCCGTCATTGGTATACATGGAAATAAACTGTCCCGGCTTCGCCTCTGCTGCAGCCTCTGTTTTGATCCACATACTGTAGATATCCTGCGCGATCCTCTCCTGTGAAATGACCTGCGCTTTTTCTTTTTTCTTATTTGCCATAACTGCTCCTTCTTCTACTTCCCTGCCAGCGCTCCGCTGATATCGGCGATCATTGCTTCGACCGCTGCTCTGGACGCATCGCCGAAATTCTCCTCACCATATTTCGCATATGCCTCCTGCTTATATGCCGCAATGATACCTCTGGATGAATTCACGATCGCTCCCAGTCCGTCTTCATTGAAGAAGTGGACCAGGTCCTTGCCCTGTCCGCCCTGTGCGCCGTATCCCGGCACAAGGATGTAAGCTTTCGGCATGATCTTTCTGAGAACTTTTCCCATCTCCGGATAAGTCGCTCCGACTACGGCTCCCACATAGCTGTACTCATCGCCCATGCAGTCCGCGCCCCACTCGGCTACCTTCTCTCCAACCAGTTCGTAGAGCGGCCGTCCGTCGATCAGCCTGTCCTGGAATTCTCCGCTGGACGGATTGGAAGTCTTGACAAGTACGAAGATTCCCTTCTTCTCCTCTTTACATACGTTGATGAACGGATTTACTCCGTCAGATCCAAGATACGGGTTTACCGTTGCAAAATCTTCATCAAACGGAACATACTCCTTACTGCCTACTTTCACTTTTCCAAGGTGTCCCGTCGCATACGCAGCCGAAGTGGAACCGATGTCTCCTCTCTTGATATCCCCGATCACTACAAGATCTTTGGACTTACAGTAGTCTACCGTCTTCTTAAACGCCATAACTCCCGGTACTCCGAACTGTTCGTACATTGCGATCTGTGGCTTTACGGCAGGGATCAGGTCATACGTCTTGTCCACGATCTCCTTGTTAAACTGCCAGATTGCCTCTGCCGCTCCTTCCAGTGTTTCTCCGTATTCTGCAAACGCCTTATCCTGCACATGCTGCGGGATGTAGTTCAGCATCGGGTCAAGTCCGACTACGATCGGCGCTCCTGTCTTTTTGATCTTTTCTACTAATTTGTTTATCATCTGCTCTTCCTCCGTTTTCACAATCTGATATACCTGTCCATTATCATACCATAAGTCCGTCCCTTAGTAAAACAAAAAGAAACGCCTGAAGTCTCTGTTTCTTCAGACGTTTTCACCAAATCTGTGCAAGCCCTCCCGGGGCGAGCAGTGTAAACGGGAACACCGGAATATTTCTGAGAGCCCCGTATATAAATACAATCACCAGAATCCACACCAGCAGTTTCACACTGATCTTCCCGTCCACATGATTGCCTCCTGTAATCATCCAGTCAATAAGACGGGCTGCAATGTAGATGCAGATCAATGGAACCAGGAGCGTCATAAGCGGATTGTAGCTGAATGCATCTTTAAATCTCAGATGAAGCAGCGAATAACAGGCTCTTCCTGCTCCGCATCCCGGACAGTACAGCCCGGTTACCGTATAAAAGATACAGGGCAGCGGATAACTGTAGGGATTGTGAAAATACAGATACAATGCCCCGGCAGCAGCAACCGCTCCCGCACAAAGTACGAGAGCGATCCGCATTTTCCTGTTCTGTTGAATACGCATTGCCAATTTCAACATAGGTTTCCTCTTATTAATAGTAATAATATCCGCTGCCTGCTATGCCTGCATAAATCATCACAACATAAATAACCTCTACAATAAATCCTACGATAGCAGAAGCAATGATCCAGATCTTCGCAGTCTTTGCTGCTTTCTGCGCGCCTTCCCAGTCTCTGGCATTTACTGCACTATTGATCTTTGTAGAGTATACAATACCGACGATACCGAACGGAAGGCAGCAGCACAGTGTTGTAATAATCGACAATACCAGATACGGAACCCAGTTGATCGGCTTCTCCGGCTCATAGGATGACTGATATACCGGAGGGGTCTGATACTGATTGTTCTGATAATCAGATGTATAAGTATTCTGATAGCCGGAACCGTAATTTTGTGCATTCTGATACTGAGCATACGAATCCTGATACTGTGGCTGGCTTCCCGCCTGCTGCGCGCTGTCCGTCCCTGTCTCGGGCTGTGCACTGTATGCAGTCTGAGATGTACCGGAAGCCGCCTGTGTATTTCCATAATCGGCGCCCGAATTCTCCGGCTGCAGTGCGCCACAGTGGGGACAGAATTTTGAGCCGTCCTGGATCTCCTGATAACAATTTACACAATTCATTTTTCATACCTCGCTCTCATTGTTCGTATTATACTATTGCAGTACTGAATCTATCATACCACTGAACGAGACTAAAATCATCAAAAACTTTGTAAATTTGTTTCAGGCAGTTTTTATTTTTGCGGAATGGATCATTCCCATTTTCATAAGCACTGGCCTGAGTGCATTGTATAACACTCCTACAAGGACTACAGAGACAACTGCATTGACAAAAGTAGATGCCGTGCTCCATTTTGCCAGAACCTCTGCCATCTGCTGCGGCTGTCCCAGAATATACTGATTATAGAAAAATCCTGCCAGAGGATCGGCAATTACATTAAATCCCAGTCCCGCAACCGAAGCGATCACGCTCCACCGGAAAACATATCTTTTGTCTGTGCTCTCATTAATTCTGGCAATCCGGTGAGCTACCAGCCCCACAATCAGGCCGATACAGAGCTTCAGTACGAAAGTCTTCGGCGCGCCTGTAATATATACGGGATCTATTACATCAGCGATTCCCATACCGATCGCCCCTGCAAGGCCGCCATACCATCCGCCCAGGATCAGCGCCGCGAGTACGCAGAAAGCATTGCCTACATGAAGCGCTGTCGCATCACCGCCCGGCAGCGGAATATTGATTTTCAAAAATGCAAAAGCCACAAAGCAGAGAGCTGCCATCAGCCCGGTCTGGGCAAGCTTGATTAACGTTTCATTTCTTCTTTCCATAGGTGATACCCCTTTTCTGTATGTTCTTAACTGCTACAGGTATATTATCACCCAACTGGTTATATTAAAACGTCCAGTTTCTTCTTTTTTATACAGGCCAGTTTTTCATTCCCAGCCTCATCTCCTCTATTTTCTTCGCCTCATCTTCCTCCAGGCCGTCAAAAAGATACGTCCTCAGGATATCTCCTCTTCCCAGATGCTCTCCTCTGATCTCCCGAAGGGCAAGCTCTACTTCTTCTTTCAGTCCCGCCGCGGACATACGGCGTGCCCCCTGTCCGAGGATAATAACCTGCTCCAGTGCGTCCGATGTTGCCACAGTTACACTGTGATTTCTGGATATTTTTCTGACCGTCTTCTCTATATACTGGTCTGCCGTCTCTGCCTCTTTTGTATATACAATATGAATATTATGGTATTTCGAGACTTCTCCCGGATTTCCTTCCACCTTATATGCATCAAACACAAGGATCAGCGTACACTTCCGATACCCCTGATAATTGCAGAGAATATCCGCGAGTTTTCCCCTGGCAGCTGCCAGATCAGTCTCTGAAAGTTCCCTCAGTTCATCCCATGCAAAAATAATATTGTATCCGTCTACAAGAAGATATTCCTCTCCGTCACTCCTCTTTCTCTTGTCTGCCGACGCATCTGAACTTTTCTTTCTCCGCTCATCTGCCCGATCAGCCGATACTTTCACCGGCGCGCTGCTGACGTTCCGCCTGACGGGATCCGGCGTGCGCACATAGATCGCATCCAGTTCTTCCTGTGTCAGTTCGATCGTCCTTGAGGATGCCCGGACAGCGGCAGTTTTGGCAGACTGCCTCCGTTCCTCGCTTTTCTCCTGTTCCAGAACACTTTTCAGCGGACTCGCTATATGCATATATTCCTCTACCTGATACCAGGGAACAATAAATCCTGCCCCATGGGCGCAGAATACGGAATCCGCAGTATTTTCAAGATCACCTTCCGGATCATAGCCGATTTCCCCGACAACTTTCTCCGTATTGTGGCAGATGTCATATCCCTTAAGCGTACAGAACATTCTGCCGAATCCACCGGTGTATGCCGCAAACTCCTTCTGATAGCCGCGCATTTCCGATACCGGAGCGCTTCCTGTAAGGACTGCAAGGTCATCTTCTGTCTCCGGGCCTGAAAAAGTACCGTTCATCCTCTGAATGTCATTCATTGCCTTCCCTACATTTTCCATAGGCAGCTCCATGCGGAACTCGTAATACGGTTCCAGCAATACACTCTCTGCTTTCATCAGTCCCTGACGGACCGCCCGGTATGTAACCTGACGGAAATCTCCGCCCTCCGTATGCTTCTGATGAGCCCGTCCGGATATCAGAGTGATGCGGACATCGGTAAGCGCAGACCCGGTCAGCACACCTCTGTGTTCCTTCTCATCCAGATGAGTCAGAATCAGCCTCTGCCAGTTGCGGTCCAGAATATCCTCGCTGCATTCAGCAGCGGCCTGCACACCGGATCCCCTTTCTCCCGGCTCCAGAAGAAGATGTACTTCCGCATAATGCCGCAGCGGCTCAAAATGCCCGACTCCCTCTACAGGACCGGCAATCGTCTCTTTATATATGATCCTGCCCTCTCTGAACTCTATCAGGACTCCATAGCGTTCTTTGATCATACGCTGCAGCACTTCCGTCTGCACCTCACCCATAAGCTGAATATGGATCTCCTGAGCCTCTTCCACCCAGACAATATGAAGCTCCGGCTCTTCCTCCTCAAGCTGGCGCAGGTTCAAAAGCATTGCATGGACGTCACAGCCTTCCGGCAGCTCGATCCGATAAGTCAGAACCGGTTCGAGCATCGGGACATCCGAATCCGGCTCCGCGCCGATCCCCTGCCCGGGATAGGTCCCTTCCAGGCCCGTCACCGCACAGACCATTCCCGCCTGTGCATTTTGAGACAGCTCATACTTGTCGCCGGAATATATGCGGATCTGATTTACTTTTCCCTCTACCCCCGGGAGAGTTTCCTTCACTTTCAGCTCTCCGCCTGTCACCTTCAGATAAGTCAGCCTGCTCCCCTGCGGATCCCTTGCGATCTTATATACTTTTGCGCCGAATACTTCCGGATACTGCGGACAGATACTGTATTCTCTGATTCCATCAAGCAGCTCTGCGATTCCCTCTGCTTTAAGGGCTGACCCAAACCAGCACGGAAATACTTTTCGTTCTGCCACTACACTCCTCAACGTAGCTTTCGTGATTTTTCCGGTCTCGAGATACTCTTCCAGCATCTCTTCGTCACAGACGGCAAGTCTTTCAAGAGCATCCGGCACACCGTCTGATATCAGTTCGAAATCCGTACAGCCCTCATCCAGACGGCTTTTCAGTTCCGTCATCAGTGCATCTCTGTCTGTTCCTTCCCTGTCCATCTTATTGACAAAAAGAAATACCGGTACACTATATCGTTTCAACAGCCGCCACAGCGTCACAGTATGTCCCTGCACCCCGTCCGCACCGCTGATTACGAGGACCGCATAATCGAGCACCTGCAGTACACGTTCCATCTCAGCAGAAAAATCTACATGACCCGGCGTGTCAAGAAGCGTGAGATCCATATCTTTCCATTTCATGACCGCCTGCTTGGAAAAGATCGTAATTCCACGTTCTCTCTCCATCTCGTATGTATCCAGAAATGCATCGCCGTGATCCACCCGTCCCAGATTCCGGATACTGCCGCTTAAAAAGAGCATTCCTTCCGAGAGTGTGGTTTTTCCTGCATCGACGTGGGCCAGAAGACCGATATTAAGGTTCCTCATCCTCTGTCTGGCTGTCGTCTTATTATCTTTATTATCAGACGTATTCCCCATAGAAAAACCCCTTTCTGTTTTATGATCATACATTCGTAATCATATCACAGAAAGGGGTATAAGTCGATAAATCGATCTTTTTACTTTCAGTTTTGCACTCCGTGATGGCAGACATAACTCTCACGGTCAATTCCCCGGAACTCATATCCGTGTGCGCTGTAATATTCAAGGATTTCCGGTAAAGCCTCCACAGTTGCAGCCTTTGCTGCCGCATCATGAAAGAGAATAACTACATGATTGATTTTATCGGTACACGCATTTTTTACTATGTCATCCTTGGTTCCGCCTGCCGCATCCGTACTGTCCAGATTCCAGTCATAATACTGATAGCCTTTTTCCTGAACAGCTTCCACCAGCCGGGACATAATCCCCTTATTGTACTTTGCAGATACCATATTGGAAGATCCGCCCGGAAAGCGGATGAAACACGGCACGTAACCAATCTGTTCCTTCGCCACTTTCCCGACCTGCTGCAGGTCATCGAAATATGCCTCATCCGATGCATATACTTTGTCATAATCATGTGTATTGGTATGTAGTCCGATCGTATGTCCCGCCTCATATGCCTCCTTAATATAAGGCCTGCATTCCTCATTCGCCCCGGTAATAAAAAAAGTTGCTTTTGCGTTATACCCGGCAAGGATATCAATAATCTTCTTCGTGTTTTCGGAAGGGCCGTCATCAAATGTAAGGTATACTATTTTTTTATCATCTTCCGGCTGGGTCGTACCAATCGGCACTCCCGGCTGTATGGAAGACGCAATAGCCCGCTGTGCTTCCGCCGCATCCTTTATCGCCGCAGCGACCACCTCAACTTCTTCCGGTTCTCCCTTGAGCAGACGCTCTGCCGCCTGTCTGTTCTCTTCTGCCTCTTTGCTGTTTGCGACCATACAGAAAGCAGTTCCGCCGATCACAAAGAAAACCAGCGCACAAAGAATGATCGCGTTATAATTATAACGGCCTCTGATATACCGTTTTATCTTATGCATTTTCTTATTTATCTCCCGTGTATTCTTTTATCATGATATTTTATTATAGAAGATATTTTTTAAGAAAATACTATATTTTGCTTAAAAATTATTAACATTCCATAACATATAGTAGAGGCAGCAGACAGTTTTGCTCTCCTGCGCCTGTCTGCTGCCCGTATCTTTTATTTCAGCATTACTTTTTGTCCGTCAATATCTATATTCTCCAAATTCTGAAAAACCCAGCCGTGTGATTGTGGAGAATAACGAATAACCACCGGGATCCAGCAATCATTAACAGCCAGATATAGGTACTGTCCCGGTCTGACATTTACACTTTTGGATCGTTTCTCATCGACAATATAGATGTCTGAATTTGAATCAGCATTCAACACTCCAGTTATCATGTATAACAGCTCCTTTCATTCAGAATTACTTTCCTCTGTGGGAAGAGATAACAGATACAGAAATAAGTCCTGCATCTGTCGGTATAGTATAGAAAGAAATTGTGAACATTATATGGATTTTTTTGTAAAATGTTTTTAAAAAATAATATTTTCCAACGTTTCTCAGCCCATTTCTGATTATCAATATTCCAATTTTTGACTTTTTTTCAGAAAAATACGTCTAAAAAATTAATTGTTAAGAAATTAAAAAAAGTGCTTGATTTTTTCGTAAAGTCTGCTATAATAACCATGTTGCTTGTGAGCGACAGAAAAAAAATTGATGCGGAATGGTGTAATTGGCAGCACAGCAGACTCTGACTCTGTTAGTAGGG
>ERZ1643246.3436-NODE-3436-length-13617-cov-5.382982_pt1 | contig 13617 bp, 10 predicted proteins | sample MGYA00579265_ERZ1643246 | MGnify/ENA primary metagenome ERZ1643246 (study PRJEB29033, sample SAMEA4952261) | chicken gut metagenome | biome: Broiler Chicken; feature: Gastrointestinal Tract; material: Caecum | place: Ireland | collected 2018 | study: Broiler... | reverse complement strand
TATTTTCCCCGAAGGGCATCCTTCTCGATATCCCGGTGCTCGATCTTCAGGCCGTAGCCCTCATCCTGCGAGAGCCTCTGATAGAGTTCATTGGCCAGCGTTACCGAGCGGTGTTTGCCGCCGGTGCACCCGATGGCGATGACCAGCCGGTTCTTTCCCTCCGAGATATAGTTCGGAATCAGGAAGCGGATCATGTCCTCCAGCTTGTTCAGAAAGACATGGGCCTGGGGATGCCGCATCACGAACTGCTGGATCTCCCGGTCGTTTCCGGTCTTCGGCCGCAGCTCTTCCACATAGTAGGGGTTCGGAAGGAAACGCACATCAAAGACAAGATCCGCGTCCGCCGGGATCCCGTACTTGAACCCGAAGGACATGATCGTCACAAACAGGCTCTCATAGTTCTTATCCTCCACGAAAATCTTCTCCAGCTCTCCCTTCAGATCCCTGGGCAGAAGATGGCTGGTATCGATGATATAATCCGCCCGCTCCTTGAGAAACTGCATGGCCTGCCGTTCTTTCTCAATGCCGGTGTAAATCCGTTCGGACTGGGACAGGGGATGGGTGCGCCTGGTCTCCTTGTAACGGTTGACCAGCACATCCTCCTCAGCGTCCATAAACAGGACGTCCACCTTCTTCCCGTCCTGCTCCAGCTCCGAGAGAATGTCCGACAAAAGCGACAGGGTCTCGCCGCTTCGGATATCAATCCCCACAACGACCCGCTGCCGCTTGAATTCCTGCCGGTCCGACAGATCCACAAAACTTTTCAGAAGCTGGATCGGCAGGTTATCCACACAGTAATAGCCCATATCCTCCAGCATTTTCAGCGCCGTGCTCTTGCCGGCGCCGGACATACCCGTCAAAATCAGCAGTCTCATATTCCTACTCCTTTTCCGCGGAAAAAATTCCCACCATGCGCACCTCCGGCTCCAGCGTTACCCCGGATGTCTTCTGCACCTGCCGGATCACATCCTCCATCAGCTGCCGCACCTGAGACGCCGTGGCATTGCCCCGGTTGATGACAAAACCGCAGTGCTTCTCGGATACCTGGGCGTCTCCCACCCGGTAGCCTCCGAGGCCCGCTTCCATAATCAGTTTGCCCGCGAAATGCCCCTCCGGCCGCTTGAAGGTACTGCCGGCGCTGGGATACTCCAGGGGCTGCTTTTCCCGACGTCTTTCCGCCAGTTCGTTCATCCGCTGCCGGATCTGTCCGGGATCTCCCTCCTTCAGGTCAAAGAACGCTGAGAGGACGATGGCACCTTCCTTCATGGCCCGGCTGCTTCGGTAACCGAACTCCATGTCGTCCCGGCCCCAGATCTCAATGTCTCCATCTGCCGTCAACACCTGGACTTCCCGGACCACATCCGCCATCTCGCCTCCGTAAGCGCCGGCGTTCATGATGATGGCCCCGCCCAGACTGCCGGGGATCCCCGCGGCAAATTCCAGACCGGTCAGTCCGGCCCTCTGAGCCTCCGCCGCCATCTTCGACAACAGCGCCCCCGCCTCCGCGAAGAGTTCCTCCCGGAATACGGATATCCCGGAAGCCTGTTCTCCCAGGCAGATGACCACGCCCGGGATCCCGCCATCCCCCACCAGAAGATTGCTCCCGTTTCCGATAACCGTGCAGGGGATCTCTCCCTCCTTACAGCGGGCGATTACCCGGCCGACCTGCGCCACCGTCGGCTCCACGAAAATTTCCGCCGGTCCGCCGATCCGAAAGGAAGTGTGCCTGCTCATAGGTTCCTGCGTCCGCACCCTGTCATTTCCCACTATGCTGACAAGTTCCCGAAGAATTGCCGTCTCTTCCATAAACTCCCGTCCTTTGCTCTCTGTCTGCCTCTGTTCTGTCCGTTTCTTTTCCGGCTCTCTGCCGGCTGCCCGGGATATTACGCGTTCTCGAGGAAGGCGATATATCCGCGGTATGCCTCGTAGAGATCCACCTTGCTGATGATCTCCCAGGGAGCGTGCATATTCAGCACCGCCACGCCGCTGTCGATTACCTGCATGTCATAATTTCCGAGGATGTAGGCGATGGTTCCGCCGCCGCCCTGATCGACCTTGCCCAGTTCCGCCGTCTGGTAGGATACGCCGGCGTCATCCATGATCCGGCGCAGGGAGCCCACATATTCCGCTCCGGCGTCGTTGGAACCGGATTTTCCTCTGGAACCGGTATACTTGTTAAACACCAGTCCTCTGCCGAAATAGGCCGCGTTACGCTTCTCCATCACAGAGGGATAGTTGGGATCGAAGGCCGCGCTCACATCCGAGGAGAGCACCTTGGAATTTTTCAGCGCCCGGCGCACCTTCAGCTCACTGTAATCGCCGCAGGCGTTGACCAACTCCGCCACGGTGTTCTCGAAGAACCGGGACTGCATTCCGGTAGCTCCCACGCTGCCGATCTCCTCCTTATCCACGAGAAGGCAGGCCAGCGTGCGCTTCGGCGCCTCCACCGCCAGCATCGCCATGAAGGAGGGATACGCGCAGACCCTGTCATCGTGTCCGTACCCCATAATCATGCTGCGGTCAAAGCCGTAATCTCTTGCCGCTCCCGCGGGCACCACTTCGATCTCCGCCGATAAGAAATCCTCCTCCTCAATATCGTACTGTTCCTGAAGGATCCGCAGAACATTCTTTTTGACCAGCTCCTTCTTCTCCTCGTCCTTCTCATCATAGAGAGGCAGGCTGCCAACCAGCACATCCATGTCCTCCCCCTCGATGACCTTCGACGCCTTCTTCTCCATCTGGTCCGCCGCCAGATGAATCAGCAGGTCGCTGACGCCGAACACCGGATCCTCCGGCTTCTCTCCGATATTCACAGGAATCACGGTGCCATCCTTCTTCGCGATGACCCCGTGGAGCGCCAGGGGCAGGGTTACCCACTGATACTTTTTGACACCGCCGTAATAGTGGGTGTCCAGCAGCACCATATCCGTGTCCTCATACAGCGGATTCTGCTTCAAGTCCAGACGTGGCGAGTCGATGTGGGCTCCCAGAATGTTCATGCCCTGTTCCATATCCTCGCTGCCGATCACAAAGAGGGCGATTCCCTTGTCCTTGTTGACGGCGTAAACCTTATCGCCGGCTTTCAGCCGCCTGTTCGCGTCGATGATCTCCTCCAGGGAAATGTATCCCGCCTTCTTCGCCTTATCGGCGAAATAGGCCGTACACTCCCGCTCCGTCTTGCAGTCCGACAGAAATCCGCGGTAATCCTCCGCAAAGGCAAAAACCTTATCCTTCTCATCCTTTGTCTGATATTTCTTCCAGGCGTTTTCTCTCTCCATGTCTCATTCCTCCTGTTTATTCAAGTCTCTCTGCTGCCCGGGCCCAGGATACGAATCAGCATTCCGCGTCCTCATCCCTGCGGCTTCCGGCGATGTTCTCCTGCACTCTGCGGTACAGTTCCTGAGCCGCGTTGTACCCCATCTTCTTCTGGCGGTTGTTGACCGCCGCAGTCTCGCAGATGACCGCCAGATTCCGCCCCGGCCGGATCGGCAGCGAATGGCAGACCACCTTCTTACCCAGTATCTCCATATACTGGTCTTCCAATCCCAGACGGTCGTAATCGTTGTCCTTTTTCCAGTCCTCCAGCTTGATCACAAAATCGATCTTCTGGCGCTCCCGGATACTCTCCACACCGAAAAGACTCTTCACGTCGATGATGCCGATACCGCGCAGTTCAATCAGATATTTTGTGATGTCCGGGGCCGTGCCGGTCAGTTGATTCTCGTTGGTCTGGCGGATCTCCACCACATCGTCGGCCACCAGACGGTGTCCTCTGCGGATCAGCTCCAGAGCCGCCTCGCTCTTGCCGATGCCGCTCTCGCCGGTAATCAGAAGCCCCTCGCCGTAGACGTCCATCAGCACGCCGTGGATCGTAGTGCAGGGCGCCAGCTCCAGCTGCAGATTGTAGATCAGATCCGACATAAAATTGGATGTGGCCCGGTCCGTTCCAAGCAGGGGAATCCCCCGCTCCGTCGCCACGTCGATCAGCTCCGGTTCCGGCTCAAATCCCCTGCAGAAAATCAGACAGGGAATATTGCGGAAGAGCAGTTCCCGGTAATTTTTTATCCGTTCCTCTCTGGTCATCTTGCTGAGATATGCCTGTTCCACCATGCCGATCAGCTGCACACGGTCCTCCTCGAAATGCTCATAGAACCCGTTGAGCTGAAGAGCCGGACGGTTCACGTCGGCGATGAGCACATAGTGCTCGTTCAGGTCCAGTTTCTCCGTAAAATTTTTCAGATTAAATTTTTTCGCAATTTTTGACAGCTTCGCGCCTTCCATAGATACCCTCCTGATCATCCCTCTGCTCCGCCAGCGTGCGGAGAAGCGTTTTCTATGATCTATTTTACTGGATTTCCATCGCTTGTCAATTCCCGGTGAAGGTATTGGTACAGATTGTCGGCGGCGCTTTTTGTCATGCCATCCACCGCCGCCAGTTCCTCCACGGAAGCTGCCCGCATCTCGTCGATTCCACGGTAGGCCTTCATCAGCGCTTTGCGGCGGGCCGGGCCGATGCCGGAAATGTCATCGAGAAAACTGTGCACCTGACTCTTGCCCCTCAGGGAGCGGTGGTATTCGATGGCGAAGCGATGGGCCTCATCCTGCATACGGGTAATCAGATGAAATCCCTCGGAGGTCTTATCGATGGGGATCTCCTCATTGTGAAAATACAGCCCTCTTGTCCTGTGATGATCATCCTTGACCATGCCGCAGACAGGGATATCCAGATGGAGTTCCTCCAACACTTCCAACGCGATGTTGACCTGGCCCTTTCCGCCGTCCATCATAATCACGTCGGGAAACCTGGTAAAGCTTCCCACATCGTCGCCGAGATCCTTCCGGCGCAGTTCCTCACGCTCCCGGATGCCGTGGCCGAACCGACGGGTCAGCACCTCCCGCATGGAGCCGTAGTCGTCGGGACCGGAGACCGTCCGCAGCTTGAATTTCCGGTAATCGCTGCGCAGGGGCTTGCCCTTCTCGAAGACCACCATGGAACCCACCGTCTGAAAACCGTTGATATTGGAGATATCGTAGGCCTCCATTCGCTCGATCCGGTCCATGTGCAGAAGATCCGCGATCTCCTTTAAGGCGCCGATGGTGCGCCCCTCCTCCTTCTTGATCCGTTCCCGGTCCTGATCCAGCACCATCCGGGCATTCTTCTTCGCCAGTTCCACCAGCTTCTCCTTCATACCCTTCCGGGGAATCCGCAGATACGCTCTGGCGCCCCGGCGGCTGCTCAGCCACTGTTCCAGCACCTCCGGATTCTCGATATCCTCCTGGAGGAAAATTTCCCTTGGGATCACGGGCGTCCCGGAGTAAAACTGCTGGAGAAAACGCTCCAGAAGCTCGGAGGTCTGATCCTCCACCTTCACATTCATGAAGAAATGCTCCCGGCCGATCAGCTTGCCGTTTCGCACAAAGAACACCTGAACTACCGCGTCCTCCCCGGACTGGGCCAGGGCCACGATGTCCTTGTCCTCCCCGTCCATGTGGGTCATCTTCTGCCGCTGAGCGCAGGCCTTCACGCTGCCGATCAGGTCCCGATAACCGGCAGCTTTCTCAAACTCCAGCTCCTTTGCGGCCTGTTCCATCTTCTCCTGGAGCATGTCGATGACCGGCCTGTAATTTCCGTTCAGGAAATCCAGAGCCCCCTCCACGTTCTTCTGATATTCTTCCTGGGAAATTTTTCCGGTGCAGACCCCCTGGCACTGCTTCATGTGGTAATTCAGGCAGGGTCTGGTCTTTCCAAAGGCCTCGGGGAATCTCTGACTGCAGGTCCGCAGATGGAAAATTTTCTGGATCAGCTCGATCGTATCCTTGACCGCCCCCGCGCTGGTATAAGGGCCGAAGTAACGGCTCTTGTCCTTCTTTAACGTGCGGGAAAAGAGCACCCTGGGATAGGGTTCCCCCAGCGTCACCTTGATATAAGGGTAGGTTTTGTCATCCCGCAGCATGGTGTTGTACTTCGGGCGGTATTCCTTGATCAGATTGCACTCCAGCACCAGAGCCTCCAGTTCCGAGTCCGTGACGATATACTCGAAAGACGCAATCTGACGCACCATCTGGGCTTTCTTGATCCCCTCGTCATGGCTGGGCTGAAAATACTGGCGCACCCGGTGCCGCAGACTGAGGGCCTTACCTACATATATGATGGCATCCTGTTTATCATGCATAAGATAAACTCCCGGCTGATCCGGGAGTTTCGCTAATTCTTCCTGTAATTGAAACATATGACTATTCCACCTCTGCCGGCTGGGATTCTGTCTGTGTCGTCGGCTGCCGATCCTGTACCGGCTCCTGCTGAACCGGCGCTGCGACCGTCGGCTCCTGCGGTGCCACATGTCCCTGAAGCCGCTCGCTCTCCGACGGAGTCTCCGGCTCCGGGATTCCCTTCAGCTCCCGGAAAATCTTCATGAACTCTTTTCCGGTAATGGTCTCGTGCTCGTAGAGATAATCGGAAATCTTATCCAGAATCTCCCGGTTTTCCGACAACAGACGCTTGGCCTCGTCGTAGCAGCCGTTAATGATGGACAGCACCTCGTCGTCTATCTCGGAGGCCGTCTTCTCTCCGCAGGTAAGAGCCGCTCTGCCGTCCAGATACTGGTTCTCCACCGAAGCCAGACCCATCATGCCGAACTTGTCGGACATACCGAACCGGGTTACCATATTCCGGGCAATGTTGGTGGCATTCTCAATATCGTTGGCCGCACCGCTGGTGTAGGATTCAAAGACAATCTCCTCCGCCGCCCTTCCGGCCATGTAAGTGGTAATTCTGGCGATCAGCTCATCCTTGGTCTCCAGATACTTCTCCTCCTCCGGCGTCTGCAGCGTATATCCCAGGGCACCCATGGTACGGGGAACAATGGTAATCTTCTGCACCGGCTCCGTGTTCTTCTGAAGCGCGGAGACAAGGGCATGACCTACCTCGTGGTAGGAGACGATCTTGCGCTCTTTGTCGCTCATGATCCGGTCCTTCTTCTCCTTGCCGCCCACGGCAACCAGCTCAAAGGCCTCGAAGAGATCATTCTGGTTGACGAACTTCCGGTTATGTTTTACCGCGTTGATGGCCGCCTCGTTGATAATATTGGCCAGATCCGATCCCACCAGCCCGGCGGATGCCAGGGCCAGGGCCTGCAGATCCACGGACTCATCCATGGCCACATCCTTGGAGTGCACCTTCAGGGTCTCCAGACGTCCCTTCATATCCGGGCGGTCCACGATGATCCGCCGGTCAAAACGTCCCGGTCGCAGCAGCGCCTTGTCCAGCACCTCCGGCCGGTTGGTGGCCGCAAGTACCAGAAGCCCCTTGGAAGTGTCAAAGCCGTCCATCTCCGCCAGAAGCTGATTCAGCGTCTGCTCCCGCTCGTCGTTTCCGCCGCCATAACGGGAATCTCTGCTCTTTCCGATGGCGTCGATCTCGTCGATAAAAATAATGCAGGGCGCCTGCTTCTGGGCTTCCTTGAACAGATCCCGGACACGGGACGCTCCCACGCCCACGAACATCTCCACAAAGTCGGAGCCGGCCAGAGAGAAGAAGGGCACGCCCGCCTCTCCCGCCACCGCCTTGGCCAGCAGCGTCTTACCGGTTCCCGGAGGGCCCACGAGAAGCGCTCCCTTGGGCAGCTTCGCTCCGATCTGAGTATACTTTCTCGGGTTGTGCAGAAAGTCCACCACTTCCTGCAGGGATTCCTTCGCCTCATCCTGCCCGGCCACATCCTTGAAGGTCACGCCGGTGCTCTTCTCCACATAGACCTTGGCGTTGGATTTGCCCACGCCCATGGCCCCGCCGCCCATGCGCTTCATCACATAGGAAATCAGCACAAAGAAGAGTATCAGCGGGATGGCAAAGCTCAGTATATTGTAAATGATCACTGCCGTGGAGTCGGATGTCTCGCCGTCGATATCCACCTGGTGCTCCTTCAGCAGCGGAAGAAGCTCCTCGTCGTTGATATAGGCGGTATAGTAGGTGGTTACCATCCGCTGACCGGTGGCCTGATAATAGTAATCCGCCGCCTGATCCTCCTCCTCGGAGGCGGCAAAATCCGAATCCTCCTTCAGCGTAATCTGAATGCGGTCCCCATCAAAAACCACGGACTCTACCTGATCCTCATTGACCAGTTCCAGGAACTGGGAATAGGTAATCTCCTGGGTGCTGCTGTTGCCCACCCGGCTGTAAATCAGGCTTGTAATAAATAATGCCACTAATGATAATATTAAGAATATGAAAAACGGCTGGCGCATTTTCCCGCCGTTGTTTCCCGGATCCTTCGGATCCCTCTGATCCTGTTGATTGTCGTTCATGTTTTCCTCCAAACCCTCTCGGTTTCTTTCACAGTAATAGATTATAGGAAACCTTTTCCCCAAAAGCAAGACGGGAAGGTCGGCTTTTAGTTTTTTTTAATAATTTTTTCACAGTTTATACACCACTGGCCGTCCCTTTCTCCTCTTAGGATATCCACCGGGACGGCCAATCATGCTGGAAGTAATTCATAATGTTCATAGTGCCTCACAGCACCTTCGCGAGAAACGTCTGCAGACGCTCGCTCTTCGGATGATCAAAAATTTCTTCGGGCGTGTTCTCCTCCACGATGGCGCCGGCATCCATGAAGATGACCCGGCTGGCCACTTCCCTAGCAAAGCCCATCTCATGGGTTACCACCGCCATGGTCATACCGCCCTCAGCAAGAGATTTCATCACGTCCAGCACCTCGCCGACCATCTCCGGATCCAGCGCGCTGGTGGGCTCGTCGAAGAGCAGAATCTCCGGTTCCATGCAAAGCGCCCGCACAATCGCGATTCTCTGCTTCTGACCGCCGGACAGCTGGCTCGGATAGGCCTGGGCCCGATCCTCAAGGCCAACGGTCCGCAGCAGCTCCATGGCCTTCTCTTCCGCCTCCTCCCTGGATTTGCGCAGAAGCTTCGTGGGCGCCAGCGTCATATTGCCGAGCACCGTCATGTTCGGAAAGAGGTTGAAGTGCTGGAAAACCATACCCATCTTCTGCCGGTGCAGGTTGATATTGACCTTCGGATCCGTGATATCCACGCCGTCCACCAGAATGTGCCCCTCCGTGGGAATTTCCAGAAGGTTCAGAGACCGCAGCAGCGTGGATTTTCCGCTGCCGCTGGGGCCGATGATAACCACCACCTCCCCCTTGTCGATATCCAGGGAAATCCCGTCCAGCGCCTTGATGGCCCCGCCGTTATAATATTTTTTCAGGCCCTGCACCTGTATCAGTTTCTTATCGCTCATCCCTGCGCAGCCTCCTTTCCAGTTTTCCCAGCAGCGCCGAGAGAATGACCACCATTACCAGATAGATCAGCGCCACTGTAATCAGCGGCATGAAGGGGGAATAGGTCGCCGCCCGGATAATGTCTCCGCCTTTGGTCAGATCCCGGATGCCGATGTAGCCCGCCACGGAAGTCTCCTTCAAGAGGACGATAAACTCGTTGCACAGAGTGGGCAGCACCGCCTTGAACACCTGGGGAATGATGATGTAGATCATCGTCTGTCCGTAGTTGAATCCCAGGGAGCGCCCCGCCTCAAACTGGCCGTTGTCAATGGACATGATGCCGCCCCGGATGATCTCCGCCACGTAGGCTCCGGAGTTGATGCCGAAGGCGATCATCGCCACCATCAGGCCGTTATTGGAGGAGGCGAAAATGATAAAGTACATGATCAGCAGCTGCACCACCATGGGTGTCCCCCGGATAACCGTCAGGTACAGTTTGCATATGATATTGAAAATAGACAGAACAACATATCCGCCCTTGTTCCGCTTGGCCATGTCCGCGCCGTTCTTATCATATGTAGAGCGGACCGTCGCCACGATGGATCCCAGAAGAATACCGATGATCAGCGCCACAAATGTAATTTTCAGCGTATTTCCCAGACCGGTAACCAGAAGTGTCCACCGGTCCTCATTGATAAAATTCAGGACAAAGTCGGCCTTTATCCCTTCCCACCACTCGCTCATAGCTTATCCTCTTTTCCCGTTTGTTCTTCCCGCGCATCCGCTCTCTCCGCGGCGTATCCGCGCGAACATTTAACCGCTAACCGCGTTTTGGGACACTCCGTGAAAGACACTCCCATACGCAAAACAAGGGGCAACCGAAAAGCTGCCCCTGTACCTTGCTGCCGATTACTCTCCGTCAGAGGGTATGTACTTGTTGATAATCTCGTCAAGCGTTCCGTCCTTTTTCAGTTTTGCCAGGGCATCGTTGATCTTATCCAGAAGCTCATCATTGTCCTTGGCAACACAGATCGCGTAATCCTCGACCGCGTACTCGGTATCCAGAATCTTCAATCCCGGATTAGCCTCCACGAAGGATTTTGCCGGTTCATTGTCGATAATCACGCAGTCCACCTTGTCGGTGACAAGCGCCTGCACCGCGTCCGCACCCTTGTTGAAGTTCACAACCGCGTCCTGACCGTAGTCGTCCGCCGCGTACTGAGCGCCTGTGGTTCCCTGCTGCACACCGATCTTGGTGCTGGAGGACAGATCGTCCACGCTCTGGATCGGGCTGCCCTCTTTTACGATGATAGACTGAATACCGGTAGCGTAGCTGTCGGAAAAGTTTACGCTCTCCAGACGCTCCGGATCTACGGTCATACCAGCCATACCCATATCATACTTGCCACTGGCGACGCCGGCCACGATGGAGTCAAACTCCACATCCTCGATCTGGAGCTCCATGCCCAGTTCCTCCGCGATGGCCGCAGCGATCTCCGGGTCGATACCGACGATCTCATCGCCCTCCACATACTCGTAGGGCGGAAACGTCGCGTTTGTCGCCATAACCAGTGTATTCTCATCGCTGGAACTGCTGCCGCATCCTGCCAGCATGGATCCCGCCAGCACGAACACCGCCGCTGCGGAAAGTATTCTCTTCATATTCTTCATAATCTTTCAAACTCCTTTCACAACAGAAACTTTTAACAATTCTAGCACAAGGTCTCTGCCGGCGCAAGTTCCCCGGACGTATTTTCATGCAAAATTTGAATTTTTTATGAAATTTTATTCAAAATTTCCACAAACTGTTCACAGAGAGAGCCCACAGGGCAGCGCTTCCTTTACCGTCAGGCTGTCTTTTTTTACCGCGCAGGGCAGGCAGAGCACCTGCACCCCCGCAGCAGCCGCCTCCCGCAGCACCTGTCCGAAAGCCGGGTGGGTCTCGTCATTTGGCCGCACCTCTGTGATCCCCTCCATCTGAATCACAAAGGCCAGGTAACTGTCGTACCCCTCCGCCAGAGCCCGCTGCAGTTCCCGGATGTGCTTCACGCCCCGCTCCGTGGGGGCGTCGGGGAAATACGCAATTCCATCCCGCTCCAGGGTAACTCCCTTGACCTCCATGAGGCATTGCCGTGGTTCCCCGGGCGCGCCGTTTGTCTGCTGTTCCCCGCCCGGGTCCTTCCCGTTTGCCGCAAGCCGCTCAAAGTAAAAATCCACTCTCGAGTCCCCGTACCGGTACTCGGGCCGTATATATGTAATGCCGGGCTGCTTTTCCAGAAATTCCATGACCACCCGGTTGGGCGCCTGGGAATCCATGTTGACCCAGCCAAGCCCCTCCTTTTTCACGCCGATCAGATCCCAGGCGGTCTTGCGGTTCGGATTGTCCGACAGCTGCAGCATGACCTGCGCTCCCGGCAGCAGCAGTTCCCGGCAGCGGCCGGTATTTTTCACATGAACGGTCTCCTCTCTCCCGTCGATCTGCACATGGGCGATAAAACGGTTGGGCCGGTCCAGAAAAATCCCCGGCGCCATGCGCTGATATTCCATCTGTAATATTCTCCTTTACCAGTATTTTTTCTTCTTGAACAGGATCAGGCAGAAGGCGATAATCCCCAGGCTCAGAGCAATCACAAAGAGATAGCCGTACTTCCATGAGAGTTCCGGCATATAGGCGAAATTCATACCGTACCACCCGGCCAGCAGACTTAAAGGCAGAAAAATCGTCGTCACAATGGTCAGCACCTTCATGATATCGTTCTGGCGGATGTTGATCTGGGCCTGATAGATCTCCCACACCTCATTGGCATACTCCCGCATGACCTCCACCTCATCGGCCAGCCGTCCGGTCCGGTCGATCAGATCGGAAAAGGCGCCGATCCCATCCCCGTCAAAGCAGACATCCTTTCCGTCGATCATCTCCTGGGCAAATTCCGTCAGCTGATGATAGTAGCGGAACATCTGGTAGATGGTCTGCTTCATGGCGGACATGCGCTGGAGGAAAAAGCGGGTGCTGTCCCTTGGGATCTCCCCCTCCAGAATCGCAAGCTGGCGATAGATCCAGTCGATCAGGAGAATATCGTCCTCCACCAGAGACATCATCAGCCGGTAGAGCAGCTCCTCCAGAGTCAGCGGATTTTTCCACTTCCTTCGGCTCCTCAGAAACTGGGCCGCCACGTCGTCATAGTCCAGAAACACCAGCTCCTTCGCGGAGACATAGAAGGAAAAATATCGAAAGGCCCGCCCCTGCCCCAGCAGGGAGATATTGGCCTCCCGGTCCGGCTTCCTCGCCTCGTAGACCACCGGGATCTGCACCATGGCATGGATGCAGCTCTGCCAGCAGATTACCTTGCAGCAGTGAATATTTCCCCGCTCGTCCGCCAACTGCTTTTCGCGAAAGCGCGCCTCTCCCCGCTGGATCTCTTCCAGGGAAAAGACCGCCACCCGCTTCGCTTCCCCGGAGCAACTTTCATATTCCTCCCGCTTTACCGGCACCAGTTCCCCGTCCCTGATCAGAAAAAACATCCGCCGTCTTCCGCCTTTCCGCCTGCCCCGGACACGCTTCGCCCACAGACGCCGCGGCGTTTGCAAAGCGGCAGCCGTGTCGTGGCCTGCCCGATTTTTCCATTTTATTGTAACCGCGGGAGGGCGATTCTATTCTTCTTCGGCCATCCAGCTCCGCACCTGGGCGATCTCTGCCGCGTACCCGGCGTCGTCGTTGGGCGTCTCGAGAATGAAAGGTCTGTCCTGGAGCAGCGGATGGGTTACCACCGCCCGCAGGGCGTCCGGTCCGATGTGCCCCTGCCCCAGCTTTTCATGGCGGTCCTTGGCGGCCCCGCAGTCGTTCTTGCTGTCGTTCAGGTGCACTGCCAGAAGCCTGTCCAGGCCGATGATCTCGTCAAACTTCCGCAGCACGCCGTCCAGGCCGCCCACGATATCGTATCCGCCGTCCCACACATGGCAGGTATCCAGACAGACGCCCATCCGGTCCGCGCAGTCCACCCGATCCAGAATCTGCCGCAGCTCCTCAAAGGTCCGCCCCACCTCGCTGCCCTTGCCGGCCATGGTCTCCAACAGCACCGTGGTCTTCTGGTCCGGCCGCAGGGTCTCATTCAACACCTCGGCGATCATCGCGATCCCCTGATCGGCGCCCTGCCCCACATGGGAACCGGGATGAAAATTATAGTAATTTCCCGGCAGATACTCCATGCGCCGCAAATCATCGGCGATGGTCTCCCGGGCGAAGGTACGCACATCCTCCTTGGCAGAGCAGAGATTTAACGTGTAGGGCGCGTGGGCCACCAGCTTTCCGAAATGGTGCTCCTCCATCAGCGCCTGAAGCTTTCGGATGTCCTCCTCATCCAGGCCCTTTGCCTTCCCGCCTCTGGGA
>ERZ1643246.3435-NODE-3435-length-13621-cov-4.188560_pt1 | contig 13621 bp, 8 predicted proteins | sample MGYA00579265_ERZ1643246 | MGnify/ENA primary metagenome ERZ1643246 (study PRJEB29033, sample SAMEA4952261) | chicken gut metagenome | biome: Broiler Chicken; feature: Gastrointestinal Tract; material: Caecum | place: Ireland | collected 2018 | study: Broiler... | reverse complement strand
CTGCAGGCTGCGGGGAATGGACTTGATGATGAACTTGCGGATCTTCGTCACCGTGATCAGAATGTTGATCAGGCCGCAGATGAACACCATAGAGAGTGCCTGCTGCCAGGTGAAGCCCAGCGTAAAGCACACGGTGTAAACGAAGAAGGCGTTCAGGCCCATGCCGGGCGCCTGCGCGTACGGCACGTTCGCCACAAGACCCATGATCAGTGTGCCGATGATGGCCGAGATGATGGTTGCCAGGAAAACGGCGCCCCATTCCATGCCGGACTCGCTCAGCAGGCTGGGGTTGACGACGATGATGTAGGCCATGGCGAAGAATGTCGTCAGGCCTGCAATCACTTCGCGGCCAACTGTGGTGCCGTTTTCTTTCAGCTTAAAAAAACGCTCCATTCAATATCCCTTCTCTTTCTTTTCTGTTTTCCCCCGCCGTATTGGCCCGGCAGCCGCCGTGCCCGCCCGGCAGGAGGCGGATGGTGTGCACTTTCCCTCCTTTGCTGTGGAATCAGAATCCTGATCAATCGGGATTGATCCTGTTTATCCAACCCCGCATCCTTTCCTGCTCACAGAAAACATCAAAGGGGCGGCAATCAGCTTGCCGCCCCTTGATCAGACGTTCATCCCGGAATCTTCGCGGGATCTCCGTTGCAGGGGAGCCAATGTGCTGCTCTCAGTGGAAAACAGAGAGCCACACAAACAGCGAGGACGCAAGGGAAGATACAAGAGAAACAACTGTGATCTGCGTGTTGATAGACGGGCCGGCCGTATCCTTGAACGGATCGCCGACGGTGTCGCCGATGACGGCAGCCTTGTGGGCTTCGCTGCCCTTGCCGCCCTCGTTCCCGGCTTCCACGTATTTCTTGGAATTGTCCCAAAGGCCGCCGGCGTTGGACATAAAGAGAGCCAGCAGCAGGCCGCTCAGGATGTTGCCCAGCAGGAAGCCGCCAATGGCGGAGGGGCCGCCGATGAAGCCGACGATCAGCGTGGCAATGATGCTCATAAGACCGGCGGGAATCAGCTCATGCAGGGCGCCGGAGGTGGCAATGTCAATGCATTTGCTGTATTCCGGTTTGGCGCCCTTCTTGCCCTCGCGCAGGCCGGGGATCTCATTGAACTGGCGGTGAATTTCTGCAACCATGCGCTGCGCGTTCTTGTCAACGCCCAGAATCAGCATGGCAGAGAACACAGCCGGAATGGCTGCGCCGATCAGCGTGCCGAAGAATACGGTGGGGGACATGATATCGAAACCGGTGAGCAGCTCACGGCCGGCGGCCGCAAGCGCTTCGTTGGCTTCCGACATAAATGCACCCAGCAGGGAAATCACGGTGAGACCTGCCGCACCGATGGAGAAGCCCTTCGTCACGGCTTTCACCGTGTTGCCGGCGCTGTCGAGTTCATCGGAAATGCGGATCGTCTCTTCGCCCAGGCCGCCCATTTCAGCGAGGCCGCGCGCATTGTCAACGATCGGCCCGTAGGCGTCGTTCGAAATGATCATGCCCACGATGGAGAGCATGCCGACTGCCGCCATGGAAATGCCGAAAATCGCATAGCCTTCGCCCATCGGCGCGCAGAGCTCATAGGCCACAAGGGCGGAAACCGCAATGCCCACCATGGCAGGCAGGGAGGAGATGAAGCCGTAAGCCACACCGGAAAGCACCGTGAACGCCGGGCCGGAGCTGGAGGCGTGCGCCACCCTGTGCACAATCGGCTTCGAGTCGTCGGTGAAATAGTCTGTCGTGATGCCGATGACAACGCCCACCAGCAGGCCAACAGCGGAAGCGCCCCAGATTCTCCAGGAGAAGCCTTCAAACACGAGGGTGGCCAGAGCCGTCAGGATGAGGAAGATGGCGGTCGTCACATATGTAGAGGAGTTCAATGCCTTCGTCGGGTTATCCTTCTTGCCGATGCCGGAAGCGGCAATGCCGATCACGGAGGCGAGAAGGCCCAGAATGGCATAGCAGAATACCATGGAAATGTTGGAGAAACCGGTGCCGGAAAGGGACTGTGCGATGACAAGGGCAGAGGCCATGGCCGCCACGTTGGAGTCAAAAAGGTCGGCGCCCATGCCGGCCACGTCGCCCACGTTGTCGCCCACGTTGTCAGCAATCACCGCAGGGTTGCGGGGATCGTCCTCCGGGATGCCCAGTTCCACTTTGCCGGTGAGGTCTGCCGAGACATCTGCCGTTTTGGTGAAGATGCCGCCGCCTGCTTTGGCGAACAGGGCCAGCGAGCTTGCACCGAAGGAGAAGCCCAGCAGAATGCTGGAGTTGCCCGTTGCCATCAGCACGGCTGCAACGCCCAGCAGCGAGCAGCCCACCACAAGCAGGCCCATCACGGCGCCGCCGCGGAACCCGATCAAAAAGGCAGTTTTCAGTCCTTTCTGAGCGCCTTCCGCCGTGCGCCCGTTCGAAAGCGTTGCCACCATGATGCCGATTTTTCCGGCGATAGCGGAAAGTACCGTACCGGCGATGTAGGCGATGGCCATGGAGAGATTGTCAATAATGTGGCCCTGCCAGATAGGGGAGGGCAGCAGGACAAAGATCACGATGGCCGCAACGGCGGCGAATTTTGCCAGGACTTTGTATTCCCGCCGCAGGAAAGTGTTGGCGCCCTCCTTGATCAGAGTGGAAATTTCCTGGATTCTGGCGTTCGTTGTTTTCTGCTTTTTTACCCATAAGTATAGGTAAAGGGCGAATGCGAATGCGATGACGACTGTCAGAAACGACAGCCCGTAGAAGAGTGAGAGCTGACTTTCCATTTTGAGGACCACCAAACCTTTCCTAAATAAAATGAAGATACGGAAGGCCTAAAGTCCGATTCCACCCGCCGGCTCTGTTCTGTCCGGACAAAAGTGTATCCCCGGTTTTCCCGGAGTTATTTGTGCCGCGGGCATACCGGCAGCGCATGGAATCAATAGGGAAACTCCTCCCCCTACCGCAGACTTTGCCGCTTTTCCATTTCAAGTATATGCTTCGCCAGATCAAATGTCAATTCTTTCACAACAGATTCTGTTTCACAAATTTTATTGGGGAGACTTTTCATATTGTGTGAAAAAAGAACCATTGGGATATAAAAATAGGAGAGGATGCAAGAAAGGAGTTGACTTTCCTTCGAAAACAGCGATATACTATTGTCCGATTCCGGATTATTTTCAGAGGCACGAAGGAGAGAAACGATGGAACATAACAGACAGGAACTGCTCGCTGCATTTAACCGCCTGTACCACGAGATGGATGATCTTTATCACGCTTATGCCAGAAGGAGCGGCATATCGGATACGGCGCTCTGGCTGCTGTATGCCCTGTGTGAAAGCGGGGAGACGCCCACCCAGCGGGAACTGTGCGCAGCTTGGTATTATGCGCCGCAAACACTGAATTCTGCGCTCAAGTCTATGGAGCGGGGCGGCCTCCTGCGGCTTTTGCCCATGCCCGGCAGTCAGAAAAACAAGCGCATTGCCCTCACACAGGAGGGGGAAGCGCTCAAGCGCCGTGTGGTTGGCCCGCTCATTGAAGCGGAGATACGTGCCGGCGAGTGGCTTTCCCCCGACGAAGGCCAAGCGCTCATCGCCCTTACAGCCCGTTATGTGAAGTTTTTGCGGCATGAGATCCATCTGCTCCCAGGGGAAAAAGGAGAAGATAATCCGGAAAATTGAAGATACGCGTTGGCAGACGGTGCAATGTCGCATGCGTCGGGCAGCCGCGTCAGTCTCAGCATACGATAAAGCAAAGCAGTTTCCAGTGCCGCTGCAGTTCTGCCCTTGGTGCTCCGGAATGCCTCCCCAAATCTTTCGGAAAGATTTCCATAGGAGAGCCGTTCTCGCTGAACGTTTGCCCTGCCGCTATTTTTCAGGAAAGGATGAAGACAACTTTTATGAATTCCTCCGCACTGTTTTCCAAAACGCCGCCGGTGAAACTCTTCTTTCTGGCTTCTCTGCCCGGCGCCATCAGCATGCTGGCTTCTGCCCTGTATCAAACGCTGGACGGCGTTTTTGTCGGCCAGTATTTGGGCGCCACCGCATTTGCTTCGCTCAACCTTGCCATGCCGTTTGTGATCATCAATTTTGCTCTTGCAGATCTCATCGGCGTCGGCTCCGCCGTTCCGATCTCCATCTGTCTGGGCAAGGGGGAGAGGGAAGAAGCCAGCAACCTGTTCACCTGCGCCTGCCTGATGATTGTGGCGGCCGGCGTGGTGGTTGGCAGTGCGCTCTATGGTGCGGCGCCTGCCCTCATCCGCCTGATGGGTGCGGAAGGGGCTTTTGCAGATCTGTCGGTACAGTATCTGCGCGTGTATGCGCTCAGTTCCCCTGTCACTACTATCATTTTCGCTGTCGATAACTTCATGCGCATCAGCGGCTACATCCGCGGCAGCATGCTCCTCAATATCTTCATGTCCTTGCTGAGCGGCGTGTTGGAATTTCTCTTCCTCGGCGTGTTTCATTTCGGCATTTGGGGCGCGGCTCTTGCCACCTGTTCCGGCATGTTTGTCTGTGCGCTGATTGCGTTTACGCCGTTTTTCCGCGGCAAAGCCGTGCTGCACTTTTGCCGGCCGCACTTTCATATGCGCATGGTTCGGCAGATCCTTGCCTGCGGCAGCCCGAATTTTCTCAACAACATAGCGGGCCGCATCACCTCCATCCTGCTCAATCTGATTCTGGTGCGCCTGGGCGGCGAGACGGCCGTCTCCGTGTATGGTATTCTTATGTTTGCTGATGGATTTGTGCAGCCGCTTCTCTATGGCACATGTGATTCCCTCCAGCCTGCCGTGGGGTACAACTGGGGGGCGGAAAAATACTCTCGCGTGCGGGCCATTGAGCGCTGCTGCTTTAGCGCGGCCTTCGTTCTTTCTGCGGCGGCGTTTGTTGTGATTTCCTGTTTTCCGGAGCAGATCGCGCGCCTTTTCGTCTCCAATCCCACGCCCGATGTTCTGGACATGGCCGTTGGTGCGCTTCGTCTCTTTGCCTTGACTTATGTGACGCGCTGGCTGTCCTTTGCTGCGCAGAGCTGTATGCTGGCCGTGGAAAAGCCGCTGCCCGCCTCGCTCATCTCCGTCTCCACTGCGCTTATCTTCCCTGTTATCCTTCTTGCGGCACTGTGGCCGCTCGGGCTCACGGGCGTGTGGCTCAATTTCGCCGTGACAGCGCTGCTGGCTGCCGTCCTTGCTGTTGTGGTACTGGTTCGTGCGAAGCCGCAGTTCTACCGGCCGGATCGCGCGCCGTAACATATTCCGCTGCACTCACGGTTAACGGCTGCTGCGGCGGATCGCCTGTGTTCCGGAATGAGCGGAGTGAGGCCCCTATTTAAATAGGTTAGGAAGCGCATAGGTTTCGCTTGCCTGTTTGCTGAATTGGTGCGCGGCATTTGGAATCTCAAAAAGGCATGGTTCCCCTCCGCCTGAAAGGCGGGCAGGAACCATGCCTTTTTCTGTGCTGTACGTTTTTCTGCTGTAAAGCAGGAAAGAAGAAAAATAACAGGAAAGAATCTTGTTTTTTAGTGCATTTTGTAACACAAAAGGGAGGAAAATTTGTCTGTCTCACGGCTTGATTTTCTTTAATCACATGAAAATCGAAGAAAAATGAAGAAAACGCGAAGAAATCGGACATTAACCCGCCGAAATCGGCTTGCGGTTTTGAAAAGTGCGAGTTATACTTTCCGAAGAACTTTGGACCTGATTTTTTGCGGGGGAAGGAGGCTGTTTTTTATCTCTTTTTCGGGCTGCCCGAAAAGAACAGAAACGACTTTTCAAACCGGAACAGGAGGGAAGATATGTTCCGAATCAAATGGCTTTGGAAGTACATGGGGGAAAAAAGAAACCTGTTTGTCATCGCGATGGTTCTCTCTGCGGTGACATCCGCCATCCTGGTTGTGAACCCCATGCTTTCCCAGAAACTGATTGATGACGTCATCACGCCGCAGAACACCTCCATGCTGCTGCCGCTTCTCGGACTCATGATGGTGGTGCAGATGGTGAGACTGATCCTGCGGTATGTGATGGTTGTTCTGCTGGAAAAGAGCAGCCAGTGCACGTTTAACGGACTGCGCAGGAAGATGTTCAATGTCCTGCAAAACGAAGATGCCCGCTATTTCCATTCGATCCGCACCGGAGATCTCATGACGCGCATGACAAACGATCTCGATCTGATTCGTCATGCTATCGCGTGGATCTCTTACAGCACGGTGGATTCCATTGTCACATTTGCGGCGGCCCTCATCTATCTGGGCTGTGTCAATGTGGAGCTTATGCTGTGCCTTGCCGCCATCACACCGTTCATTTTGATTGTGACCAGGTTTTTCTCCAAGGTGATCCACCCGATGTTTGTGCAGCTGCGTCAGAAGCTGTCCAGCCTGAACACTGTTGCCCAGGAGAACATTGAGGGCAACCGCGTGGTAAAGGCGTTCGCCCGGGAGGATTACGAGAACCAGAAGTTTGAGGAAAAGAATGAAGATTACCGGAAAATGAACCTGAAAACGGCCTATGTGGGCGCCAAGTTCAATCCGATCATCGATCTGCTTTCTCAGTCCCTCACCGTCACCACGCTTCTTGTCGGCGGCATTTTCATGATGCAGGGCAAGATCACGGCCGGTGAAATCCTGGCCTTTTCCTCGCTCACCTGGGCGCTTGCCAACCCGCTGCGCAACCTGGGCATGCTGATCAACGATGTCCAGCGCTTCTTTGCCTCGTGCCAGATGATCATCGAAATCTTTTATGCGCAGCCCACGATTGCGGATCGCTACATGGCGCGCGATCCCGGCGTCCGCCCGCAGGGCGACGTGGAATACCGCAATGTGACGCTCACGATTGACGGTGCCGCCATTCTGGACAACATCAGCTTCCATGTGAAGCCGGGCCAGACGCTCGGCATCATCGGCACAACCGGTTCCGGCAAAACGACGCTCGTCGGCATGCTCACGCGCATCAACGATCCCACCTCCGGCGATGTTCTGCTCGACGGAGAACCGGTGCAGAGCTACACGCTCAAGGCATTGCGCCGCCACATCGGTGTGGCCATGCAGGATGTGTTCCTTTTCTCCGACACGGTGGATTCCAATATCGCTTACGGCGATCCCGACATGCCGTTTGAGGATGTGCAGAAATACGCCCGCACCGCAGATGCGGATGAGTTTATCCGCAAAATGGAAGACGGCTATGATACGCTTGTCGGCGAACGCGGCGTCGGCCTTTCCGGCGGCCAGAAGCAGCGCATCTCGCTGGCGCGTGCCCTCGCCATCCGGCCTGCCGTGCTGATCCTTGACGACACCACCTCCGCTGTGGATATGGAAACGGAAAAGTATCTGCAGGAGCAGCTCCGCAATTTGGATTTCCCCTGCACGAAGATCATCATCGCGCAGCGTGTTTCCTCCATTGAGGACGCAGATCTCATTCTCGTGCTCGATCACGGCAAGATTGTGGAGAGCGGCACGCACCGCGAACTGCTGAAAAACAAGGGCTTCTACCGCCATATCTGGGCGATTCAGAACAGCAAGGAAGAGGGTGAATCGATTGGCGCGTAACCGGTTTGATGTGGACGAAACCCTGGAAGAACCCCTAAATTTTAAAAACCTGAAAAAAGTCATGGTGTATGTCATGCGGTGCAAGTGGAAGATGCTTGCTGCCCTGCTGCTCAGCGGCGTCGGCAGTGTCATCGGCCTCACCGGCCCCATGATCGTCTCCTATGCCATGGATAACTCCATCCCGCAGGGAAAGATGGATGAGCTCATCCGCCTCTCAATCCTGCTGGGCGTCACGATCCTTGTCAATGTGCTGTTCACAGCCATCCGCCGTGTCATTGTCGCGCAGGCGTCGCAGACCATGGTGCACGACATCCGCCAGGATCTCTTCGCACATCTTCAGGTTCTGCCGTTCTCCTATTATGACAACAGGCCGCACGGCAAGATTCTGGTGCGCATCGTTCACTACGTGAACAACGTGTCGGACGTGCTCTCGAACGGCCTGCTTGACTTCATCATCGAGATCATCAACGTCATCTTCATCATCTTCTTCATGTTCCAGGTGAGCGTGCCGCTTGCGGCCGTCACCACGGCCGGCCTGCCGGTGCTGATCGTCTTTATTTTGATCATCAAGCCGAAGCAGCGCCGCGCCTATCAGGTGATCTCCAACAAGAACTCCAACCTGAACGCGTATGTGCAGGAGTCCATTGAGGGCGTAAAGGTCACGCAGGCCTTCAACCGCCAGGAGACGAATCTCGGCATTCTCGATCGCCTGATCGGTGAGCGGTACCGCGCGTGGATGCATGCCATCTACATCTCCAACTCCGTGTGGTTCACCACCGAGACGATCTCGCAGATTGTGTTTTCGCTTGTCTACATCGTGGGCGCCTATTTCCTGCACCCCATGGCGTCCTTCGGTGTGCTGCTGGCCATGGGCACCTATGCCTCCCGTTTCTGGCAGCCGATTGTGAATCTGGCGAACATCTATAACAAATTTGTGGACGCCATGGCGTATCTGGAGCGCATCTTTGAGACGATGAATGAGCCCCCTGTCATCGAGGACTGCCCCGGCGCAATCGAGCTGCCGCCGATCACCGGCCGTGTGGTGTTTGATCACGTGAGCTTCGGCTATGAACCCGGCCAGAAGATCCTGCACGATGTGAGCTTTGTGGCGGAACCGGGCGAAAGCATTGCCATCGTCGGCCCCACAGGCGCCGGCAAGACGACGATCGTCAACCTCATCAGCCGTTTTTATAACATTGATGAGGGCATTGTCTCGATCGACGGCCACAGCGTGATGGACGTCACGCTCCACTCCCTGCGCAGCCAGATGGGCATCATGCTGCAGGACAGCTTCGTGTTCTCCGGCACAATTGCCGACAACATCCGCTATGGCAAGCTTGACGCGACAAACGACGAGATCATCCGCGTTTCGCGCCTTCTGCAGGCGGATGAGTTCATCAGCAAGCTGCCCAGCGGCTATGAAACGGAGGTCAAGGAGCGCGGCGGCGGCCTGTCCCAGGGCCAGAAGCAGCTGATCGCCTTTGCGCGCACGCTGCTGGCCGACCCGAAGATCCTCGTGCTCGATGAGGCAACCTCCTCCATCGACACTTCCACCGAGCAGCTTCTGCAGCGCGGCATCAACCTGCTGCTTCAGGGCCGCACCTCCTTCATCATCGCGCACCGTCTTTCCACCATCCGCAGCTGCACGCGCATCATGTATATCGATGGCGGCAAGATTATGGAATCCGGTTCGCACGATGAACTGATGGCCAAACAGGGATATTACTATAAGCTCTATATGGCTCAGTACAGACCCACTCCCGAGGAAGAGGAAGCGCTGGCCGCGCAGGCAACACCTGCCACTGTGTAACGCTTTCCGTGTTTTTCAGCGCCCGGCGCTCAAAAGCGCCGGGCGCTTTGCTGTCCGTCGATCTCCTTTTTTGAAAAATAACTTGACAGCCTGTATAAAATCAAGTACTATAGACCTATACCCCGTGGGGGTGTTATGAAAGATTTTACGGCTGTCCGGGCAGTTGGCCCGGCATCGTGTGAGAAAGGAGATTCCGCAGTGAAACAGCGGTTCGATGTCACAGGCATGACATGCAGCGCCTGCAGCGCGCATGTGGAGAAAGCCGTTCGTGCGTGCAGCGGCGTGAGCGATGTGTCTGTCAATTTGCTGCAGAACAGCATGGCGGTCGAATACAACGATCAGGCTGTCAGTCCGGATGCCATCATTCAGGCCGTGGAGGATGCCGGTTACGGCGCTTCCGTCCACGGCGGCGCGAAGCAGGCAGCCGGTGCGGTGCCGAACGAGGGGAAGAAGGAGGCGGAAAGCGTCCGCTTTCGCCTGATTGTCTCGCTTGTGTTCCTCATCCCGCTCATGTACGTTTCGATGGGTCACATGATGGGCCTGCCGCTGCCCGGCTTTCTGCTGGGCGAGGAGAACGCGCTGGCGTTTGCCTTCACGCAGTTTCTGCTCGTGCTGCCCATCCTGTATGTCAACCGGAAGTTTTATATCACCGGTTTCAAAACGCTGGCAAAGGGTGCACCTACCATGGATACGCTCATCGCCATCGGCTCCGGTTCCGCCATGGCATACGGCATTTTTGCCATTTACAACATCGGCTGGGGATTGGGCCACGGCGATCTGACGCTCGTGCACCATTATTCCATGGATTTGTATTTTGAGTCTGCCGGCACCATCCTCACGCTGATCACGGTCGGCAAGCTTCTGGAGGCCCGTTCCAAGGGCCGCACGTCCGACGCCGTCGCCCGGCTGATGGATCTGGCTCCCAAGACTGCCGTGCTTCTGCGCGACGGCCAGGAGCAGGAAATTCCGCTCGGGCAGGTGCAGCCGGGCGATGTCCTCATCGTGAAGGCCGGCGCTTCCATCCCGGTGGATGGCCGCGTTCTGGAAGGCTCTGCCGCGGTGGACGAGGCGGCTTTCACCGGCGAGAGTATGCCGGTGGAGAAGAAGGCGGGGGACAGCGTCACGGGTGGTACGGTCAGCAAATCCGGCTGGCTGAAGATGGAGGCGGCGCGCGTCGGTGAGGATACGGCGCTCGCGCAGATCATCCGTCTGGTGGAGGACGCGAACGCCACGAAGGCGCCCATTGCCCGCCTGGCCGATAAGGTGAGCGCCGTCTTTGTGCCGGTGGTCATCACCATCGCCGTGATTGCGGCGATTGCCTGGTTGATTGCGGGCCAGCCGCTCGAGTTTGCACTCTCCATCGGCATTTCGGTGCTTGTCATCTCCTGCCCCTGCGCGCTCGGCCTTGCCACGCCCACGGCCATCATGGTCGGCACGGGAAAGGGCGCTGAGAACGGCATCCTCTTCAAGACGGCGGAAAGCCTGGAGACGATCCACAGCGTGGATACCGTTGTGCTCGACAAGACCGGCACCGTCACGCAGGGCCGCCCGCAGGTGACGGAGATATGCCCCGCTCCCGGCGTGGAGAAGAAGGAACTGCTTCTTCTGGCCGCCGCCGTGGAACAGCGCTCCGACCACCCGCTTGCCCTCGCCATTCTGGAGGGCGCAAAGGGTCTTGATTGGCCGCAGACAGAGCAATTCACCACGGAAGAGGGGAAGGGCGTTTCCGCCGTTGTCGGCGGCAGGCGCATCTTTGCCGGAAACAGCCGCATGCTGCGGGAGATCGGTGTTTCTGCCGGCAGCCTGGAGGCAAAGGCGGATGCTCTTGCCCGGAAGGGCAGCACGCCTCTCTTCTTTGCGGAAGAGGGCCGCCTGCTCGGCCTTATTGCCGTGGCGGACGTCGTGAAGCCCACCAGCCGTGAGGCGGTGCAGGAGCTGCGCGCACTCGGCGTCGACGTGGTCATGCTCACGGGTGACAACCGCCGCACGGCGCTGGCCATCGGGCAGGAGATCGGCATTCCCCATGTCGTGGCGGAGGTGTACCCGCAGGACAAGGAAGCGGAGGTGCGCCGTCTGCAGCAGGAGGGCCGGAAGGTTGCCATGATCGGCGACGGCGTGAACGACGCGCCTGCCCTGGCGCGCGCCGATGTCGGCGTGGCCATCGGCGCGGGCACGGATATCGCCATTGATTCGGCGGACGTCGTCCTCATGAAGAGCGACCTCATGGATGCCGTTTCCGCCATCCAGCTCGGCAGGGCTGTGATCCGCAACATCCGCGAAAACCTGTTCTGGGCATTTTTCTATAACAGCATTGGCATTCCCGTGGCGGCCGGCGTGTTCTTCACGCTCTGGGGTCTGAAACTGAGCCCCATGCTGGGCGCCGCCGCCATGAGTCTGAGTTCCGTCTGTGTCGTCAGCAATGCCCTGCGCCTTCGCTTTTTCAAGCGGAAGCAGCGCGGGGGCAGTGCTCTTCCCGCCGTGGAAACGGAGCTCCGTGTCCCGCGGGGGGACGGCACGGGAACCGATACCTGTCCGCTTCAAGAAGCAGCTGGTTGTGAAGAGAAAGGAGATCATACGATGAACAAGAAGATCAACATTGAAGGCATGATGTGCGCGCACTGCGTCGCGCATGTGGAGAAGGCACTGAATGCGATCCCCGGTGTGCATGCCAAGGCGGATCTCGCGCAGAAGTGCGCCGCGGTTTCGCTGGATCAGGATGTGTCCGACGAGGTGCTCACCGCCGCGGTGAAGGACGCAGGCTATGAAGTCACAGGGATTGAAGAAGCATGAAGGCGGATAAGGTAAAGGTCTCTCGGCTGCTGAAAACGGCCCGCGGCCAGCTCGATGGGATTCTCAACATGATCGAGGAGGACCGCTACTGCATGGATGTGCTCAATCAGCTGCTGGCGTCCGAGGCCATCCTGCGCCGGGCCGAGCGCGAGGTGCTGCGGGCCCACATGGAAGGCTGTGTAGCGGAAGCGTTTGAGCGCGCAGACGAGGCCGATCGCGAGCAGAAGATCGATGAGATCATCAAGGCGGTCGAGAAGATGGAGCGCCTCTGAGCCATCCCGGTTTCCGTCAAACAAACCTGTGCAAGAAAGGACCCTGCGGCGGATGTTTTCCGCTGCAGGGTCCCTTTTGTGTTTTGTGTGAGAAGTCGTTTCCTGTTCAGGATTCCGGTTCCTCTTCCTTTTCATCGTGTGCCTGGATCTGATAGCACAGTGTCATCAGGCTGTCGTTCAGGTGCACATTTTCCACAATCGCGTCAGGGTGCTTGACCACGATGTCATAATGAGTAAAATTCCAGAAACTGTGAATTCCCAGCGCGCAGAGCCGGTCGCTCAGTTCTCCCACGGCCTCGCGCGGCACGCACAGAACGGCCATCACGGGCTTTTCCCGCTCACAGAATGGCTCGAGCTGCTCCATTTCCAGAACTTCAATGCCGTTGATGCGATTCCCAATCTTGAATGGGGAACAATCAAAAATTCCCACCAGGGTAAAGCCGTCCTCTGTGAAATTCATGTGGGAGGCGATGGCCTGGCCCAGGTTACCCGCTCCGATCAAAATTGCCTTGTATTCGTTCCGCAGCCCCAGGATCTTGGCGATCTCGTCGCTGAGCTGATCCACCAGGTATCCGTACCCCTGTTGGCCAAAACCGCCGAAGCAGTTCAGATCCTGCCGGATCTGCGAAGCGGTCAGCCCTAGTTTGGCGGAAAGCTCCGTGGAAGAGATCCGGGTGACGCCCTTGTTCCGCAGATGACGCAGAAAGCGGTGATAACGCGGCAGGCGGCGGATAACCGACATCGAAATGTTGTTACGTTTTGGCATGGGCAAAAGAACCTCCTAAAGACATGCGGTTCCCACTGACCTCACAGGGAGGCGTCCAGGCGCTTGGCAACCTCGCGCAGGAAGGTTTCGGTGTCCACCTTCTTCTTCTCCGGCAGGGAGGAAAGCGGAATGAGGTCGCCTGTCATCACGCCGTCCTCAATCGTCTGCACGGCAGCTTTTTCGAGCTTATCCGCAAAGCGGCACAGATCCGGCAGTTCATCGAGCTCTCCGCGCTTGCGCAGCGCACCCGTCCAGGCGAAGAGCGTCGCCATGGAGTTTGTGGAGGTTTCCTCCCCCTTGAGCCACTTGTAATAGTGGCGCGTCACCGTGCCGTGTGCCGCCTCGTACTCGTAGGCGCCGTCAGGGGAGACGAGTACGCTCGTCATCAGGCCCAGGCTGCCGAAGGCTGTAGCCACCATGTCGCTCATCACGTCGCCGTCATAGTTCTTGCAGGCCCAGATGAAACCGCCCTCGG
>ERZ1643246.3433-NODE-3433-length-13624-cov-7.136856_pt1 | contig 13624 bp, 9 predicted proteins | sample MGYA00579265_ERZ1643246 | MGnify/ENA primary metagenome ERZ1643246 (study PRJEB29033, sample SAMEA4952261) | chicken gut metagenome | biome: Broiler Chicken; feature: Gastrointestinal Tract; material: Caecum | place: Ireland | collected 2018 | study: Broiler... | reverse complement strand
GCCGTTTCATCAAAAGCGATGATCGTCACGTAATGCTTGTCCTTTGCCAATAAGGCCTGATCAATCTTTTCTTTCAGTTCTTTATGTTTCTGGCGCATGGAATACGGCACCGCCAGATCAAACATAAGCTTCGTCTGTTTGGAGCTTCGCACCACCCGGAAATCATGCATGGAAAGCTGCGGATCCAGATCCTTTATGATCTCTTCCACGATTCCCTTCATCTCATTCCATTCGGCGTCATCCAGAACCACCGGATCATAATGGATGACCAGATGAACATTCATCTGTTCCAGAGCGTCTCTCTCGATATCGTCAATAATGTCATGACACACAAGCGGATCCTCCTCCGCGCTGAGCTCCGCATGGAGGGTGGCAAAGCACTGGCCCGGACCATAGTCATGAACCAACAGATCGTGAATTCCGAGAATCTTCTCATGGGACAATACCAGATTCGTAATCTTCTCCACAAGCTCCGGGTCCGCCTGTTTGCCAAGGAGAGGAGAAATGGTCTCCCGGGCAATGTCCACGCCGGAATATAAGATAAAAATCGCCACGGCCAGACCAACGATACCGTCTATATTTATATCGAAGAAATATCCCACCGCGCAGCCGAGCAGTACCGCTGATGAAGTGATAACGTCATTGCGGCTGTCCACGGAAGTGGCTTCCAGAGTGGTGGAACGGATTCTTTTCCCCAGAGAGCGGAAAAAACCTGCCATCCATAACTTCACGCCGATGGAAAGCAGCAGTACCACGAAAGTGGCGATGGAAAACTCCACGGCCTCCGGATGAATGATCTTCTGCAGAGAAGATTTAGCCAGATCAAAACCGATGATCAAAATCAATGCCGCTACCACCAGCCCGGACAGATATTCATACCGGGCGTGGCCGTATGGATGCTCTGCGTCCGCCGGCTGCTGTGCCATCTTAAATCCCAGAAGCGTCACCACAGAAGACGACGCATCCGACAAGTTGTTGACAGCGTCAGCGATGATAGAAACAGAGTTGGCCAGCCAGCCCACCATGAGCTTCCCGAAAAACAAAAGCAGATTGCACACGATTCCGGTGCCGCCCGCCAGCTTGCCGATGGCGGAATGCACGGCGGCCGACTCTTCATTTTCATAATCTTTTACAAACAGTTTCAGCAAAAATTGTGTCATAATAATCATCCCCGTCTTTTTATTCCTGATTCTTTTCTTTATACTAAAAGCCGGAGAAAATGTCAATAGTTTACCAGCCTTTCTTCCTTGCTGTCTTTCCTGCTGCTTTTCTCTTACTGCTTTCCGTTTCCTTTTCGGGTATCCTTCTTCGGCGGGCGAAAACTGCCAGAAACAATATAGCCAGCAAAAGGCAGATGCCCAGCACAAGGGCCGCTGGCGCTGCCTGATATGTGAAATCCCCCAGATCATAACCGCTGCCACAGAGAGGATCTGTGAGAATCATTGCGGCTTTGACCGGGTACCAGTTCATGATCCGTCCCTCGAAGGTACCCAGATAGCCGTACACAAAGGCGATGGCTGCGCCGAACACGCTGCTTTTCATTAAAAATGTGTTGAGGATTATCAGCGGAAGTACCGAAATATAAATCAATACATTTGACAGAAGAATCTGTCCGGCGGCCGCGGCCACTGTCAGCACCGTCATATCCGGCAGACCCAGAAATCCATTGACGATTACGGCAAAAAACACATTGCAGATACTGAACATGACCGTCAGGAACAGCAGGAACACCAGTTTGCCAGCCAGCAGACTGTCATAGGAAACCGGAACCGTCAAAACGGACTTCAACGTATCATCTGTATTCTCGCGGGAAATCACAAAGACTGCCATCAGAGTAATGATTACCGGAAAGAAATACGTTCCGTTGGTAGTGATGGTCTCATGAATATAATAAGAAAAATCCCATCCCACGGAGGTATTGGCCGTCGAGTAAAAAAAGCTCATGAGCACAGAGAGAACCATCATGGCAACCCCCGCCTTGATCACCGAATACCGTTTCATTTTCCAGAATTCTGTTACAATGCACTCTCTCATCTCGTCCACCTCCTGTAAAAACGAAAAATTAACCACAGACTCACTGCCAGGGTGATTCCCAGTATAAGCGCCGCCTCCGGATTAGACGGCACCAGATCATAGGCTTCCGGCGCCAGATTCCGCTGAGGCATCTGCCGTATCATCACGCCGCTGCTCCAGTTGAGCATGCACAGCACCGGGAAATAGTTAATAATTTTTATCAGGGACTCATTCATGGATACCACCACCAGAGCTGCCCAGGACAATACCGAATAGAAAAAGGACAGCAGCATGGAAATCAGATAGGTCTTATTAAAGTACACGATGAAAACAACCGCCGGAAGGGTGGCTATGGTAATACCGACGCTGAACATGCAGGCAAAGCCAAACTTGAATACCAGTCCGTATACTATTCCGGCGTCGAAAATCCAGGTAAAAATCACGGTAAAACATACATTTGCCAGGGTGTAGATAAGACTGTAGATCAAAAGCACCAGCAGTTTTGTCACCACCAGTTTCGTGGCAGCGACCGGAATGGCCCGGATATTTTTAAAAGTATCGTTATCCCTCTCCTGAAAAAACAACAGCGACGCCAGAACGCCCAGCAGACAGGGTTCCAGCAGCACAAGACCATAGGACAACATCAGGGTATAAGAATAATCAAACCGTCCCTGCAGATAAGAGAGACTGCCGTCGCCGTTCATCCCGGACCTGGTGACGAACACCACCAGCAGCGGAAACAGCAAGGCCAGCGCAACCACCGCCGGAAGGATTTTTCTTCTTTTCAGTTTCAGAAATTCACATGCAATCAATTCAGGCAATCCCCTCACCCCCTGTCACCTTCTTAAAATAGTCTTCCAGGGTATCCTCGCAGATCTTCGCGCAGGAAACAGCGAAACCATTCTGCACCAGAACCGGAAGAATATCCTGGATCTGCACCTGCATCTTATAAATGCACAGGCCCTTCCCGCCGTCCGTCTCACAGTCCGCGCCCGAGAGCGCAAATTGCTCTGCCAGCAGCCTCGCCGCCCGCTCCGGCTCCGACACTTCCAGGTAAATGTACCGGCGGTTCTTCTGCTCCAGTTCATGAAGGCTCTCCTCCTCCAGCAGTCTCCCGTGATCGATGATTCCGATATCGTCCGCCAACAGCGCGATTTCCGATAAAATGTGACTGGAAATCATGATAGTCTTCCCCCTCTTATCACAGAGCTCCCGGATAAACCGCCGCACCTCCGCAATGCCGATGGGGTCCAGACCGTTGATGGGCTCGTCAAGGATCAACAGGTCCGGGTCATGCATGACAGTCAGAGCGATTGCAAGCCTCTGTTTCATCCCCAGAGAATACTGAGAAAACAGCTTCTTATCTTTATAAGGAAGATTCACGAGAGCGAGCGCCTCCGGAATGGCTTCTGGATTTTTGATCCGCCGCAACTTTGCGAAAATCCTTAAATTCTCCGTTCCGGTGAGGTTGGGATAAAATCCCGGCGACTCAATAAGACTGCCCACATGGGGAAGAATCCTCCTCTCATTGCCATGGAGCGGTTTCCCGAATATCTGTATCTGCCCCGCCGTGGGCTCCGTCAATCCCAGCAGCATCCGCATGATAGTGGTCTTTCCCGCTCCGTTCCTCCCGAGAAGCCCGTAAATCCGCCCGGGTCTTACGTGCAGGGACGCCTCGAAAACTCCGGCCTGCTCCCCGTATTTTTTGGTGAGGTTGTTGGTTTCTATCATATACTGACTCATGGCACTGCCTCCTTTTCGTGAATAAATTCTTTTTGTCATAAGAATTCTTTTTGCATTATGAATTTGCTTTGTTCGTAAATTCTCTCTGCTTCTGAAAAAAGAATAGCATGCGCCCCTTAAAAGAGAGATAAGGCAGCCTTAATTTATCCTTAAATGTATATACGGTTTCATTCTCTTTTCCCCTTGCTCCTTCAAAGATATTCTTGTTATATCATACCGACGCGCAATGAAACACAGAGATAATCCAAAAAGTATCAATCTATTAAAATTCAGTGCATTACAATATTTTGAAGAATATCTATAAAAATCCATCCCTGCTTGGGAAGGAAAAAGAATTCTCTATTTAAATAAAAATAATCTCTGACTAGAAAAAAAAGCACGAGAATGAATAGCCAAATCGTTCATTCTCGTGCTCTTTTCTTTCCAAATGTCCGGATATCAGCCTTTCAGCTTCGCCGCAAAATCGGCCATGGCCTCGGATATTTTGATCTGCTGCGGACAGACTTTCTCGCAGCTTCTGCATCCGATGCAGGCGGACGGCTGTTTGTCTTCCGGAACTGCCGCAAGTGCCATCGGCGCAATGAAGCCGCCTCCGGTAAACTTATGCTCATTGTAAAGTTCCAAAAGGTGCGGGATATCCAGTCCTTTCGGACAATGGCTGACACAATAATGGCAGGCAGTACACGGCAGTGTACCGTTTAACATACCGTCGGCCAGGGCCAGAAGCCTCTTCATTTCTTCATCGTTTAAAGGTTTATCGGTCTCAAAGGTTGCGATATTGGCCTTCATCTGCTCTGCGTTGGACATACCGGACAATATCATGGTTACCTCCGGAATCGACTGAAGGAAACGGAACGCCCATGCCGGCACTTCCTCGTCCGGACGCATGGATTTCAGTATGCTGGTCTCTTTCTCCGGCAGAGAAGCCAGTTTACCACCGCGCAGCGGTTCCATTACCCAGACCGGGATGTTATGTTCTTTTAACAGCTCTACTTTTGCCTTGGCGTTCTGGAAAGACCAGTCCACGTAGTTCAACTGAATCTGGCAGAACTCCATGTGATCGCCGTAGGCGTCCAGGAAACGTTTCATCACGTCATAACTTCCGTGAGCAGAGAATCCCAGATGTTTGATCCGCCCGTTTTTCTTCTGCTCCATGAGATAATCAAAGATACCGTATTTCTCATCCAGGTACGCGTCGATATTCATCTCGCATACATTGTGGAACAAGTAGAAATCAAAATATTCCACCTGACATTTTTCCAGCTGTTTTTCAAAAATTTCTTTTACCTTCGGCATATTGGAGAGATCGTATCCCGGAAATTTAGTGGCGAGATAAAATTTGTCTCTCGGATATTTGCTGAGGGCCCTGCCCATCACCAGCTCAGAATTGCCGTTGTGATAGCCCCACGCTGTATCGTAATAATTGATGCCGTGCTCCATGGCATAAGCGACCATCTCCCCGGCGGCAGCCTCGTCGATTTTCGCATCGTCGCCGTCAATGACCGGAAGACGCATGGCGCCCATACCCAGTGCCGATAACTTCAGGTCCTGAAAATCCTTATATACCATTTTTCATCCTCCTGACTTTTTTGAAACTTTTATCTCTTCATAGGCAATTACATTTATCTTCTTTATTATAAAACGCATCAAAATAAGTTGCAAATGCCTGAAATGTATGCTCTGCTATGCCTGAAAGGTTTGGAATGAAAAAATCTTCACGTCATATCCTTTTAAGAGAACTTCTCCTTCCGGATACGTCTCTCCGGAAATCAGATCCACACCGGAAAACGGAAGCTTTATTTTTGTATCGGCAGCATTGTGATTGAGCACAAAAAACAGCGTTTCTTTTTCATTCTGACGGCTCGTGACCTCCACGCCTTCCGGCGTTTCCAGTACCGGACGGATGTGACATTTCGCACAGATATCTCCAAGGAAATCCCGGTAAAACTCCTCATTGGAGGAAGCCGCCACAAAGCAGGCGTATCCTTTTCCCATCCGGTTTCGGGTGATAACCGGCATTCCCGCATAAAAATCAGACAGATAACCTGTCTCATCCATCTGTTCCGCCCCTTCCGGATGAAGCAGATCACAGAGGAGCCTGGCCGGATAGGTTTTTCCACGATAACGAAATGCATTTTCCTGATCAGGCGGCAGCGCATCCTCCTCTTCCACCCAGATGCCAAGAATATCCCGGAGTTTGCCCGGGTAACCTCCCGGCACGATCAAATCATTTTCCTGCACCATTCCGCTGAAAAATGTGGTGATAAAGGTTCCTCCCCGCTGAACGAAGCTTCGGATATTCTCATCGTCGTCTCCCTTTACCATATACCAGACCGGGGCAATGACCAGAGAATAGGCGTCAAGGCTCTGTTCCGGGCTGACGATATCGATGTTATAGTTCCTGTTTCGGAGAGCCATGTAATACTTTCCAAACTCTTCCAGATATTTAAGCTCTCTGGTCGGACCGGCCGAGTATTCCATTCCCCACCAGTTATCCCAGTCAAAGATCATGGCAATCTCCGAACGGGTGCGCATGCCAAGGGTGCGGCTGCCCAGACGACAAAGTTCCTGTCCCAGAGCTGAAACTTCCCGGAACACACGGGTATCTGCCGTCCCGGCGTGTTCAATGACCGCCCCATGGAACTTCTCACAGGCGCCGGCGCTTTTCCTCATCTGGAAAAACATAACCGTGTCTGCTCCGTGGGCCACCGCCTGATAGCTCAGCAGACGCATCACGCCCGGCCGCTTCAGCGAATTATACGGAAGCCAGTTGGAGACCGTTGGCGTCTGTTCCATCAGTGCAAAGGACTGTCCGCCCTTAAGGCCGCGCATCAGGTCATGGGCCATGGAAGTTCTTGCATAAGGCTCGCCGTTATCCGGGTAGCAGTCCCAGGAAATAAAATCCATTTCCGGCGCCCATTTAAAGTAATCCAGCGGTTTATAAAAATCCATCAGATTGGTGGTGATCTCCGCATCGGGGATCACTTTCTTTATGGCCTGATACTCCAGACGGTAACATTCCAGCATAGAATCCGACATAAACCTCCGGTAGTCCAGAGAAATCGGCTGAAAATATGTCCGTTCCGGCTCAAAATACTCGGATCGCATATCCGGCGCCACGATCTCTTCCCAATCATAGAAAGTATGTCCCCAGAAAGCCGTATTCCAGCTCCGATTCAGGCACTCCAGTGTATGGTATTTCTTTTGCAGCCACAGCCGGAAATTCTTCTCACAGTTTTCACAGTAACATTCCCCGCTGTATTCATTGGAAATGTGCCAAGCCACGATATTATCATAATCTTTATAGCGCTCCGCCAGCTTTCCGGCCAGGATCCGGGAATATTTCCGGTATGTCGGACTGTTGGGACAGGAATTCGCCCTTCCCCCGAACTTTCTTTTCCGACCCTCAAAATCAACCCGGAGAATATCCGGATATTTTCTTGCCATCCAGGCCGGATGCACCGCGGTGGAAGTGGCCATGCAGACTTTCAGTCCGTTCTCCCGAACCATCTCCATGATCCGGTCCAGCTGTTCAAAATGATATTCTTCTTCTGATCTCTGCAGCAGCGCCCAGGAAAATACATTCAGTGTCACAATATCAATATTCGCTTTCTGAAACAAAGCCATATCTTCTTTCCATACTTCTTCCGGCCACTGCTCCGGGTTATAATCTCCCCCGTACAGGATCTTATCCGCCTTTCCCTCAAACATGAGATTTCTCCTTCTGAATCCGGTCTGCCTCCGTAATCTCCCGGATGACCCGGCATGGGTTTCCCATGGCAAGGACGTTGGCAGGAATGTCTTTGGTCACTACGCTCTTGGCTCCGATGACGCTGCCTTCCCCGATGGTCACGCCAGGAAGAATGGTGACATTGGCTCCGATCCAGACATTGTCTCCCACGGTGATCGGCTTTGCGATCTCCAGTCCCAGATTCCGCTCTTCGGCCACCAGCGGATGAATGGCAGTGTACATACCGCAGTACGGCCCGATAAAACAATACTTTCCGATGGTGATCGGCGCACAGTCCATGAAATACGCATAATGATTGACAAAAGTATTGTCGCCGATACGGCAGTTGTAACCGTAATCTACGTTGAAAGGTGCCAGGACAGCGCTGTCTCTGCCATGCTGTGCCAACAGTTCCTCTAAGATTTTATTTTGTTTTTCGGCATCCCGGGGCGCCGTATGGTTAAAAGCAAAACAGAGATCCTCTGCCTGCATGCGTTCTTCCAGAAGTTCCGGATCATAATTGGCGTCATACCAGAGTCCCAGATCTCTTTTTTCCCGTTCGGTCATTTTCTCTTTCCTCGTCTTTCCGTTTTTGCTTTTTATGGTAATATACCCCGGAAAAAATGTAAAGAAAATTATATGGCTGTTTTCTGCCGTGCCCGTATGCTTTTTCTCCTGCCTGTCCGGAGCAGCAGCACAAACCAGACAAGACCCATAAGCGACAGCACTTTTCCCGCCGTCACTCCCGGTGCATGATAAATAATGGTTATCTCATGCCTTCCCTCTCCCACCGAACAGCCAAGAAAAGCCGTATTGACATCTTTTGCCGCTGTCTGTTTTCCATCCACATAGATGGTAAAGTTCTTTTCATAAGGAATGGTCGTGACCAAATCCCCGGCTTTTGTCACAGTCATCTGACCGGAAATCACATTCCCCCTGGTTTTGTCCGTATTTAACCGGATCTGTGACTGATATAGTCCGTCCGGGTCTCCGACACGCTGTGCCGGCAGCTTGGCGAGAAAGGCACGGATCCCCGACAGCTGGTATGTTCCTTTTCCAAAGGTCAGCTTCGCCGAACGCTGTCCCTCTTCCAACGGAACTGCAAAAGTAAACGTTGTGTTTTCATTATAATAATAATGACTCTTTGCCGTCAGGGTATTCTTCATCTCTCCCACCCAGATGGAAAGATCCTGATCCGGATGCAGGTTTTTCACCTGAAACTGCAGAAATAGTACTTTCTGTTGTGGATTTTCACTGACTGATCTTTCTGTGGGGAGAGCAACGGAAATCTCCTCTTCCGCCTCTGCGCAGACAGCAAATCCCCCGGCAGTTCCGGAAATCCATCCGGTCCCGCTGATTCCCGCGGCAAAGTCACCGGAAATATCCTGCACGCCGCTGTCCCGGCAGATTTCTTCTTTCACATTTTCTGCGGACGATGTTTTATCATCATCCACCGCATAGTAAAGCAGCGCCAGCTGATTGTACGGAAATTCCAGTTTTGCGTATTCGGAAGCTGATATCATCCGGTCTGTGCTGTAAATGACCGGAGACGCCGATGGATTTTCATAAATCTTCCATCCGCCTTTTTCTGCTGTTTTTGCGGCGCCCGGCACCGTTTCTTTGGAACAGATATACTTTACGCCCATAAATCTCTCAAAAACCGGATTGCGTGAGGACGACTGCATCAGGCAGTTCCGGAAAGGCTGTTCCAGTTGAAACGTCTTTTTGCGGAAGGTATCGTAACCCTGATGATACCCCGAGGAATACAGGGAGGAAATGTACTGATCATTTGTCCATATACGATTAATATCCGCTTCATTTTCTTTATCGGTTCCGGACTGCTCCGCCCGGTAAAATCCCGTTTCTTTTGTCAGCGTCTCCGACAGCAGCCTGCCGATCTCCCTGTCGTTGACCGCCTTATAAAAGTCTTTATCCAGCATCCGGTCCATACTCTGATGACAGACGACTCCGAAAAATGCCAGAAAAAGGATGGAAGGTGCCAGAAGAAAAAGCGCATTTCTTTTTCTCCAGAATATACAAAAGAAGACGGCCATCAAAACGGCGTCCGCCAAAAGAAGCCAAAAACACCAGCTGGCGCCGATTTTATTTTTTTCTGTGATAATGAGAGCGCTCGTCAGCACATAGGGTAGAATAGAAGAAATAAATCTTCTGCCTGTCTCTGATGTGGTCATCCTTCCTGTCTTCGGTCCATTTTCCAGGGAATGAAGATACAGGGCGATGAGATAGCAAAGCAGAGGGAGAAACGGGATCAGCGCCTTATCCCGCATATAGAGCCCGCCGTTTAACAGCCAGGAAAAAAGCGGGATACATAAAATAAACAAACAGCTTCCCGCCAGTATCTTATCCTGCCATTTTTTGAAAAATAAAACAGATACGAGGATCGTAAAAGCCAGTGTCGTAAGGCCCAGACTGTAAGGATTATAGCAAAACTCTTTGATGCGAAACTGCGGGATCAGAAGTTCCTGCCAGGAAATGCCTGTGACGCTGTCCTCTCTCCCTGTGAGAGCAAAAATCGTCGGCACCAGAAGAATGCTGCTCATCATCACGGCAATCAGAAGACGCAGTATAAAAGCCGCCCCCTCTTTTAAGAGGCCCGCCGCCGTCACCTGCCGCCGCATCCTGCCGCACTCCATAAGATAACGATGGATGGCGTACACTCCCAGAACAAGCATACCTCCGATGCTGAAATAAAAGCTGGTCATGATCATCAGAAAAACGCTGACGATCAAAAGCCCGCTGCTTCTTGCCCGGAAAAATGTACGAACGTTTCCTTTCTTTTTTGCCATTCGGACAGCGGAATCGCTGTTCTCATTCCGGTTCTTTCTCCCTGTTCTTCTCTCTTTAGTGAGACATACATATTTCTTCCTGAACATCTGTTGTCCGGTGCCGAAAAAATTCCAGGAAACGGCTCTCCGTGAAAAATACCGGTCCACACCAAAAAAGCCCATACACAAAAAGGGCATATAGTTGACAAACATAATCTGATTATAAGAATGAAAAATTATTGGCGCCGCCAGAAGAAACAGCACCGCAGTGCCAAAACAGATCCTCTCTCCGAACTTTTGGTTTCTAAGCCAGAGATAAACAAGGATCACGGAAACCGCCAGACAGACAAACTGTGCCCCCATAATATAATCGGACATCTTCACAAAAGGAAGCAGATAAGAAAGGAGAATGACTGGACTGTACAGCCCGTAGTAGGAAAAATGATATATATTCTGTCCTCCCCCGATATTTGCCGCAAATTCCGGAAACAGATTTCCTGTGGCATAAAACTGCCGGCGAAAATAATCCGGAAGTACGCTGTGCTGACTGATCCAGTCTACTTTTGAACCAAACGCTCCCTGCCGCAGACAAAACAGCCAGCAGAAAAAAGCGGAAAGTAACAGAAGAACCAGGGCCCGGTACCAGAATGTCCTCTTCCCGGTGCGGCTGGCAATAATATCCATCTTCGTTTTTCTTTTCTTCCAAGTCTTGTCTGTCATTTTCCCATTATTCCCCTTTCACCAAAACAGTAAGCTTCTTTTCAAACCGATTTTTATTTCATTGCAGCAGAAGCCTGCCGTCCATCTACTTTTTGATTTTTCCATTTAAAACCGTACTTTAAACGACTCTCCTTAAAATATCCCCAAAGAAAATCTTAATTTTTCTTAAGAAGAGCCCTTTTTTTCTTAAACTTCGGTATAATAGACACATCTTTTCCATGGAAGGGAGAACGTACAAACATGGAACACTCACGAATTTTAATAGTCGACGACAATCCGGAAATACGGGAAATCATTCATGTTCTTCTGGAAGGAGAAGGTTTTTTGATCGAGGAGGCGGCCGATGGAGAAACGGCGCTGAAACTGACGATGGAAATGGATTTTGATCTGATCATTCTTGATATCATGATGCCAGGGAAAAACGGCTATCAAACCTGCGTCTCCATCCGGAAAAATTGTAACGCGCCGGTGCTTTTCTTAAGCGCCCGCACGAAAGACAGCGATAAGACTCTGGGGTTTTCCAGCGGCGGCGATGATTACCTGGCCAAACCTTTTTCCTACAATGAATTGATCAGCCGCAGCAAAGCCCTGACCCGCCGCTATCTGGTCTATAAGGGAAAAGACACGCCTGAACCGCCGGAAAAAGTACTCCGGTTTCATCATCTGGAGATTCACGAGGAGACAAGGGAAGTCCTGGCCGACGGCAGACCCCTGGTGCTTACGGACACAGAGTATGCCATCCTTCTTCTCTTTATCACCCACCGGCATCAGATTTTCTCCGCGGAACATTTATATGAGGCCGTGTGGAAAGAGCCCTATTATTACGGAGCCAACAATACGGTCATGGTACATATCCGGAATCTCAGGAAAAAAATTGAAAAAGATCCGAGAAATCCGGTCCTGATAAAAACAATATGGGGAAAGGGGTATCGCTGTGATTAAACGCATGAAAAACCGGCTGTGTTCACTGAAAATCCGGCAGCAATTCTTTCTTCTGCTGCTGGTCTCAGGCGTTCTTTGCTTCTCATTGTTCCAGTTTTTCTGGCAGAGCAAATGGGAAGCCGCCTACGCGGTCCGGCAGACCGGACTTCTGCCGCTGCCTTCTCTGCGGGAAGACTTTTTTCAGGAACTCTATGAAGAAGCCAGGGACTATTCCGTTCCTGACAAAGAAAATAATGCGGCGCAGCAGCAGGCATTTGCTCCTTTTTTTGATATTTGCGACGCCTACACAGGATTATACATTTACGGAGCCGACGACGGTCTCTACCGCGCCGGAAAGTTTCCGGAATACTTTTATGACCACAGCAGTCTCTTTTTCAATCTGGCTCTGGATTTTACAGACAATATCGGCGAGGAGCACTATGAGCTCTCTCTGCCTTTCAAAAACGGATATTACAGCGTTCAGATTCTCTGTTATCACAATGCGGAATTTATGTTTTATTATTACATTTTCTGTCTTCTTTTCTGCGTGGCGCTGTTTTTGTCTGTGCTTTTATTTTTTATCAGCCGGAAAATGCAGTCGGTCATTGCCATGGAGCAGGAAATCCTCCGCATGTCCACCGGCGACCTGGATCACCCTGTCCGGGTGCGGGGGCAGGATGAGATCGGTATTCTGGGGCAGGAGCTGGACAATCTCCGCCAGACCCTCCGGGAAAATATCCGGCAGGAACAGGAAAGCCGGAAGGCCAATCAGGACCTGATCACCGCTCTCTCCCATGATCTTCGCACACCCCTCACCATTCTCCGGGGGTATCTTGAAGTGATGCAGCTGCGGCGCAATCCTGAGATCCACGAGGAATATCTCCGGCGCTGTCTCAAAAAAACCGGCGATATTCAGGAACTGACCGACCGGATGTTTGAGTACGCCCTCGTCTCCGAGGAGGAAGAAACGCCGGACTTCACCTGCCTTTCTACCGGCGATGTTCTGCAGTATCTCCGGGAAAACTGCGAATATATCCGCCTGGCCGGTTTTCACACACACTGTCGTTTTTCCGAGGAAAGCGCCAGTCTCACCAGCGACCGTCTGATGCTGAAACGGATTTTTACCAATCTGTTTTCCAACATCCTCAAATACGGCGATAAGGAACAGCCGGTGGAAGTATCCTGCGCCCTCTTCCTCAACCGGGAACAGATTCATATTTCCATCAAAAATACCATCCGTCAGGAATATTCTTCCGATGACAGCAACAATATCGGCCTTCGAAATGTACAGAAAATGGCAGAGCTTCTTCACGGACATCTGGAAATGGAGCGAAGTCAGGAAGTATTTACCATTCATCTGACATTCCCATTAAAAAAGAAGAACTCCTCTCCGTTCCGGCTGACGCTTCGTCAGTGAATATCGTGACAGGACTCAGACCGGTGTTGACCCGGGGCAGTTTTCAGAACTGTATAAATTTGCAGAATTTTTCAAAAAAGATTGACATGTGTCTATGGGTGTGATAATATATCAGAGTTGATGTGCAAAGCCAGCTATGACAGCTGCATGATACATTTTCTATGTTTTTCGAATATTCATTTTGCTCTCATGAGCAGATGAAGGACACGCCGATGTGGCGGAATTGGCAGACGCACTTGACTCAAAATCAAGCGGAGATAATCCGTGCCGGTTCGAGTCCGGCCATCGGCATAA
>ERZ1643246.3430-NODE-3430-length-13631-cov-6.356880_pt1 | contig 13631 bp, 13 predicted proteins | sample MGYA00579265_ERZ1643246 | MGnify/ENA primary metagenome ERZ1643246 (study PRJEB29033, sample SAMEA4952261) | chicken gut metagenome | biome: Broiler Chicken; feature: Gastrointestinal Tract; material: Caecum | place: Ireland | collected 2018 | study: Broiler... | reverse complement strand
TACTGTCCTTTCCATTCTCTTTTTTCGGTTACTGAAACGCATTTATTATAGCACATCTGACCTGAGAATTGAAAAAGGTTTTATGAAGTTTCCTTTCGACTTATGAGGCCTGCCCCTGGCTTACCCTCACCTATATAACAACATTTTTAATGATAAACATTAATTTTTTATTGACAAACGTAAATCCACAGTGTATATTTCATTTTAGAAATTTTGAAAGGAGCTCTTACTATGAAGACGCAAAAACTACAAAAAACATCCCATTTATTATCTGTTCTTTTAAAAGCAGGCTGTATTATCATGGGTATTTCCATTATTTTATTAGCTATAGGCACTCTCGTTACCATCTTCATCCCTTTAATCTCACAGGAAAGGTTTCAGGATATCAGCGACACACTTTCTCAAATTGTACCTGCTTTTACCTTTTCACAATATATTTTCTTTTTAGTGTGCTGCATTGGAATCCTCATGTGCATATTTTTTATTTTATACCACGCTCTAAAAATTTTCAGCTGTATTGGAAAGGGAGTCTCTCCATTTACCAAAACTACTTCTTCTCAAATACGAAAAATTGCTGCCTGGATTATTATCTACGGAATTATTTCCTTGTTTTCTATTTTTAAAATTAGTTTTGCATCATTTCTTTTATGCTGTTTATTTGCCCTGATTATGCTCTGCATCTCACTCATTTTTGATTACGGATGCACATTACAGCAAGAAGTTGATGAGCTTTTATAAGAGGTATACCATGGCAATTATTTTAAGATTAGACCGGGTGATGGCCGACAGAAAAATGAGTCTCAACGAACTTTCAAAAAAAGTGGGCATCGCAAATGTAAATTTATCAAAAATCAAAACCGGAAAAGTGAGCGCCATTCGCTTTTCAACCTTGAATGCCATTTGTAAAGCATTGGATTGTCAGCCCGGAGATATTCTGGAATACCAGAAAGACGATGAGGCCTGACTCTTCTAAATGTATAAAAACACAAGAGAAATTCTTCGATACGCCCTGTGTTTTACTGTTTTCTGTGATAAAATGTAACAAACGGACGGAAAGGAACAAAAGAATATGGAACATATTAATGTAACAGACTGCAAAACTGCGTTAAACCGCCTTATGGCAGGAAATAAAGAATATCTCATCGCAAAAGAGGGAAAGGGAGATATCTCCGAGGAAATCCGGATCCTCACCCATGAGTATGGACAGAAACCTTACGCTATCGTCATTGCCTGCTCAGATTCCCGGGTCATCCCGGAGAAGATCTTCATGGTAGGCATCGGCGAAATCTTCACCATCCGGGTGGCAGGCAACGTTATCGGTGATTTCGAGCTGGGCAGCATCGAATACGCCGCGGGACATCTTGGAGTAAAACTGATCATGGTGATGGGACACAGCCGCTGCGGTGCCGTAGATGCGGCTATTCACGATGCCGGCCATGACTCCATCATACATATCACCGACGAGATCAAAAAGGCCATCGGTGCGGAAACCGACCCTGTCTGCTGCGAGAAAAAGAACATTCTCCACAGTATGGAGCGCATCAAAAAAAGCCCCCTGCTTCAACCTTCCATCAAAGACGGAAGCCTGAAAATCGTGGGAGCTTACTATCATACCCGTTCCGGGGAAGTGGAATTATTGGAGGAAGAGTAAAAAAATTTGTAAATCTCTTTATGATACACGGTAATCTATTTTGAAAGAAGACAAGGCATTGATAAAAGTTCTCCTCCTCCACTTCGGCAGGCTGGTATTTGACTGTATTTCATCGATATAATTTGGACGCCTGCGCTCACAGTCGTCGTCCAACCATATCAATGGCTTGTCTTCTCCAAATGCATTCTACGTGCATAGAAATTTACAAGAATCCTGTATTATTTTGGCAGAGAGATGGCTATGGCACCATACAGACCGATGATACTGTCAGTACAGCCTATAATCTACTATTTTATCAACATGCAGAAGATTCTTGTAAAGATGGAACAAAAGATTCTCAATAGACAAATGACGTTTTGGGCACATACAGCTTTCGACCGCGAGCTGTGAAGGAGGACAGACAGAGCCATCTCATAATGATACCCTTGGCCAGTCCGACTGAGGGTCGAGACGGACGAATCTGTATGAGGCCTTACGTCATTGTCTGTCTGAGCAGGCAGCTGTTACCATCTTTACAAATTTCTCCTTACTTCTCACACAAAGTACCCGTTATCCCTATCAGATTCATATATCTTCCGTTATCTGTGCGAATCATCTCCCGATCTCCAATGGCATATGGATTGTCCGTATTCAGCCAGTCATCCCATGCCTGTTGAAAACATCGCATTTCCCACATGTCCAGATGATTCAGTTCATTCTCAAATTTCGGTTTCCACCACTCTATGGAATGCCACATTTCCAGGGCTTCTTCTTCCCAGAACGGCTTCATCTCAGGTGGGACATTTTCTTTTATCTCGTATTTCATACCTGGAAAGGCAAAGGCTGCTATCCCGTTTTTCTTTAAGATGGGACGTACTTTTTCACGAAAAAACGTATCATTATTTCCCACATAATGATAGGCGTCCACGCTGATCACAGCATCAAAGAATTCATTGGCAAAAGGCATATCCAGGGCGTTCCCATGAATGGGAATAACCATATCATCAACCCCTGCCTCCTGAAATCTTCTATAATTATCTGTAGCAGATACCCATAAATCCAGTGCAAAAACCTGTACTCCGTATTCTTTCGCAAGAAAAATAGATGTCAGTCCGTTTCCACAGCCCAAATCCAGCACTCTCATCCGGGGGTTCAAAGGAATATCCGCCAGTAATTCTTCCAGCAGCATCATTGAATTCGGGCCCATCATGTTTGCTTTCAAAAAATCTTTATCATATTTTTTCGTTCTGATAAACTCATTTCCGCAGTCTGATCTACAAAATGTATTCGTATTGTTCATGAGTATGCACCTCCCTGACAACTCTCCATTTATCCGATCGTTTTCAATATTTCCTTAATCTCCGCAATGGATTTTCCTTCCTGCCGCAGTTCTTTGATCTTCTGAATCTGCGCTACGCTCTCCTCTCTTTTGTAGCGCCGGGTCAGATTTTCTTCTGCCTGTTCAAAGGGCAGAAGACCCTCTTCTGTGTAATATTTTAACGTGCTGTATCTCACATCCGTCAGCCTCACTAATTCCCCGATGGTTACATATTCTGAAGCGGCGATGACTTCCATACTTCTCTGTCTTGACATTTTATCACCTTCTCTACATGGTAGAAGAAATCATCGTTGAAATCATAATGGACGCATCCAGTGAATCAATGTACCAGAGCAGATCTTTTACCGTGGTACCTGTTTTGGATTTTCTGATGGCGTTCAATTTACCTTTCAGTTCTTTTTGCTCAAACTTGGAAAAGTATTCTTTTAACTGTCCGGACTTATCCAGCAGAATCGTCAATGCCAGAATATCCTCGGACAATTCGCCATCTTCCAGTAATTCTGCACGGATTTTTTCGATTATGCCTGTTATCACTTCCTTTTTTGGTGCATATCCCTCTTTATTGCCAAAAAGTCCCGCTTTCACCGGTTCCACCACATCGGCCGCCTTCAGACTTTCCATCAGGGCATCCAGAAGCATGTTCAATTTTTTGCTTGTAAAAGAAGAAACGTAAGTCTCAACGATTTTCTGGGCTTTCATCGGTTTTCCCTGGTGAATCACATCATAAAGAGGTTTAAGATAAAACATGCGCTCCGGCAGCTCCGCGCACACGGTTACCACCTTCTTGTCGTCCATGGAAATGCATTGTTCCAATTGCAGCTCCAGTAGTCCGCCTACGACCAGACAAACACCGGCTTTCGGATTGGCGGCCGGAAGAGCCCCTTTATTGTTTACTGTACAAATCATATACTCCTGCGTGATAGATAAATCTCTCATTCTATTGTCCTCCTAATTATATATAATATTATTATTGCTGCTATCGCTTATTTCTTACTACTTATTACTTACTACTTACGATATAAGAATATCAGATTTTCTGGATTTGTCAACAGTTTTTCCGGAATGTTCGAAAAATTTTCGTAACAGTTCAGCCATGCGCCTGGAAACGCGGAAAAAGCGTCAAAAGTTTAGTTTCGTAAGCTCTTTTTGCTGTTCCAGGCATATGGCTGAACTGTTACAAATTTACTAAAAATGCAGAAAAAAAGACAGCGGAACATGAATAGTCCGCTGTCGCTGAATATAATCAACGGTTTGCTTCAGAGAGAATTCTCATTATTTCATCTGCCGCTGATTCCATGGAAATATTAGCAGAAAAACTTTTATCCCTCGAAACGATTTCCACTTTATGCTGTTTCAAATTCCGGGGACTTACAATTGCCCTGAACGGTACCCCAAGCAGATCGGCGTCCGAGAACATGACTCCGGCACTGACATTACGGTCATCATAAATGACCTCTGCTCCTCTTCTCTGCAGTTCCTCATATAATCGGTCGGCATACTCCCTGACCACTGTATCATCAGCGCGAACAGCACAGATATGAATCTGCCATGGAGCCACTGACAAAGGCCATATCGGACCGTAATCATCATGATGTGCTTCGCAGATGGAAGCGGCCAGTCTGCCGATGCCAATACCATAGCATCCCATGATTGGATATTGCTTTTCCCCATTACTGTCAATGTAGGTCATGTTCATGGATTTGGTATATTTTGTTCCCAGCTGAAAAATATTCCCCACCTCAATGCCGCGGGACACTGTAACAGCAGATTTTCCACAGTGCGGGCAGATACCGCCTTCCTGTATCTTTGCAAAATCATAATATTCTGCTTTCTTGACATCCCGCTGCATATCCAGTCCGGTATAATGATATTCACAAACATTCGCACCACAGGAAAGGTTATTCATGCCTTCCAGAGAACAATCATACAAAACGGTAAAATCGCCGTTAAGGCCGACAGGTCCAATGTAACCTGCTTTCAGTCCGCTTTCTTCAGTAATTTCCGCCGGGTGAATATCACATTTCACATAATTTCTCAGCTTGGTCTCATTGACTTCCAGGTCACCACGGATAAACAATACGATATAGCTGTCGTCATGATTGCGCTGGTAAACGACCGCTTTGCAGGAAGCCTTTTTATCACAGTGAAGAAAATCACACACTTCCTCAATGGTATGGATATCCGGAGTGTGTACCAAAGACAACTCACAAGAAATCTCATCCCTTTTATTATGGTAAACACATTCCGCGGCTTCCATATTGGCGCGGTAACCACATTCTTTGCAAATGACAATGGAATCTTCTCCCACAGGAGTCAGCAGCATAAACTCATGAGAGACGCTGCCGCCCATCATACCGGAATCAGAGGCCACCGAAACTACTTCCGGCAGGCCTACTCTCTCATAAATGCGCTCGTAGGCCTTATGGCATCTGGCGTAATATTCCTTCAAATCTTCCTCGCTGGTATGGAAGGAATACGCATCCTTCATGGTAAACTCGCGGACACGAATCAACCCGGCCCTCGGTCTTGCCTCGTCACGGAACTTGGTCTGAATCTGATACACCATGAACGGATATTTTGTGTGACTCTGTCCGTAGTCCCGCACCAGCTGAACAGCGGCTTCTTCATGGGTCATCCCCAGCACAAGAGGACTTCCGCTGCGGTCATTAAAGCGTACCATTTCTTTTCCTATACTCTCATACCTGCCTGATTCCTGCCAGAGAGAAGCAGGCATAACCACCGGAAACTGTACCTCCTGCCCGTCAATGGCATCCATCTCCTCCCGGATGATCTGTTCAATCTTTCGTGTCACTCTTCTGAGCGGCATATAGGACGAAAAAATACCATTTGCCACATACTTCATATAGCCGCCGCGCACCATCAATGCATGGCTGTCGACGATACAGTCCGACGGCCTTTCCCGAAAACGATTTCCGACAAGTTTTTCAAGCTTCATAAAGATACCTCCATTTCTTATTTTGAACACTGGAACAGAGTTCCTCTGTGCGGAACTCTCACGCCGGGTGCGGTCGCTTTTGGGACAAATTTCTACCTCGCATGAATATGCATCCTGCCCGGAGGGATTTTATTCGGCAAGAAGTCCAAAAGAATTTCCTGTTAAATAAAAAAGCCCCGGGCTGACGTCATGTCAACCCAGGGCGAACTATACATAAGTCCGTGGTACCACCTGCATTCAGATAGAATCTGCACTCTCCGGCACAGGAAATCATCCGATGCCATATCTCTGTAACGGGAGAACCCGGCAAGGCTTACTATTACTTCGACCCACAGCTCAAAGACCGGTTGGGCATCCTTTCATTAAGGGCTCGCACCAGCCGCCCTCTCTCTGAAAATCCAGGATGCTTACTATTTCTTATCATAGCTTTTGTGCTCAATTTCGGAAATCATAACATAGAGACCAGGCTGTGTCAAGTAGCCTGATTCTTATTCCAAAGCGCCAGCCGGTACATTTCCCCGTTCTGTACCTCCGGCAATGACAGAAAATAATTGTATAAACGAGTCTCAAATATGCGGTTGGCAATCTGCAATGTTTCCTGCTCCACCTTCACAAAACCGAACATCAGCAGCATATCTGTGGCTGAGTCATCGGCATTATAGGTGATTGTCTGTCCCTGAAAGAGAAGCTGGTATACCATTCTTTTTAAGTCCGGATAGTCATTAAGTTTCCCTATCAGAGAGTCAAACAAAGAATTCTTTTCCGCAAGCAGAAGTTTTACCGCTTCCAGAAATCCCTGTTTTGTCCAGACAGATTGTTCGGAGGGAAATTCTTTTGTCCCTGCCAGTTTTTCATCCATCAGTTTGCAAAGTCTCGACACCAGAAAAGGGTATCCTGACGTGTAATCGTAAAGAAGTCCTGCCATTTTTTGTACATCCATACCGGTATGGTAGTCCTGCTCGTATTCTCGGAGCATGCCGGAGATATCTTCCGTTGAAAAACTCATTTCCACATCAAAATCAGCCGCAATATTCCAGGGACTGTTCTGCTTATGTTCCTCGTCCTCACGAAGTTTTCTTTTCATGTTTTGAATGTTGTATACGCCGGCGAGGATGACGGACTGGAAGGTCGGCGTCAGGTCACGAGAAAGGTAGGCCGCTCGCAGCTGCGCAAGGAAATCCACGAAAACCTGATTATTGGTCGCCGTGTCCACTTCATCAATAATGAGAACGATTGGCTTCTCTGTCCCGGCACACCACAGGGACAGGACACGGAATAACGATTGCAGCGAATTCAGTCTGGCGGTTCCTTCCGCGTATGCACAGAGCCTGCTTTCAATCTCCTGCGGAAAATCCTTTACCGCATACAGCAGTTCCTCAGAAAAGGAAGCCACAAACTTCTGCTCATCCTGAAAAGAAAGGGAGCTCATTCTCTGAAAGTCAAGACTCACGACCACATATTCTTCCTGAAGAAAATGTGCCAATGCCCGCAGTATGGTTGTCTTTCCATACTGACGCGCCTTATTTATCGTGAAATATGCTCCCTCTTCCACCATTTCTTTGATGGCGGCCAGTCTGGAAGAAAGATCGACCATGTAGTGAAGATCCGGTCTGCAGACCCCGTTCACATTAAATTTTTTTGCCACAAAAACGCCCCCTTTCCAAATATAGCTTCATTTTACTACTTTAGAAAAGGAGGCGCAATCTTTTAATCCGAATTTTCTACCGGACTGTCTCTTTCTTTTTTATTCTTTATCTTCTTCGTATATTTTATCGTTTCGGCTTTGCCGTGATGCTCACCCAGTCTTTCATGTGGTGGATCTCCAGGATCTCAAAATTGTTGGCGAGCATGGCTTCTTTCACGGCTTCCTCCATGGTATTGATGATACCGGAGGTGATGAAGACGCCGTCATCGGTAAGGAGCGGCGTCACGATGCCGGAAAGAGGGATGATGACGTCCGCAAGGATGTTTGCCACCACCACATCGTAGCGTTTTCCGTGGTTGTTCTCGTAGAATTCCATGGCCTCGGATTCATCCAGGATATTGACCCGGTGTACTTCCGCCTGTTCGGTCACACCGTTGATGGCAAAGTTCTCTTCTGTGGCGCGGATGGCGTTGGGATCAATGTCCGTGGCCATGGCGTGGCGGGCACCCAGTTTCAGTCCGATGATAGAGAGGATGCCGCTGCCGGTACCCACATCCAGAAGCTCGGTGTCCGGCTTTATGTATTTTTTCAGCTGAGAAATGCACAGCTTCGTTGTCTCGTGGGAGCCGCTGCCGAAAGCCGTGCCCGGGTCGATCTCGATGACAATGTCATCGTCTTTCTGGTCCGTGAGTGTCTCCCAGGTCGGTTTGATGACGATGTTGCCGTCCAGACGGAACGGTTTGAAAAACGCCTTCCAGTTATTGATCCAGTCTTCTTCCTCTGTGGTTCCCAGGGTGATCTTTCCCGTTCCCATCGGCATAAACGCAGAGAGTTCTTCGATTTTGGCTCGGATTTTATCCAGCATCTCATCGAGATTCTCTTTCTCGTCGATGTAACAGGAGATTTTTGCGGTGCCGTCATCCGGAGCGATCTCGTCCGGAAGAAGATCCACATACATGATCTTCCGGTCTTCTTCGGAGAGCGGCACGTGGTCTTCCACTTCCACTCCCTCGATGCCCATTTCCTGCAGCTCGTAACTTAACATGTCCTCGGCCGCCGTCGTTGTCTCGATTGTAATCTTATTCCATTTCATATTAATCTTCTTTCCTATTCCTTATTTATACAAGCTTCACCTTTTATCCGCCTGCTTCGCAGGCAGATTTATCTGGCTGTCCCGTTCATCAAACCGATAACGGCGGTTACTGTTCCTGTTCCGCCAGATATTCCTCGATGAAATGTGAGGCCACTGCCCCGTCAGCGGCGGCAGTGATCACCTGACGCATCGCTTTGGTTCGCACATCGCCTACTGCGAAAACACCCGGCAGACTGGTTTTGGTAGTCTCATCGGCAACGATGTAGCCGGCCTTATCCATATCCACCTGTCCCCGGAACAATTCTGTGGCCGGAGAACGGCCGATGCTCACAAAGACACCGTCGCAGGCGATATCCTTTTCTTCCCCGGTCAGTTTATTTTTTACGCGGATTCCATTTACCTTATCTTCGTACAGGAATGCTTCCACGGTGCTGTTCCAGCAGAATTCCACGTTTTCTGCCTGCATCAGCGGAGTGTGATAAATCTTTTCCGCCCGGAGTGTGTCTCTTCTGTGAACAATCACAACTTTTTCACAGATTTTTGATAACAAAAGGGCGTCTCCCGCGGCTGAATTGCCGCCGCCGATGACCGCCACGGTTTTGCCTTTATAAAACATGCCGTCGCAGGCGGCGCAGTAGTTGACGCCTCTTCCCACCAGCTTCGCCTCATCCGCAATTCCCAGCTCCCGCGGCGTTGCTCCGGTGGCGATGACCACCGTGCGGCTTTTGAATGTTCCCTCACTGGTGACAATCTCTTTCACATCGCCGGAGAGCTGCACACTCTCCACCTCTGCCAGTTCCGTCTTTGCGCCAAAGCGCTCCGCTCCCTGCTGCATTTTCTCTCCCAGCTCAAAGCCGTCGATTCCCTCATCGAATCCCGGATAGTTGTCGATCTGGCTGGTGAGAGCCATCTGTCCGCCGGCGGACAATTTCTCGATAATCAATGTATCCATGCCGGCACGGGCACAGTAGAGGGCTGCCGTATAGCCACCCGGCCCGCCGCCGATGATCACAACGTCATAGAGATGTTCCATATGCATATCCTCCTTCTCTTTATATTTATCCCAGATGCTCTGCGATAAACGCTTCGATTTTGGCCTTGGAATCCGGGGCAGTGATGCTTCCCAGCATCTTTCCATCCTTAAAAACCATCAGAGTAGGAATCACTTCCACCTTATATTCTTCCGCCAGCGCTTCCTGCTCATCAATATTGATCTCCCCAATGATCATCCTGTCCGCGTACTGCTCCGCGATCTTTTTCATGGCCGGTCCGATGCGGCGGCAGTAAGTACACCACGGTGCGGAGAACTCCACCAGCGCCGGTTTTGCTCCTTCCAGTACATTTTCCTTAAAATTATCTGTTGTAATCTTTATCATTGACATATATAAATCTCCTTCCTTGTCTTCTGTAAAATAGGATTTCCTGTTTTTTCACAAGTATACCTTATTGTAACATAAGCCTGAACGAAAATACATTTTTTTGTGCTATAACATAAACAAGATCGCAGATATATTTTCATCGTAAAAACACTTTTTATTTCAATCTGCCGTGATACATGTCGCTGAAAATGCCTTCCCGCTCAATCAGTTCGCCATATTTTCCTTCCTGTACAATCTGTCCCTTATCAAATACCAAGATGGTATCGCAGTTTTTCAGGGTCGTGAGCCGGTGGGCGATGGAGATGACCGTCATCGGCGTCTCCTTCATGAGCTTTTCGATCTCCACCTGGATATGTTTTTCCGAAGTGTTATCAAGGGCCGAGGTCGCCTCATCAAGAATCAGGATCTCCGGTTTACGGAGAAAGATCCGGGCGATGGCAATTCTCTGCCGCTGTCCTCCGGACAGATTTCCTCCGCCTTCGGCCACCAGGGTATCAAATTTCTCCGGAAGAGACTGAATAAAATCATATATGTAAGCCTTCTTTGCGGCGGCTTCCACATCCGCCAGAGGAATTTCCCCGTCCAGACCGTAACAGATGTTATCATAAACAGTTCCGGCAATGAGGAACGGACTCTGCGGCACCAGCGCGATATCTCTGGCGATATCCTTCCTTGACAGGGCACGGATCTCTCTTCCGTTGATATAGATTTCTCCCCCGCACTGTTCCATTTTACAGAGAGCCTTGATAAAAGTCGACTTCCCACAGCCGCTGGGGCCCGCGATTCCGAGAAAGCTTCCTTTCTTCACTGCCAGATTGATATGGCAAAGCACCGGTTCCTCTTCCTTGTAAGCAAATGTGAGATTCCTCACCAGAACGCTGTCCTTCGTCTCCTGCATCGGGGCATTTTCCTCTTCCGCCCGGGCGGGAAGCGCATAGGAAAAGTCGCAGGGCAGATCCATCATCCGGAAAAAGTCTTCTGCCAGAACCATGGATTCCGACAACTCGTCAAGAATCCGGTGCAGTTCTTTCAGCGGCGTGATCAGCTGAGTAAAACACAGATACGCCGTCAGAACGCTTCCGACGCTGATGACGCCCTCCGTGGCAAGAAAAGTGGAAGTTCCGATCATGAGTACCGTGAAGACCGCCTCGTTGATAAATTTAAAACAGTCATACTTAGCCATCTGTATATGATGGCGCATTTCTTTTTTTCTCAGATATTCTGACTTCTGCCCGAAACGTCTTTTCTCAATGTCCACACTGTCCATAATCCGTATCACTTCAATACCGTTCAGCAGCTCCACGATCGTTCCGTCCATGGCGGACTTCGTCTCCAGAAGCTCCACCCGTATGCCCCGCTGGGTGCTGATCTGCCGGAACACGATGAGTGTTCCTATGGGAATCACCAATAACATCGGCAGCACCAGAATGACCGGCAGGGTGCAGAATATGGTCACGATTGCCGCGATACTGTTAAAAATCGCCGGAGCAAAATCCATGAACAAAAGTTTCTCAAGCTTTACCGTACCTTCCAGACACCGGTTCAGCCTGCCGTGTATATTTCCGGTCATATTTTCTTTAAAGTAGGAAAGGGGTGCCTTTAACAATGAGACAAGAACCAGACCTCTGGCTTTCTTTTCGGTCTTTGTGGCCGTATCTTCCACCATCACTCTTCTCAAAATCTTAATAAGCTCGTTGGCGACGTTCACCACCAAAATGAACAGCAGAAACGGAATCACTTTGATAAACGCGATCCGGTCATGAAGCAGAATATCATCGGTGAGCCAGCCGATCGCTGTCGGCGTCATCTGTGACAATCCGGCTGAAATCACCATGATGCAGATGATAAACAGGAAAGTAATCTTCTGTCTTCTGTCCAGCAGTCCATATAATTTACGAAATATTGGAAATTTCTTCTCCTTTTCTTTCATTGTTCTGTTCCTCTGTTTTCTGTAGACTGTGTTTCATTATAGCACTTTCCTGTTATAACAGTAAATACCGCCGGTCAAAAAACCGACGGTACCATAATCGTTATCTATTATTTTCACAGGATGCCCCTTCGGCCTTCCCGCTATTTCTTTTTCTTTCCGCCAAAAAAGCCCTTCCTTTCATGCTTTTCATGCTTTTCATGCTTTTCATGTTCCGGTTTTGCCGTCTCGGAAGCGGCGGAATCCGCTGCCGGCACTTCTCCCATAGCCTCCTGGAAGCGGCGCAGCGCTTCTTTCTGTGCCTCTGTCATGCGCACCGGCACCTGTACTACGAGAGTAACAAAATGATTTCCCCGGAGATTCTTATTTCTGAGACTTGGAACACCCTTATTCTTCAGGCGGATCTTCGTATCTGTCTGAGTTCCCGGTTTGATGGTGTATTCCATCGGACCGTCCACCGTATCAATCTTGATGGTAGCGCCCAGCGCTGCCTGAGCAAAGGTAATCGGTTCCGTGGAAAAGATATCGTATTCCTGTCTCTGGAACTTCGGATGACGGGATACGTTGACATTGACAAGAAGATCTCCCCTTGGACCGCCGTTGATACCCGGCTCGCCTTTTTCACGGATTCTGACACTCTGGCCATTGTCGATACCTGCCGGAATCGGCACTTTGATCTTCTTGCGCACCTTGATGTATCCTGTACCGGAACAATCCGGACATTTATACCGGATCACCTGGCCGGTTCCGTTACAATCCGGACACGGCTGTACATTTCTTACCATACCAAACATGGACTGCTGGGTATAAACCACCTGGCCGGTTCCGTTACATTTGGAACAGGTCTCCGGACTGGTCCCCGGTTTTGCTCCCGTACCTCCACAGGTGTTACATTTCTCTTTTAATGTAATTTCCAGCTCTTTATCTACGCCGCGGATGGCCTCGTCAAAGGTAATGCGGACAGCCGCCCGCAGGTTGGCTCCCTGCCTCGGTCCGTTTCTTCTGGCGTTGCTGCGGCTACCGCCGCCAAAGAAGTCACCAAAAATATCACCGAAAATATCGCCCATATCGCCGCTGCCGAAATCGAAACCGCCAAAACCGCCGGCTCCGCCGCCGCCCTGCTCAAAGGCTGCATGGCCAAACTGGTCATAGCGGGCTTTCTTCTCCGGATCGCTCAGCACTTCATAAGCTTCTGAAGCTTCCTTGAACTTTTCTTCCGCATTTTTGTCACCCGGATTCATGTCAGGATGATATTTCTTTGCCACCTTACGGTAGGCATGCTTTATTTCATCTGCTGTGGCGTTTTTACTGACGCCCAGAACCTCGTAATAATCTCTTTTCTCTGCCATACTATCCTCCAAATGAACGACAAGGGAAGAGGGGACAGGGCAGCCCCGTCTCCTCTTCCTGTATCATTGTACTGATTTCCGGTATTAAACTTCTTTGTAATCTGCGTCAACCACATCATCTGCATTGTAAGTTGCATTGGCGTCTCCGCCAGGAGCTGCCTGAGGGCCTCCCTGAGCGCCCTGCTGAGCCTGCTCATACATTTTTGCAAATAAGGACTGCGCATCTTTCATCAGCTGTTCTTTTGCTTCGTTGATCTCAGATACATCGGCATCGGTCATGTTGTCCAGCTTGGCAAGGGTCTGGCGGGCCAGC
>ERZ1643246.3429-NODE-3429-length-13641-cov-14.970116_pt1 | contig 13641 bp, 10 predicted proteins | sample MGYA00579265_ERZ1643246 | MGnify/ENA primary metagenome ERZ1643246 (study PRJEB29033, sample SAMEA4952261) | chicken gut metagenome | biome: Broiler Chicken; feature: Gastrointestinal Tract; material: Caecum | place: Ireland | collected 2018 | study: Broiler... | reverse complement strand
ATCTCAGGTTCCGCGCTGATAATGGTTGTAACACGATAGTATGCCGTACCGGATTCAAACCAGAGATCTCCTCCAACCATAACATTCCTTCCGGCATATTCTTCCATGGAATACAAGCTTGTATCGTCAATATATACTTTATCTACATTTTCAACAAGAACATCTTCGCCCTGAATTTCGTCCCATGCATAGATATTCAGAATCTCCTCCATCTGCAGACACTCACCATACTCATCCACTGTTCCTGCAAGCTCTACATAACCGTCAAGTGAAGCGTTGATATCTACCATTGACATATCAATTTCTTCCTCTGGTTCTTCTTCCTCTTCATCCTCCGGTTCAGCTGTTCCGATTGCGGGACCGGTCGGATCCCCCGGATCAGGATCGCTGTAACCGCCTGTACCGTAGGTACTGTATGAAGGCTCAGAAGAATACATACTAAAATTAGATACAATTAAGGCGAATATTACGATACACACTGCCACTGTCACAATCGCCGTAATAATCTCTTTCTTTTCATTTTCCCTTGGTGCCTGATATAGTGGATTATCTTTAAGTGCTACTGTCCTTCCCCCCATTCCAACATTTTGGTTTTTCTCTTTTTTGCGAAATGCCATAATATTCGCCTCCTACTCTGCTGAAATAGTGTTCGCCTGCATGGATGCCTGTATGCGAGCTACGCGGTCCTCACTCGCCGGATGGCTGCTTGCCAGATTGGCAAACAGGCCCTTGGGCTTAGCGGACGGAAGAGTAGACAGCAGCTGGCAAAGCGCATCTCCATATCCAAGTCTGCAGGAAAATTCGTCTGCCTGATACTCGTTTCCCCTGCTGGTTTTCATACAGAGAAGTACGCCTATCTGTGTCCAGATTCTGTTAAACGCACGAATCACTATAACTGTCAGGAACCGTGAAAGTGCACTGACCATACGAACCCAAAATCCACTGTCATTTCTCATAAATAGCGATGAAATAGCAATAATAACATCCATCACAATCGCTGCTATCTGGAACATATAACAAATTCCTGCAATCACTGTATTACCAATCGCTACTACCAGAATCCGATCAGTATCTTTGTGGGCCAGATGACCGAACTCATGCCCCAATGCCGCTTTAATCTCTGCATCGCTCCAGGTCAGAAGTCCTCTGGTTACACATACTGTTCTTCGTCCTGTCGCAAATGCATTCGGACACTCATCCTCATTAATAAATAACCTTACATCACTTGAAATCGACGGATTCTGTTTCTTTGCCTTGTAATACACTTCTCTGAACAGAGGTTCCAGACGTTCAATCACCGCGGCTTCCTCTATTTTTTTACAGCCATTCTGTCGACGAAGTATATATTCTCCGATCGGTGATACTGCAATAGATATTGATGCTATGTAAAGCAGGAGCGCTGCAGCCATTCCCCATCCAACAGGAAGTGCGCATACCGCAGTAACAAATGCGCCGATCAGAAGAACATTAAGCACGAGATAAATGCACAGAGGTATATTTTCTTTATTCCCCAACCGGATCAGGAAGTCCATAAAATAAAAGCTCTTAATACCTGACGGCTTTTCCGTAGGCAGTTTCGTATAATCATAGTTTATATCATCTACTGCTTCTTTCGTTCTGTTAATATTCTGCTGCGTATTCCGCGGCTGCTCGATATTCTGCTGTGTGTTCCACGGCTGCTCAATATTCTGCTGTATATTCTGTGTCTGTTTCGGAACATAGGCAGCGGTTTCGGACTTCCGCACTATTTTTGTTCCGCAGTTTCCGCAGAACAGATCATCATCGTCAATTTTTTGTCCACAATTCTTACAATACATCTCATTCCCTCTTCTTTCCTATACCTTTTTCCCGTCCTGCGGGTCCCCAGCTGATGGTAATCCCTACAGACTTTGAAGAGCCTCCTCAATCTGTTCCTGATATGCGTCAAATTCATAATAGATCTGCTTCATTTGAGCATATTCTCCAAACAACTTCCGCAGTAATTCTGTCTTGCCGCTGATACTGAGTTCACAGTCTCTGGCAATCTGCTTTTTCTTTCTTTCATTCGATACAAATACATACAGGGAATACAGAGCACCCAGAGCAGCTCCTGCCGCAAACAGCGGATTTAGCGCAACCGCAGCGATAACGGCGGCAATCACAATACCGATCCCCACAAAAGCTCCGGTGTATTTTATCTGCGATATTTTTTCCTGTTTCTGTGCCTCATAGAATGAGGCTATTTTCCCTTCTTCACCAGTCTGATCCTGAAAATCTGCTGTCGTACGGTACTCGCCCAGCGTAATTGGATGAAGGCTGGTATCCATACTGCGATAGTCATCAGCATACTTTTTCACACCTTTTTTCTGGAGCGCTCCGGTAAGCATAAACATATTTTTGCGGGCCTGTACGTTCACATCCTCAGAGGTTCTTCCATACACCCATCCGATCATTTCACGAATCAGGTCGAGCGCCTTTTCGCGGCGTTCCTTCTCCTGCTGGAATATCGCATCTGCACGCTCTACATCTCCCTCACAGCGGATAATAATTTCATTCCGTTCTATCTCATCATAAACTGCTGATTCCTGATCATTCGGTCTTTCAATTTCTTTATCGATAAATTTGCTGAGATATTCATTTTTTTCGATTTCACTGACGTTCGATACATCCAAAATAAACTGCAGAATCTGGATATTATTCTGTGCCATCATAACCATATCTGATATCTTCTGAAAATCATCGCAGCACTTCTGAAGAAGATTAAGCTGTAACGTATATCCCGGACTCAAAGCCAACAGATTACGCTCGATCAGATCAATAATGTCCGCTTCACTGAACCCTTCCGCCTGTGCGCTCACTGCGATAACCTTGTTGATAAAACTGTATATCTCATATTTAGTGTGATCATCAACCTGTTCGTCAATCGTTTTACTTAACAATGAAAACAACATAAGAAATGTCTCTTCATCGCTCCCTTTCAGATCACATTCCTGGTATACTGAAAACCATTTCAGCGCTGCGTTTTCTCTTCTCATCCGGATATTGAACAACATATAAAATATCGAACTGTTTTTCTTATCCAGTCGGATGGCGCGGTCCATAGCTCTGTCCGCAAGTTCCCTGTCATCATTTTTCCACGCCATGATGCTAAGAAGCACACAAGTCAGCCAGTAGTCCGGCGTTTTTAAATGCTGCTTTTCAACAGATTTATAGATAACCTCATCAGATACCATCTGCACATTCAAATTATCCATAATCCCCTGGACAATCTTTCTTACTGTCCGATAGTTTCCAAACTCATAGTATTTTTTGTTATTGCACTCACGGATTTTCTTATTTGCCAGTTCCATCTGCTTGAATCTGACATACAACTGATCTATCTGTCCCTGAACCTCATACGCGTCCAAAATCTTCGCGTGAGCATTGTCGATCGCACGTTTTCCCTCGTCCATCGTTGCAGTCATATAATTTCTGAAATTTACTAATGACTGTGTAGCGTTATCGACACCGTTCTGGATCTCCCAGAGTTCAGCATTCAACTCCTGGTTTATCCGCTCCAGACGGCTTAACTCCGCGCGAAGTTCATTTATATTACTCATAATGATCTCCTCCCTCGTTCTCCTCATAGTAGGAAGCAGCTATGGCGCGTCTGCGTCCCCATTCCCTCAGCTTCAGTACAGCATCAGGATTTGTCCGCGCAAACGGGATGACGCGCCTGAATACCGATTTCATATAAGTCGGTGTCACAGCTTCATCTCCTTCTCTCAGCGCTGTCTCTGCAATCTCTTTTATCACATATTCTATATCCGAATAGGAAAAACCTTCCGACAGATCCACAAGTTCTGCAAGCAGTTCCGTTTCCAGGCAGCAGTGCAGGCACTGTCGTACATACTGGGCTATTACCTCCTGCCGCTCTTCTCTCACAGGAAGATCAACAAAAAACAGTTCCGAAAATCTTCCTTTTCGAAATAATTCCGGCGGCAGAGCAAGAATATCATTTGCCGTAGCTACAAGAAAGACCCTGCTGGATGATTCCTGCAGCCAAAAAAGGAAATGTCCGAGCACTCTTTTTCCCGTATCATTACCGGAATCAGAGACTGACAACGCTTTTTCTATCTCATCGATCCACACGATACATGGGGCTACATTATCAATAAATGACAGCGCCTCCCTCATTTTCCTCTCGCTTTCTCCGACCCATTTATCATAGACGCTTCCGATGTCAAACCGGAATAGAGGAAGTTCCCACTCCTGAGCAATCATTTTTGCTGAGAAGGATTTTCCGCATCCCGGAATTCCTGAGAGAAGAATTCCCTTCGGCGGAGCCATAGAACGATCTCTGAGCAGTTTTTCCTCCATAAAGAATATTTTCTTTTTTTCTTTCAGCCATTTCTTCAGATTTTCCAGCCCTGATACCCTCATGTCCGGATCGATCCTTACCTCTTCGACACAGGGCACGGATGCGTACATCCGGCTTTTCTGCTTTGTCAACCCATAGATGTGCTGCTTTTTCAGACCGCCGTTTGCCACCAGAGTGGAGGAAAGAATATTCTCTATCTGTATTTCAGTAAATCCTCTCAAAAGCGCCGAGGCCCGTGTAATATCTCTTTCCTCCCACTCGATCGGAAATCTTCCCCCATACGTTGTGACAAACCTTTCTATCTGGCATCTGCGTTCTTCATCATCCGGATAGTCCAATACCGTCAGCATTCCGAATTGCGCAATCCTTGACCACACAATATCCGGAGTTATGATAATAAGAGTAGACGCGTTCTCCAAAGCAAGATAGAGGATATTAAGTAACTCTTTACTGTACATATTCTCTTCCCCGATTTTTCGTGTATCGCCCAACGCAAATGTCACTCTTCTGTTACGGCGGAATTTTTCTGCCACATATGGCAGGGGATCATTTTCCACATCCTTAACTGCTTTACTTCCGAACTGTGTAACTTGTCTCGCATCCGTGTAATACCCAATCTCTATCCGCTTATCTCTGCTTACTTCACGGAGCATTTTCTCCGCCCGCTCCCTCTCGCAAGTATTAATAATAATCAGGGGTACTCTGGCTTCTATATAATTTTCCAGTTCATTTTTTACTGTAACATAATTTCCCATATTATCTTCCGTACTTTTTCTTAAGTCGCATCACCGAAAATATAACTTCCTCCGCATCTGCCGCCGCTGTCTGCATCGTGATTCTGCCCATCTCACTGATTATATGCTTCCAGAATGCAAGAATCTGAGCCTTCAGGGCACTGTCAAGGTTTTCTATGAATTCCGAATCTAAAAATCTAATCCGCCTGTAAAAAAAACAGTACTCCATATCTTTTTGCATACGTATGCATAGTGTCTGCACAGTATCAAATTCATTTCTTTCCAGTGCTTCATTCAGCGTTCTGTTAAAATTTCTGATATATCTCTTAAGCATCGTATTCACTGTAGCCACGACTCTTTTTTGAAAATTTTCCAATATGAGTCCTCTCTGAGGGATATTTCCCTCTCCTATCCTCTCGATATCTTCTTCGTGAATATAATGACTTTCCATCCATTTCAGTGATTCGAGCCATTCCTGATATGTAGACGGCGCTTTTAACTCCCCCATTATTTCAGGAAGCTGTACGGCGGTTCCAGACTCCATGACGGCAGCTTCTTGTTCATTTCTTTGAGTCTTTCATTGGATACATCAACTTTTTGCCCAGGCGCGGTGAAATTTGACTGTATACGCTGCTCCATCATTGCCTCAAAGTCCATTGTTTCCTGCGAGTTCTTATTTGTGTTTTCGTTTGTCATTTTCTTTTCCTCCTCTGTATCTCATACTCTTAAATAAACTCAGCTGCTGAAAGTACTTCGTCTTTTTTCTCTACATTTTCCTCAAAGTACTGCCTGAAATCAGCTATTTCCGCCATAGTCTGACTTAAAGCCGCCAATGCGCTGTTCACTCTCTTCGGGTAATCTTTCACCGCCTTAACACAGCGGAAAATCAGAATTGCCGCTGCTGCCACAGTAACCACCAGCGCATAGAGAGTTACAAAAGCAAGACCGGCGGATAAAACCAGCGCAATCAGAGCAGCAATATTGATCGTATTGACAAACATATTCTGGAATTTGTTTGTCTCATAATATTTCTTCATATTCTCTGTCAGTTCTTCCTGGTCATTCCCATTGCTGACCCCGCTCCAGGTATCGATATTCAGCGAATACTCAATCGGAAATTCCTGCTGCACTTTCATCGTCCATTTTTCTAAGGCACTCTGGAACCATGTCTTTGTATTCTGAAAACCGAATTTTCTGACCGTAACATCTGTAGTGTCGCTGTCGTCATAGATAGCCCATTTTATCATCTGCTTTCCGATATTAAAATGTTCATTCTGAAGAGCCATCTCAGCTTCATACTGTGCCTCCGCTTTTTCTACTTCCCCTTCATTACGAACGATCAAATTAAAATACTCCTGCTGATTTCTTAAGTCCTTTTCCTCCGCATCGTAATTTGAAATCAGATCAATCAATACCGCATCCACTCTTTCCGCGTAATTGTCATCATTCTGTTCTCCCGCTTCCACTTCAAGACCGCCCAGGACTTGGAGAAGCACCTGATATTTCGACACATCATTATAGGATTTCATAAGTTCCTGTGAATTGCTGCAGAATTGTTTGATCCCCTCATAATTAAATGTTACCTGCGGATTTATATTAGCAATATACTGTTCATACGCATTGACAAGTTCCTCGCAAATCTCAGCATCCTCATTGATAATGGAGATCCATTGATCTATCACATCAATAACTTCATATTCAAGCTCTTTGTCCTTCCCGAAAATACCGTTTAAAAATGCCTGAAGCATAACCGCGGTTTCCTGCTGCAGCATTGTAGGATCCAACGTCTTAAAATACTCATAGAACCATTTTTTGGCAGCTTCCATCCTGTTAAACCGGAGATTTAACAGGCAGAAGAATAATGTGGTTTTAATAGCGTCTTTTCTTCCGCTCTCCGCTAAAGCATTCTTAGCGACGTCCGGATAATCATTTACCCATGCTGTTATAGCAATCAGCGCATAGGACAGCCAGTATCTGGAACTTGTCAGCCACAGTTCTTCTGAAAGTTCCTGGATTGTACTGTTTCTCACAAGGTTAATGTCAAAATCACGTACAACGCCCATTACAGTTCGGCGTATTGTCTCATAATTACTGAACTGTTCTTTTATAATCTGATCAATACGAATAATATTTTCATGAGCAAGCTGTTTCTGTTCGCCATGCTCCATTTCCTCACGGAATTCCAGTATCTTGTCATAAATCCTGCTTGCGGCCTGGTCCACGCTGACACTGGACTGGTGGATTTCTTTTACGTGCACATCTACATTTGACTCAAAATTATTAATCGTATTATTTAAATTATTAATAGCTCCTGTTACATTAGACATCTCATTCTACCCCCTATTCCATCTCATTTCCAAACCGGGAAAGCGCATCTTCCAGATCGCTGAATCTGTTATCCTCCTGATGCAGCACATTTCTCCACTCTCTCAGTTCTTCCAGACAATGTTCTATCTTCTGTACTGCAAGTCTCTTTTTCTCCTTCAGCAGGCCGCCGAGATCAACGATTCGCCGCCACAGAAGGAACGCTCCTACAATAACCAGAAGAATCCCAATCGTCAGGGCAATCTTTGAAAAATGTACCGCCATGATTCCCAGTGTCAAAATGCCGCATGCACAGAGCAGTATATAAAGAAGTATAAACTTGTCCGAAAGCATATTTTTCCATCTGTTTTTTTCAAAATATGTTTCTATGCTCTTCTTTGCCTTGCTGAATTCATCTTCGGTACAGGTAACTTTGCATCCGTCCACCTCAAAGTCATAAGACTCTTTCTCTTTTTCCCTGTAATCTTTTGCAAATTTTTCGTATCCTTTTAAGATCCAGTCTTTCATAAATGAAATAGAGAACTTCTGTATGATCCCGGGCGTAAGATTGGTATCTTCAGAAAAAGCCCACTCAGCAAGAAGATCGCCGAAAGTCATTTTCTTATCACTGCCGAATTCCTGCTCATATTTCTCCTGAGCTTTCGTAACATCTCCCTGAGCACTCAGAACCGCATCATTGTATCTGATCTTTTTAACAACTTCCAATTCAGCATCGTCATAACTGTTGACCAGCGCGTATAATACATTCTCTATTCTCTGCGCAATATCCTCGCTGGTTTCATCTCCCGTATCAAGCAGTTTTCCATAACGTTCTGCAATTACTGAGTTTTTCTCAGCATCTGTCAGCATATTTTCCATTTCCTGATAAGAAGTACAGTATCTTTTGAGATAGGAAAATCCCTGCTTTGTCTGATGTAAATATGTGCGCGCAAACTCATACGCTTTGTCACTGAATTTCTTGCCGAAATCAACTGTTGTTGCTTCTGTCTTTGCCAGCATACCTTTTAAATTTGCCGCGATTACAGCCTGAAATTCCTCGCTCTGCCCGAATGCCCCGGAAAGATATGAAAGAAGAAGATACTTCCACTCCTCTCCCAAATCCGAAGGATTAACTCTCTCCATATAGTATGTAAACCACTTTTGAGCCGGCTCAATCCTTCCGAAACGAAGGTTGATCAGCATGAAAAACAACGCCGCTTTCGTCGGACTCATAAACAAAGCTTTTCCGACAGCTCTCTTCGCCGCTTCCTCTTCATTACTTGCCCACAGCATAACTGCCGCGGAAGCATAAGCCAGCCAGTAATCCGTATTCTGCAGATATTCTTTTTCTACTACTTTCCGCATATTGTCAGCAGTTACAAACTGAGTATCAAGACCGATCACATAGCCTAAAGTAATTCTCCGAAGCTGATGGAAATTCGAAAAACGCGTATAATATTCATCCGTATACTGTGACAGATTCTTTGATGCGGTTGACAATGTCTTAAAAGTGAAATACTGTCTTGTAAGCTCTTCAATTGCCTCGCTGATCTTCTGTGTGTCTGTTGCATTTGCAGATATCTCCGAAGCCGTATTTTTCACTCTGTTCTCTACATTTCCATGCAGCGTCCGCACATTTTTCTCCAAAATATATACGTCGCTTACGGCAGATTCTATTTCTGCGATCAGGCGGTTGTTTTCCGCGATCAGCGCATTAATCTGATTTATAAGCCGTTCTATTTCCCGTTGTTCCTGTTCGTATTCTTCCTGTGTCATTTTACTTCACCCCTCCTCTTTCTTTGTTTTTATCTAAAATAAAAACGAGAATACTTTATTATCTTCACACAGTTTTCTTGACAGCATTCCCAATGCATCTTTGTTATCGACAGCATACTTTTTAAATTTCATATCTGTCTGGTCTGCCCGGATTACCGGATTCAGCCTTGCTCCCGCATCTTTCATCATATTGACAATATCAATTGCCGTAGGTTCCGAATCCCCTGTTGCAAGAACATAGCCCTGAATCAGACTGCAGGTTATTGTATGCCCCAAATGATTAATCTGACATCCTGAAGTTCCCAGCGGTACGCTGCACTGTGATGAAAAGGCTCGTAAATTCTGTACTTTCGTTCCATCATCCTTTCCAAACAGCACATAATTCGTAATTGCTGCCGGGCTGATTCGCCCGGCCGGGCTGTAAAGCGCTTTTATTATCTGGGAATGATAACAATGATCTCTTGCTTTCTCCAGATAAGTGCTGAGCGCGTCATTTCTGAATCTTCCGCCATTATTTGTCATTCTCTGGATATATTCTATCGTCTCCTGCAGATTTTCTTCTGAAGTATTACATGCCATCTCTATGACCGTTTCCGGATCTCCCTGAAGTCCCAAGTCCGTCAGGAATGTAATAATCTCTTCCCTGACAGATGGGTCATCCGGAGATTTTTTCATATAGTCCGACAAAAGTTCCCTGTAAAAACTCAGGTTCAGATCAAGCCCGAATAACATTCTTATAATCTCCGGTTTTCTTTCCCCATCTGCCGAACATTTTAATACATAATCTGTCACAGTATTAGTTGAAAGAGTCTTTACTGATGACAACAATTCCTGTATTACTTGAATACGGACGTCAACGGCATCGCTATTTTCGGTCAGGTACCTGCCAATCACGTTATCATAGGTCTTGTCATTGACATTCCACTTCTTAATCATTTGAAGAAAGCTTACTTTTTCATCCCCGTTAAGATCTTTACGCGTTAACATCGTATCAATATCTGCAGGAGAAAATACAATAAACATCCCTTTCTCTGCCATTGTCCCCAATTCCTCAGATGCACTCCTGAAGGTGTGTCCTGCCATAATATGATGGATCAGAAGATATAATTCTGTATCGTTTGGTTTCGAATCACAAAATCTCCCGATTACTTTCTTCAGCAGCTCTGTGTTCTCGTCAAGATATGCCAGAAGATACTGGATCACATATTCTATAGATGCTGACGCACCCTTTTTCCCAGCCTCATCATATGTGCATACTTTTGTCTGGATACTGTCTCCAGATGTCTGCAGATATTGCTCTATTTCATATCTGTCGTCAGGAACCAGTCCCGCATTTCCTATAATCCTGCAAATATGTTCCCGTTTTTTTTCACCATCTTCATATTTGTTGATTACAAGGAAAAATGCTTTCTTACAGTCAATATTATCGATATTTGCGAGGACGGTGTCCGCCATCTCTATTTTGCCGCTATTCATTGCGTAATTCAGCAGGCTTTCATTTAATGTCTGTGAATAAACTGCTGATGCATCCAGCAGATTTTCGGCAAAATCTCTGTGTACGGTGTCTCCCAGCGAATCAAACACAAGCACCAGGACTGCAAAAGCATCTCCATTTTCTTCAAAAGCCTCGTACAAAGCCTCCTCTTCTGTGGAAATAGCTTCATCACGTTCCTTTAGTTCATCATATCCCCGCTTCAGTTGTCCGATCAGACTTTTTGAAGCTCCAGGAGCACACGCTCCTGGAGTTGTCAGGGTAAACATTTTAAAACAAAGCCGGGCAATAAGCGTACCTATATAAGATGAATCGATCTTTTCACATTCCGAGAGATTCTTTTCCGCGCTGTCAAGTCTCCCATACGCAATATCCACAAGTGTCTGTTTCACAACGTTTTTTATTGTATAAAGACCGTCATATTCTTCTTCCCGACGCATCTCATTACCACAATACTGACAGATCCATACTTTTTTTTCTTTATTATATTCCAGCGAACCTGCGCAGCAATTACATTTCAGACTCTTATAATTTGACGCCATTCCTGTTTCTTCCCCACTCTTTCATTCCTTACTTACTTTGTAGCTTTTAATAGATTGTTCCTCTGAAGGAATAAAACTTCTATTTCTCCGCATTTTTTAGCAGCATCCGCGTTCTGTCCGTTTTCACAACAGATTCTCAACTCATTCAGAGCCTGCATAATACGTCCCTCTATATCTGTTACTGCATCATTTGACATGGGATCCGAATACCGGATTGTCTCGCTGAGCTTGCGCAGTTTCTCTTTTAATGCCGGATCCTGAGCCTGAGCTTTTAATGTTTCCACATCGGCCTGCATTGATCTGATTGCGACTACGCTCACTTTAATATTGTCATTTACATCCTGAACTGTATCTCTTGCCATAAGAGCAATAACCGCAATAACCAGATATACCGCAAGAACAATGACCTGAAGTGCTATTGCCAGCTTGACCGGTGCATTCTGAAATATCATAAATACCGCTGATATAAATACTGCGGCAAAAAAGTAGAATAATGAGATCGATACCAATGGTATTCCAAAAAATACCGCTTCTACCTCAAGCGCTTTTACAGCAAGAAACATACTCACAATCTGTATAACAAATGCCGCGCACATAAAGCCATAGCTGATCCAGAATACATTGTTTTTCTCATTAAACACAAAAAAAACAAGCATATTCATTACCGCAAATACTACAACATATATAATAGAAAATAATATCAGCGTTTTCTTATCTGTCATTCTCCTCATTTTTCATTCCTCCTGTTGTCAGTTGTATTTTACCGATCTTGATATAACCTCAACTCAGCTTTGTTCCACATTCCGGACAGAACTTCATTCCCGGTTTAATCTCATTTCCGCAGTTCGGACATATATTACTTGAAAGCTTGTTTCCACATTCTGAACAGAATTTAGCACCCGGTGCTACCTCTGCGCCACATTCCGGACAATATTTCTTCTTTGCTTCTGCTTGTTCTGAAGCATTCTCTTCCTGGCTCTCTTTTACCTTCGCTGTCTCTGCATCCTGTCCGGCTGTACTGTCTGCCTGCTGCGGATTATGTAAAAACTCAGTAACATCAAGTCCTTTACCTGCCGTTTTTCCCTCTGCGTTGCTTCCCATCGGAGGCTTTACTTCGGCTGAATTCTTCGGAGGCTTTGTCAGGCCTGCAAACATCTCTGGATTGAGGGCATTTCTTGCCACTTCGGAAATTGTATTTCCCATGACAATTCCTCCCATAGCGCCTCCCATTACACCGCCTACAGCACCCATACTGCCCTCATTCGCGGCAAATTTCTCAGCAATCATCATCTGACGTTCTTCCTGCCAGGTATATCCCTGGATCAAGCGGCTGGTACGAAGTTTTTTGGCCTGCGAAATTTCCGCGTAATCCTGATCCGGAACTTCAATTGCTTCTATATTGAAGAACTCAATTTTAACACCGTACTCTGCAAAAATTTCATCCAATCTTTCTTTAACAACATCACTGATTTCAAGAAGATGAGAACTGATCATAAAATAGCTGAGCTGCCCGTCAATCATAATCTTTGAAATACAGTCTTTCACGTGTGATGAAATAATTCCTCTGAATTTTCCTACCAGAGAATTTGTTGCTGCCTGTCCTCTTCCTCCAGTCTGGCTCTCAGCATAGAACGATTTCTGGAATCCAACCATTTTCAGCATAAATTTTCTTGAATCATCTACTGACACAGACATACTTCCGTGCAGCATAACATGCATAAAAATATCATAAAGCGGGTCTTCCAGCGGTATTGCGCTCTGCGTTCCCCACTTCATATCCATCTGATGAACTTTATTTATAAAGAAAACTTTACATGGGAAGGCGCTTACTCCGCCTGTAGGAATCTCTATAATACTTCTTAAAATCGGAATATTAGAGGTACTCAAGGTTCTTCTGCCCGGGCCGAACAGATCAGCGGCATTACCGTTGATCACAAGCAGTGCCTCATGTGTCTCGTCAACGATCAGCTGTGATGTGGTATTAAAATCCTCCGCAGGATGTTTCCATACAAGCTGATTTGGATCTCCCTCAAATTTAATTACTTCAGAAATAGCCATATTCTCTCATTCCTTTCTTTTTTATCTTCATCAGATGATGCCGGGAAGCATCATCATATTATTTTCTCAGCTTAGAGGGCTTCGCTCTTGCAAGTTTCTCTACTCTCTCGGTTCTGAATCCACGAGTAAACTGTTGGGGTACTATATGATCCTCCTTTGGGACATACGTCTGTCCTGTCTCAGAGACTTCAATTAAATTGTCCTCAACGTTCTGAATAATGCTTTGCTCGTCCGGTATTATTTCTTCATGAATTGATTCCATTTGAGCAAGCTTCTTATCTATTTCTTCGCGATAAACTCTATCTTCTTCCTGACGCCGTCTCTCTTCCTCTTCTCTTCTTCTCGCAGCTTCCTCTTCTTCCTGACGCCGTCTCTCTTCCTCTTCTCTTCTTCTCG
>ERZ1643246.3427-NODE-3427-length-13646-cov-20.906703_pt1 | contig 13646 bp, 14 predicted proteins | sample MGYA00579265_ERZ1643246 | MGnify/ENA primary metagenome ERZ1643246 (study PRJEB29033, sample SAMEA4952261) | chicken gut metagenome | biome: Broiler Chicken; feature: Gastrointestinal Tract; material: Caecum | place: Ireland | collected 2018 | study: Broiler... | reverse complement strand
GGGCTCCAGCAGGGGGTGGTCAATACGCTCAATTAAATGAAAACGAACAAACGTTCGGAATATTGTTCAATTTATAAACAAACATATGTTCATATTTTTTCACACAATTTTCACATAATTATCACACAATTATCACGCTACCAGAGTATAATAGATAGTAATCAAAGGGGCGCGGGCGCACCCCTTGACGGCAACGCGCCCATGTGAAAAATTAACAAAACGGTGAACAGAATTAACATTTTCTGTTACTTTTTCACACACTTTTGTGAATTTTTCACATTCCCAGTCGACTGGGAAAGAGAGGTAAAGCAATGAACAAAAAGACAACTGAACAGACCGCAAACGCAATGGCAACAGCGATTGAAAACGCACTTGCCGCCGAGCAAATGGGCATGGACGTTGCAATCAAGGCAAGCGCACAGGCGCTTGTAAGCATGTCGGACGCGCTGGACTGTCGGCGAATCGTGGACGGGGAAAGTGCAATCGCTGTATACAACACGGCGGACGCATTCGCCGAGATTGGGACGCTTGCAAAGGCAAAAGCGCTTGCAAGGGCAAAGGCGGTGAGAGTCGGACACACAAGCGATAACCCGAACGGGGTAACCGTATGGGCGCATGAGGGCTTGAAAACCTTTGAAGAATGGGCTAGCAAACACTTCGGCTTGTCGGCGTCACAGGCTCAAAACTACGTCAAAGCCGCGCCCTACATTGAGGAATGCGGAACGCGCACCCAGTACGCAAGCAATGGACGTGATTACACAGTGGCGGGCATTATCGCAGTTATCGAAGCAAAGGGCGCAAAGAATGCGGACGCAATTCGCAAGGCGCTTGCGGATGAAGTAAGCCCCCGCATGACTGTCGCGGAAATCAAGCGGAAATTCAAGCATGAGCTTACTGACGCAAAAGTCACAGAGACGCCCGCAAAGCCCGAAAACAAGCCCACAGAGGGCGAAAACAAGCCCACGGACAACATCACGGCAAAGCCCACAGAGGGCGCACAGACGGCAAAGAAAGCCGAAAAACAGCCCGAAAAGGTGGCAAAGGTGACCAATAAAGACGACCATGCAGTAATCGGGATTGATATTCCCGTCCCCGCCGGTGCTGTTATCACCGTTTCTTATGGTGACAAAACTTATACCTATGTAGCAAAGCTGATTGATTGAGAACAGCCCGCCCCATATGGGGCGGGAAATTTTCAACAATCTAACTATGCGTAAAAACCAACTTTTGCGCATAGTTATTTTTTCACAATTTTTGTTACTTGTGAACATGACAACACTTCACAAAACCTTGTGATTTTCTCACATAAAGTGTGAATTATTAACATTTTCAACATATTGAAATCGCTCAAAATTTTGAGTGATTTTAGGGGGTCTTGCTATATAGCGCGGGGACTGTGCGAAGAAAAGCAGGAAGAAACCCAAATCCCAGTCGACTGGGAAACCTAAATAGACAAGTAGGGTTTGAAATCGACACAATAAGTTAAATTAAGAGGTGCAAACATGAAACAGCTCAACATCAAAAAGACGGCTCAGAAGGCGGTTGTTCTTGCAGAAATCTTTGAGGGCAAGGACAAGATAGACACCGATGAAATCATCAAAACGCATCCCAACGGCATCCACATTAACAATATCGAATTTATCACCATGCAGGGGGATAAAGGAGAGGAGCAGTTCTGGGCGTACACATTTGATGAAAATCCAAACGTTTTCGCATTCTCGGGGTTCGTTCTTGCAAAGATTTTCAACAATCTGCTCGAAGATTGCGAAGGAGACTACGAAGAACTTTACGAAAGTTTCAAGGCGTGTGGCGGTCTGTCTGTGAGACTGTATTCCGACAGAACTAAGAAAGGTCAGCCTATCACAAAGGTGGATGTTCTGTAATACGACAAAAATATTTCAATATAAGTAAGAGGAATGAACCTCTCGAATTTTATTCGAGGGGTTCATTTATTTTATCATCAATTAAAAATAAGGAGATAATTATGAGAGTTGTATATTCCCCCATAAGAAGAAGAGACCTTGAAATGATTGGTCAGGCTTGTAGAAAGTTCAGAAAAGATAGAGGTATTACCCTTTATGAAGTTGCAAAAAATGTATGTACTTCAATGGAGAATGTCTCTATGTTTGAAAGTGGTAAGAACGATTGCGCAACGATTTATAATTGGTATTTACAGATGGGCATGCCTGTTGTAAAAACCTATGAGAGCAGAGAGGATTATAATCCCTTCGATTACTGTATAAACGAGAAAAATTTGGAGGATTTTAATAATGAGTAAACATATTTACTTAAAACAAATGTTAGATGACCTGAGAGACGATATTCAAAATATTAAGGATATTTTTCACGATTGTAAATATGACACAATAGGAGCGCATATATTGGAGCAATATGCGTCAAAAATGTTACTTATTCTGGAAGCAATGAAATCACAAATGAGGAGTTGGGAAGATGAATAAATACGACAAGTATAATTCCATATCCCAGTTGACTGGGATAACAACAGAGGAACTTAACAATATGTCAAAATTTGACATGATAAAAATAATAAATAGGTTTGCGCCTATTGCCGAGAGAAGAAGGGATACGATAGTAAGATTTTTCGATAAAAATCAAATCGAACCACCAACAAATTATGGATATGAAAATAAAGTTGGTATGAGGTCATGGAGACTCGCCAATTTTAGAGCTTCCATAGCAGACAGTGCTGGAAAAATGAAATCCAAAATAAGATTGCTTCAAAAGTATCTTGACAGTGATAGTTCAACACTATCTGGAATAAAAAGACAAGAGCGAGAAATGTTTTACGGATTGGCAAAAAGAGTAGGTGTTCCAACATATACAGACAGGTATGGGAACATCCGCATAAATACATTGTCAAAACAATATAGCGAATTCTCAAACGCAATATCTTCCCTATCTTCAATAAATGGTAAAGGAAATACTTTTGCTAAAAGATATGAGGGTTCTAAAATATTTTGGGAAATAATCGATAAAGTAAAAGAAATTTACAAAGACGAAACAAGGAATGCTTCTTCGAGAGTACAGATAGCAACTGTACAAGAATTACAAGATATTTCATCAAAATCAATGACAGATGTTGTTTTTAATATTGTTGATAGATTGAGGGGTGAATATGATAGATTACAAGAAAACGAACGGAGAAACGCCCCTAAATATACTTCAACGGCAGATTTCTTTGAAGAAGAAGAAGATTAGCACAAAAGAAGATTTTTTTGAAGTTCTAAAAAAGATGAGTGGGGTTAATAAAATTCAGACAAATAAAAAAATATCATACTATAATATACCTTGTTCATTTGACATTGAAACATCTTCATTTTACAATCCCAGTCAACTGGGAACAGATGAAAAAGTTGCAATAATGTATGAATGGACATTTGCAATGTATGGATATATTATAGTAGGAAGAACATGGAATGAGTTTATAGAATTATATAATCATTTAGTAGATATATTAAAATTAAATATAAATAATAGGTTAATCGTCTATGTTCACAATTTATCGTTTGAATTCCAATTTATAAGAAAACGTCTTGATTGGGAAAAAGTATTTTCATTAACTGAAAGAAAGCCAGTTCAAGCAATAACATGTGACGGTATAGAATTTAGATGTTCATATAAATTATCTGGATATTCTCTTGCAAAATTAGGTGACCAATTAACAAAGTACATTGTTCACAAAGATGTTGGCGATTTGAATTATGACTTAATAAGAACACCTATAACTCCACTTACAGAACAAGAATGGAATTATTGTGTAGATGACGTTTTAGTTGTAGTGTGTTATATACAAGAACTTATTGAAAGAGAAGGTGATATAACAAAAATACCGTTAACAAAAACAGGATTTGTTAGAAGATTTTGTCGTAATAAATGTCTGTATGAGAATGACGATAAGTATCATAAAAAATATAAAAAATATAGAGAATTGATGAAATCTTTAACACTCGATGTAGAAACATATGACCAATTAAAAAGAGCATTTGCAGGCGGTTTTACACATGCGTCACCGCTATATGCATTCGATACTTGTCATAATGTCGGTTCATTCGATTTTACATCTTCTTATCCATATGTCATGGTATCTGAAAAATTTCCTATGACGAAATTTCAAAAGGTTGTAATAAATAGCAGGGAAGATAGAAAATATTATATAAACAATTATTGTTGTCTTTTCGATATAGAGATATTCAATTTACAACCTAGGGTATATTTTGAAAATTATATTTCGAAATCTCATTGTTATGAACTGAAAAATCCAATATTAAATAATGGTCGAATAGTAAGTGCAGACCATTTGAAAATGACAATAACAGATGTAGACTATAATATAATAAGAAAGTTTTACAAATGGAGTAAGATAAGATATTTTAATTTTAGAATAGCTAATAGAGGATATCTTCCAACAGATTTTATAAAGGCTATACTTGAAATGTATAAGAAAAAGACAACATTAAAAGGTATAGAAGGTTTTGAAATAGAATATCTTAAATCGAAAGAAGATATAAACGCTACATTTGGCATGTGTGTTACAGATATATGCAGAGATGATATACAATATACTGATAAGTGGAGTAAAATTGAAGCTGATAAGGAAAAAGCAATATCCACATATAACAAATCTGTAAAAAGATTTTTGTCATATGCATGGGGCGTATGGATTACTGCCTATGCAAGAGCAAATTTATTTACTGGCATATGGGAATGTAAATATGATTACTTATATGCGGACACAGACAGTATAAAAATACTAAACCCACAAAATCATACAAAATATTTTGAAAAATATAATAATATGGTGGGTTACAAATTACAGCAAGCGGCTAATTATCATGGTTTTGACATATCACTTACAGCACCTAAGACAAAAAGTGGAAAAATTAAACAACTTGGAGTTTGGGATAGTGAAGGAATTTACAACAGATTTAAGTCACTGGGTGCTAAAAGATATATTTACGAGAAAGATAATCATACTACTATGACAGTGGCTGGGCTAAATAAACAAAATGCAGTAAAATATATTCAATCAAAATATAATGATATATTTACTGCGTTTACTAATAATTTATATATACCAGCTAAATATTTACAAGATGGAAAATATATAAGCGGAACTGGGAAGCAGACACATACATATATAGATGAATGTAGACGCGGAATAGTAAAGGACTATTTAGGAAATAGTTATGAATACGAGGAACTTAGCGCAATTCATCTTGAAGGAGCTGACTACGACTTCTCTATAAATCAAGAGTATATAAACTACGTACTTGGAGTAAAAGAAGAAATTATTGAATAATCCCAGTCAACTGGGAAAGGAGATTATTATGAATTTAGTTGGAATTTTAGCAATCGTTATCGTTGTTTTACTATTACTACTTTCTATTACAATAGCAATAATTTTTGAGCTTGTAAAAGAAATTAGAAGATGGCGACTTAAAGTTGCATATCTTGAATCTGACGCAATGAGAAATGATAAGGAGATGCTACAATGAACAAATTCAGAACAGCCATCAAATTGGCAAAAGGTGAATGGGTTAATGCTATTTATGTAGTAGAACTGTTCAATACAGATATTTGTAAGTTAATGGATATATTTGAATATTCATATTCGTATAGATATGATGGAGATATATTTGATACAGAAAAAATAGATAATATATTTCTTCGTATAAAACAAAAAAGAGGAAACAAATGAGAAAAAATGAATTAAACGTAATCAAGTTTTACTCATTAAAGCCAATATTGTCATACGAGTGTCTTTATAATCTTATATATGGCGAACGCTCCAATGGTAAAACGTATTCAGTACATCAATATATGCTTGAACAATTTTGGATAAAGCATGAACAGTCGGCATTGATAAGAAGATGGGAAGAAGATTTTAAAGGAAAAAATGGTCAAGCGACATTTGACGGTGTTGTAGGTACAGGGTTTGTTGAAAAATTAACAAAAGGAGAATGGACATCAATAAAGTATTATAGTGGTAAATGGTATCTTGCACGATTTGATGAAAAATTAAATAAAGTAATAACAATGGAAGACCCATTTTGTTATGGGTTTGCTCTTACTATGGGAGAACACTACAAATCCACTTCCTATACTAATATTACTACAATTCTTTTTGATGAGTTCTTGACAAGAGAGGGGTATTTACCCGATGAATTCGTATTGTTTCAAAACGTACTATCCACTATTATTAGACAAAGAGATAACGTTAAAATCTTTATGCTTGGGAATACAGTTAATAAATATTGTCCATACTTTGAAGAAATGGGTATTCGCAATCATATTGATAAAATGAAACCGGGAAGTATCGAAATAGTCAAGTATGGTGACAGCGGATTAACTCTTGCAATAGAATATTGCAAACCCAATAAGAGCGGTAAACTTTCCGATAAATACTTTGCATTTGATAATCCACGATTAAAAATGATAACTGGCGGTGAATGGGAAATGGATATTTATCCACATTTGCCATTCAAATATTCAAGAGCAGAAGTTAAACTTGAATATTATATATACTTTGACCATCAAATGTTACATTGCGAAATAATAAAATTGAAAAGAAACAAGGAGGATAAAAATAGAATAGGGTTATTTACCTATGTTCATAGGAAAACGACCCCTATTAGAAACGAAAGGGATATTCTATTTTCAACCGATACAAGTACAAATCCCTATCATTTTAGAAAACTTACAAAACCAAGAGAATCCATTGACAAGAAAATTTCTAAAATATTCATGACAGGTAGAGTATTCTATCAAAGCAATGAGATAGGTGAAGTTATGAGAAACTATCTCGAATGGTGCAATACAGATGTATAATCCCAGTTGACTGGGAATAAAAAATAGACCCTTTCGGGTCTATTTTTAATTATCTGGCATTAGAATTCCCTGTTGTAGAAGTTGAGTTATTTCATCAAGCTCGTCAGATAATGCAGGAACATTGTCGAGATGACATGTACCAACTTCAAGATATCCGTGACATTCGCTTATTGTAACAACGGTATTTGCTGGACGACCTATAATTGATACATAATCGTTGTTGTCATACTGATACATTGTATTATATTTTTTATGATATAAATATATACCATAATCAACATATGTACTATATATACCATTGCTATTACCAGATGCACCAGACGACGACGAGTCTGGATTTACAAGAGGAGTAGCAGCACCGACTACACCCGAAATACTTCCAGATATACCTGCCGCCATAAGACCTATTCCAAGACCCTGCATTCCTGGAATTGCCATCATTGCAGCTCCAGCAAATCCACTTGCAAGAGAAAGTAATGCTGTCGAGATATTTTTTATATTATTATTATTAAAATCTTTTGTAAGCAAATCTGCATTGTCAAATGAAATTACCAACTGCGAACCAGCCATAGTTTGTTCACAAAGAATACATTTTTTAGAACCATACGAAGATGTATCTGTATCGGACACAAATATTGAATACGTTATTATACCATTCCATATATCAAACACCATATTCAATTTTACAAAATTCTTTTTTAAGTCGTCTACATTTATTTTTACATCACCACAAGAAGCGAGATGAACGTAATATTCAGAAAATGGCTCATAGTCTAAATAATTATTTTCAAAAAAAGTTGATGGTATGATATCACTATCAATACTCATTTGGGTAAGAGTTTCGGAAAAATATGGTATATAATAAATATCATCAGTTTCCGATTCTACAACCTCAGTGTTATTTTCAAAATCGGTAAGATGAATGCCCTTTTGAGTAGGAAGAATCGTCCCCAATGATGAAAAATATGTTACAACATCGAACGGAAATGCAATAGCCTTTATAATAGAACTCATAATATTTGAATTTGAGCCATTATTAGCAACAATTAAATTCAAATATACTGCGTCTATTATATATATCATACCTCCAAAAAATGGTATGGAACAACCAGTTGCTGGTCTTTGTAGCATGGAACTTCTGTAAGTGGGACTTTGTGCCTGTTCTGTTAATGAGTCATTTCTTACAAATAAAATAATATTTCTTAAAGAACGATGACCATTGTAGTCGACAACATCACTAAAAAATGGTGTCAAGTTATTACTCTTTTCAATAGTAAATCCTTGTGTAATGCAGTTTACTCTGTCCCTTAAATACGGGCTTCCTTTATCACTACTTCTTAAAATAAGCGCTTTGTTAGCAGAAATTTCATCAGCCCAACTTTCAAGTACATCGACGTGCATATGAATTTCCCACATATTATTTGACACAGAAATAATATCAGTTATAAAATAATATCTGTTAAATTCATGTATAAACGCATAATTATATTGATTTTTAGAAATATTATCAACTTCGTATAGTGTAACAATAGGATTTATAATGCTGGTAGGCATTTTCAATGTACAATTTGTATATACCTTACTATCTGCAAGATAATCGTCTTTGTACATTCTGTTTTTTTCAGCATTATTCTTATATAACGTTATGTTCATTTTGTCACCACATTAAATATTTTAAGTTTTCTATTTACAGAAATACTTCTTAACATTGCAACATTGTTTTCAGACTTTATTGTTTCATAAAGTTCGAACTCGCCATTCTCATTCATTTTATAGACATCATATTCGGTAGCATTGTCTACCTCATCGAATCCCAGTTGACTGGGATTGGAATAATCTATATATAATTTTGGGGAGTCCAAAACTGCTTCTACAGAAATTTCAGAAGATTCTGTTACGGTGAAAATTGGTTTAGCTTCAGCTCCAACCTTATATGTACCAGATTCCGATATTAAAAATATTCCCTCTGAATTTTCAGCAACATTTTCCCATTCGGCTCCATTTTTTCTATATAATATATAATTAGATACACTGTTATATGTAGTAACTGCTGTTAATCTACCTGTATATTCATTGAATGTAATTGTAATAGAATCATTCTTTTGCTCAATTGTCAAAATATTTGACAACTTAGAATAAACATGATAATATGATACATTTACAATTTCATCTGCAGTGTAATTACCTGCTACGGTAGGATAATATTTTGTCATTCCATTTGGTGAATTGTAATTACTTACTGGCGAAACTCCACCGTTTAAATAAATATTACCAGTAGCAGGGTAATATTTATTTTCTATCGATATATACACACCATTTTCATCAATTCCTTCTGAAATAATAGGTGGATATGGAGCTTTATCTTCTGGAACATTTACTTCAAATGTTTCGAGAATCTTATCGAACATTATACTTGAAATAGTAATAGTGACATTACCACTTTGAGCAAATGGTTCTAAAGTGTCTACATTATCAGCATAAAAATCAAAAGTCTTCGTTTTACCATCGTCATATTTAATCGTTACTGTACAATCTGTTGTGTAATCTACATCCATTATTGTATATAATCTCAAACTTAGAGATTCACACATAATAGAGCGTAAGCCGTCCTTTGTTGTTAAAATTTCTTCTGAATGTGTAACAGTGTTCTTTAAAAATGATGACAAACACTCATATAATAAATCAGAAATTTCATATTCGGCACCATCTATATTTCTGATAATTAGATATGCTGGAGACATTTTTTGAGTATCAGACATAGGGTCACCAGTATTTATCTCATTAGATAAAAATCTATTTGTACCCTGACCATGACGATAGTTAATGTCAAATATATTTGCTCCAGAATGTTGAGATGCAAGAATACCGTCAAGAAAGTTTGTGGGAATATCGCCTTCTTCAAGAGTATCGCCGACCTGAACAGGCTCGTCAATTGGACAAAGTTCAGTTATATCAGAAATTGCTGGCATATCCCATGCGTTAGTATTAGTAAGAATTGCACTACAATTACCTTTAAGATTTTTACTCATAATATTTCTCCTTCTTTCTATTTTGGTGGAAGTAGTAGGACTCGAACCTACACGTATTGTTCTCCCTATTGAACTATACTTCCATAAAGAGGGAATATATCCCTCTTTCCCAGTCAACTGGGATTAACCAGCGGCGCTTGCGTCTGCAACGAAGAATACAACAAAGTTCTCATTGTAATCATTGAAGAACTGCGCGTCAGATTTGTAGAAATTGTTGATGAACTCGCCGCGTGCATTGTAATGTGTAGGAACTCTGTCCTCTACATTGCACACACCCGCCGCGTCTCTGTCAAAAATCGTAGCAAGAATGCCAGACGCTTCAACGGTTTTGTTCTGTGTAGCGGCATTGACATTTGCAGGGTCTGCGATAGTAACGTTGATAGACGACGTACTGTCGAACGAATAGTCCGTACCCGAGCCCTGCCAGAACGTGACGTGTTCCGCCTTGGGCATTTTGGTATATTCTTCATGGAACGTATCCGCCTGCAAGTACATATCGGCTGCTCTCTCGAACTCGGAAAGTATGACGAAATGCTGGAGGTCTTTCGGCGTGAAGCGACTCTTATTGCCGATATTGAAAAGATTAGACATCTTTTCGAGACGGTCAGAACCGAGAACGATTTCCTTTGCTGCATATTTGAGGAAGTCGAGGTTGTACAGACAGTTTGCAGCCGTGAGTTTTGCGCTCGCACCAACTCTCTGATTGTACTCAAAGAGTAAGTTACGCGCCATGGGATATGTCCCGTCGCCATAAGCTTTACTGGCTTTGCCGAACGTACTTGCAAGCGCAGCCGCCGTAAAGTTATTAATGGTACGCATGATAAGGTTGTCATAGTCCATCGTCTTGCGTGTTTTGATGCGATTCTCAATCATAGAGAAGAACGCGTTGAGCTGCTGTGCGCTGCTGAAAGACTGTTTGACCTGTTTCTCTGCGAAGCTCATATCAATCTCAAATGTAACTCTCTGATTGAAGAATTTCGCATCGACAGTCGGAGCATGGAAAATGTTCTGGTCATATGTCTGTCCGTCAACGAGATTCCACGTATCGTTCTGTACGCTCTTGGGAATATCCATCTGGATTTTCTCCATAATGGAACCATATTCCCAGCCGTCCATCATAAGGGACGGAGCCTGCCCTTTATACGTCCTATCGACAAAGATAACCTTGCCGATATGATTGATAAGTTTTCTGACGTACTTGTCAACGTTGTCGCTTCCCATAATGGATTTGCCTACGTCGATGACGTTAGACAAATCTTCCGCTACGAGGTCACTCTGTCCGAGAACCTCAGTTACGATTGTGTTCAAAATCTGATATACTTGAGTAATCTGCATAATGTTTATCCTTAAATTTTTACGTTGTCGATATTAGAATTTGCGGAGACAACGCTTTTCCCAGTCGACTGGGAAGGCACTTCCGCCGTAGTGCCATGTCCGATGTTATTACCCGTACTTACGATATTTTCAACGAAAGTTCGCCATTTGTTCTCGTCAAATGTCTGACCTCTGTCGGTGATATAGGTACGGAGCTTTGTGAGGACAGTATCGAGTTTAAGCTCTCCAGCTTTTTTAATACCAAATTTGTTGTACATGCCCTCAACGCCATTGATGAGTTCGATTGCCTTATTTGCGAATTCCTCGAAAAAATTAGGGGATTCATCAACGGTGACGACCGAAGGCTCATCGGTTACTTTCGTCGCTTTACGTTTCCATAAAGCGATAATTGTGGAGATGAATGCAATAAGTACACAGACCCCCACGAGTACAAGATACACGATGTCCCATACGCTCATATAGGAACCTCCAAAAAATATATTTCCGACAGCTGTGCTGTTTCGGTCAACGATATGTAGGACGAGTGAGAAGCTTATCTGTATCAGAAAATACCACGTCCCAGAATTGCCATTCAAGCATCTCTCTTTGTTTTTCCGTGAGGTCTTGCATTGAAATATTGCCGATATTTCCTTTTCTCGTAACTTTACGTTCCGAAGATGATGTACGATTTCTCGTAGTTTCACTATTACCATTAGCATTATTATTTCCCGAAGATTGTGGTTGTGGTGATGAGTTGTTAAATCCATATACATTATCGGTATTATCCGAAGTATCATTATACGAACTGTTATCTGTAGAATTATAAGTGTCGTTTAATGTATCCTCGATTTCCATGTTATATGGTGACAGTGCATCGAATTTTTCAGTTATTGTTTTGTACAAATCCGACCATTTGTCGTAATATTTGGCGTTGAACATACGAGAAATTATTTTTATCTGCATTGTAGAAAATGGATATGCATCTCCAATTTTCTTACGAGTAAGAATAAATCCCTCTATAAGAGATGATAATTTCTTATTTCCAGAACGTTTGAATATGTATTCACAATCTCTATCAGAAATTGAGTCTGGATATATAGTCTTCAAAAATTCGCCAAGAGATGTATCACTATCACGCAGAATTTGAAAAATACCACTCTCGTAAGGATTTGAAAAAATATCTCCGATTGTACAAAATTTATTCTTAGTTGTATAATAGGTTACTTTATTTGAAGGTAATGACGCATAGCCACTTACTGTGTTCTTAGCCACAACGTAATACATTCCAGCCTCATTTATCGTTACTTTCATCATTTTTCTCCGTTTTTTCAGATTCTTCTTTCCCAGTTGACTGGGATTCATCATCGCTTTGTTCTTCGTTCCCAGTTGACTGGGATTGAGATTTCTGAGCATCGAGAGAATTTTTGATTTCTTCTCTCTTAATTTTCCACGCGGACGAAAAATCAACAGACCAGTCAAGACCGAATTTTTCATTGACAAGCTCGCAAGCAATCTGCCGTTGTTTAAGCATATCATCTGCAAATGGCAATATAGCATCCTGTGCAAGTTGTGCCTCATTGCTATTTATGCTTTCGCGTTTCATATTGTAATTTGCTTGCAAACCGAGTTCGTTCATGAGAGCAGCTTTGTCGTACTGTTCGCTTTCAATAAGTTCTGTAATTGCGCGTTGAGAGTTCGCTCCACCAGCAAATGGGAGCGATTGGATTGCCTGTTCAGAGAGAATGTCATCGGCAAGAATAGAGGACAAACGACCATCATAGAGGTCTTTGATAACGTCCTTTATAGATTTATGAGTATCTTCGTCACGCGCCGTAAGGATATTCATTGCTCTCGTAGAAATAGTTAGAAGTCGACGTGAAATATCCGTATCAACCATCCGCGAAAGATACATTGTCAGCGTTGGGATGAGACCAACATAGAGGGCGTCATTGGGTATGACGATACACTCGTGCTCGAGTTTGTCCAAATCGGGATAATCCCCGTGATAGTCGTATCCATAATACACCTTAAATGTTTCAAAAAGTTTAAGATAAGGATTTGCAACTACTGCCCATGAAGGCATATAGTTGAAATTTGGACGACCACCGAGAGTTCCGCGAAGGGAATAGTATTTGTCTTTATACGGAGCGATGATTGTATAACCCGTAGTCTGAATTCGCAATTCCATGTCGCGAGGACGAATTTCTTTTTGCGGAATATTCCACTCAAACATGTTGTTTGTTTTCGCGAGAGTGTGTATAATGTGATATTTGAGCATCGCTTGCTTGTTGAACACTTTATCGCGATTGTCATAGAAGCTGCATTCCCCAGTCAACTGGGATAGGTTGAAATCTTCGTATTTGTATTCGTCAGCCATAAACCACCTTTCCCAGTCAACTGGGATATAGAAAATGACGTGCGCGAACGCATACATGGACGCGTGCAGATTGCGCC
>ERZ1643246.3426-NODE-3426-length-13649-cov-5.223481_pt1 | contig 13649 bp, 13 predicted proteins | sample MGYA00579265_ERZ1643246 | MGnify/ENA primary metagenome ERZ1643246 (study PRJEB29033, sample SAMEA4952261) | chicken gut metagenome | biome: Broiler Chicken; feature: Gastrointestinal Tract; material: Caecum | place: Ireland | collected 2018 | study: Broiler... | reverse complement strand
GGCTGTGGTGCTCTTCCATCCATCGCTGCACCTTCTGAAAGGTTTCTCTGTTCACGACAAAGCCTCCTTATCCTTTCACCGCACCTATCATGACGCCCTTTTCAAAATATTTTTGCAGGAACGGATAGACGAACAAAATGGGGACCGTCGCGACAACGACGGTACAGTACTGCACAAGCTCGCGCGACAAACTCTGCTCCAGCAGCTCGTTTGGACTTTCACCCGCCGCCGTATTGTTTGCGATGAGGATCTCGCGCAGGAACATTTGCAGCGTATACAAATTGGCGTCGCGCTGGAAAGTGCTGGATGGGAACCAGGAATTCCACAAACCGACCGCGTAATACAGGGTGATAACGGCAATGACCGGCTTGGAAAGCGGCACAACAATTTTTGCGAACACGTCAAAATCGTTGGCGCCGTCAATAATAGCGGCTTCCTCCAGGCTGGAGGGCAAGCCCGCGAAAAAGGTGCGCATGATGATGACGTTGTATGTGCTGACGGCGTAGGGCAGAACAACAGCCCAGCGCGTGTCATAGATGCCGGTGTTGCGGATGACAAAGAACAGCGGGATCAAGCCTCCGGAGAAGAACATCGTGAAAATCATCGCCTTCATCATGGCATTGCGCGGCAGGAAATATTTGCGCGTCAACACGAAGGCGGCGAACATGGTCAGAACCATCTGAATAATGGTGCCGACCGGCACATAAAACAGCGTGTTGAGAAAACCGGTCAGGATATTCGGGTTTTTCAGAGTGGTTTCATAGCCGCTCAGCGTCGGCTCGCCGAGAATCCACCAGATCGGTCCTTCATGCCGCAGAATTTCACGCGGGTCGCTGAACGATGCCATTACCACATAGTAAAGCGGATACAGGGTGACGAAAATCAGAATAAGCATGATCAAGATATTGCACACCGAGAAGATCCGCTCACCTGTCGTAAGGCCGATTTCCTTTTTCTTTTGCTTGGCCATGGTTTTCCCTCCTTACCACAGGCTTGTGTCGTTTACCTTGCGGCTCAAAGCATTGGCCGAAACCAGCAGGGCAAAGTTGATGACGGAATTGAACAGGCCGATGGAGGCGCCATAGCTATATTCGAACATCAGAAGGCCGCGGCGATACAAATAGGACGAAATGACGTCCGCCGTGTCGTAAATCATCGGATTATAAAGCAGGATGATTTTTTCCCAGCCCACGGAAAGCAGGTTTCCGATCTTCAAAATCAGCAGGATGATGATAGTGGGCGCCAGGCCGGGCAGCGTCACATGCAGCGCCCGGCGGAAACGGGACGCGCCGTCAATCTGCGCCGCCTCATATTGCTCGGCGTCTATGCCGGAGAGTGCCGCAAAATAAATGATGGAATCCCAGCCGAACTCTTGCCAGATGTTCATGCCGACATACAGCGGACGGAAGAATTCCTGCTTGCTCATCAGGTTCACGGGCTCCATGCCGGTGATGGCGCAGATGGCGCTGGTAATCACGCCGTTCTGCTTGGTAAAGTCCAACATCAGCGCACAGATGACAACGACGGAAATAAAGTGCGGCATATAGGTGATCGTCTGTGTGACGCGCCGGAACGAGTTGGACCGCACTTCATTGAGCAGCAGTGCGAACAGAATCGGGATCGGGAACTGGAAGATGATCTGATAGACACTGATCAAAACTGTGTTGCGCAGCGTGCGGAAGAAATACGGGTCTGAAAGGAAGGATTGGAAATTTTTCCATCCAACCCAGTCGCTCTCCGCAATACCAAGGCTGGGAACGAAGTCCTGCCAGGCGATGATGACGCCGTACATGGGAAGATAATGGTAGACGACGTAATAGATGACGACGGGGAGCGCCATCAGGTAAAGAAGCGGGTGGGAACGCATATTGTCCCATAATTTAAAGATTCCCCGGGTAAATTTATTTTTTCCCTTCGAGCGGGGGGATTGCACCGCCCTCGATTTTTGCTTTTGAGCGGATCGGCTTGCTGCAGGGGTCATATTCCCTCTCCTCCTTCAAAACATTGAAATTCCTTGCGGCGCAAGGGGCAAACGACTGCCTGTGGGACTGCTTCTGAACCCCTCCTTCCGCAAAGGGTGCGAAGAAGGGTTTCAGAAGCAATCCCCCTTCCGCCGGGAAACCCGGCGGAAACGGGAATTGCACGGTTACAGATTTCGGAAATTCGATGCTTTGCGGCGTTCCGTCTTATTCCATCTTTTCCGTACGGCTCAGGTAACGGTCGTAAGCGGCCTGCTTGATCTCAATGGCACGCTCAGCGCCCAAAGCATTGAGCTGGTTCACAAACTCGTCAAACTTATCGAGCGATTCCTCGCCAAAGATAAACTTATACACCATCTCATCGGCGTAGTTGTCCATTTTGGTCTTGATGTCCGTAAATTCCTTCGACTCGTCCACCGTCATTGTAACGACGCTGGGAATCTGCTGCTTGTTGTCGTTCTTGGTCGCCCAAGCTTCCCAAATCTGGAGGTTCTGCGGCAGATTGTACTGCTGCTGCTCCATGTCGTTGTCATATTTCACCTGGAGAGTGCCGCAGGTGTAGACGCCGCGGGCGGTCGTGTAGTCCATGTCAGGATTATTCTGCATGAAGTCGGTGAAATGGCGCACGCCGTCCTCATCCACTGTATAGGTGGGATATTCGTCGTTGCCAACGCCCCATGCGGTCAACTTCTGGGTGCTTTCCATGTGCAGATAGTCCACAAAACGGACAGCCTCAACCGGATGCTCGCTGGTGTAAGAGACGTACCAGGCATACGAATTGACAGACAGGGCCTGGCGGGACAGATGCAGATCGTCGTCCGCGTTCAGACGGGGATAGACAACGCCGGCCACATCATAATCAGGGTCCTCCAGCTGGCCGACAGAAAGCGCCTGCTTGGTGGAAACGTTGTGGAAAATCGTCATAGCGGCGCGGCCGTTGTAGAACAGCGTGTTGGCATCGGACATAGAGCGGCTGATAAAGTCGCGATCAATCAGGCCTCTTTCCGCCCAATCATTCATCAGCTCCAGATAATCCTTGTACTCCGGCATGGTGCGGGAATACTCCACTTTCCCGTTTTCATCCAGCTGGAACTCGTTGATGGAGACGCCGAAGGCGCTGGCGATGGGATTCACGTTGGTGAACTGCGTCTCGCTGAAGGTGCACAGGGCCAGCGGGACCTCAATGCCGTTGTCCTTAAAGGTTTGCAGGACGTTGGTGTAATCGTCGATGGTAACGGGGGATTCCAGATTGTATTTTTCCAGCAAATCCTTGCGAACCACGAAGCCGTTGTGGATGCGGGCGTTTACAAACTCCGGAAGCCACATGGTGCCGAACTTGATAATCGCGCCGCCGTCGCCGCGGATCCAGGCATCCACGTCGCCGCCCATTTCGGCAACAGATTCACGCTCACCTTCCACCATAGCCAGGAAGTTCGGGGCATACTGATAAATCAGATCGTCGATGTTCAGCAGGATCTTATCCTCCATAGCGCCTTCCGGCCCGCCGGGATAATTGTTGAAATCCTGGCAATAGAACAGGTCGGGATATTCGCCGGACGCAATGGTGGTGTTGAAATAGGTGCCGTCATCGCCAGCCGGGGGATGGATGAATTCCAGATTCAGGCCGGTTTCCTCCATGATTTGCTTCACAACGCTGTGCTCGCTCAGATCCGTCATGTGCTGGCGGGCGTTTTCATCGATCGGGCAGTAAATTTTCAGCGTGATGCTGCCGTCCTCGCAAATCGGAAGCGTATTTTCCACAGGCCCCTCCGGCGTTTCCGCACCGGAGGCAGTGTTGGTGGAAGCCGCGCCGCCGGTGCTGGCGGTGTCGGACGATCCATTGGACTGGCATGCCGTAGCACCCAATACCATCACCAGGGCTAGTACAGCCGAAAGAGAGCGTTTCCACGTCTTTTTCATAGGATGACCTCCATTTTCTATAAATTTTTATTGTTTTATTTCTTGAGGCGATCCAACGCCTCGGTGACCCAACAGAAACGGCGCAGCCGGAAATCCGGCAAAAAGGAACAGTCCGCGCCAATGATCAGCCCGTCCTGCGAACCGAATGCCTGCTCGTACTCTTCCACCAGACGTCTGGTTTCCCGCTGCACCTGCGGCTTGGAGCCGCTATACAGGAGTTTTCCCCTGCGGTTGTCAAACCCGCCCATTACAGTGCGCCCGCCAAAAAAACGGCGCCCCTCTTGCAAAGGGATTCCATCAATGGCGATGGCCCAATTGACTGCGCAGCCGGGGTACTCCCGCCAGATCTCCATCCTGTTTCGAATCTCGTCCCACGCGCAGAAATGCAGGATATTGAAGGGGGAAGCTTCGTTTGCAGCCTGCAGCATGGCCTGATCGGAGGGATAAACGATGCGGTAAAATTTCTCCTCGGTAAAACGGCTGACCTCGTTGCCCTGGAAGGCGGCGAACACGCCCAGGCAACCGGCCTTTTCCACCAGCTCCCTGCACAGGAGGGAAAGTTCCTCCCCCAACACGTCCAAGGCCGACCGCACAGTGCTTTCGTCCTCCCAAATGTAATAGCGAAGCTTTTCATCCCCAATGCGTCTGAGCAGGGTGAAAGGGGAAAACACATTGGCATATACATAAACCTCGCTGCCAATGGCGTCTGTGACGCGCTGTGCCCTGTCCACATAGGAGCGAATGTAAGGATTGCTTTTGCCAAGGGGACGGTAGGCCTTCAAATCTGACAAGTCATGCACATCCAGGCTGCACGGGGCAGTCAATCCATCGTGCATGACCTTGATGAAATCCATGTCTGTCTGGCGGTAAAATTCAACGTGCTTTTGCGCGCACCGTTCACCGTGTGCGTCCGCGCCAGAAAAATGCCTCCAGAAGCTGACCGGGGGACGATCTACGGGCCGACCCTGTAAAGCGGCCTTTACGCGTTCTTTTTTCGTCATTTTCTCTCAGTTTTGCGGCTTCCGTCTCCCCCTGCGGCAGGGGCAGCGGCCGGCCGCATCCTTTCCGTTCTTCTAAAAGGTTTCACTTTTTCTTGAAACTCGTAAGGGCTTATGATAAAATGTAAGAGAACAGATCGAATTTATTGTAAGATTTGATCAATTTGATCGAGTTCTGCCTGCGTAAACGAAAGGTTTTCTTGCGCTTTCAGGTTTTCTTCGATCTGGCTGGTCTTGCTTGCGCCAATGATAAGCGATGTCATTTGCTTATTGCGCAGGTTCCAGGCCAGCGCCATCTGCGAAAGGCTCTGCCCTCTCGCCTGGGCAATCTCGTTCAGCTTCTTTGCCTTCTCCACCTTCTCCGGCGTCACACCGTCGCGGGTGAGGAACACACTGTGGCCGTTGGCGCGGGAATCCTCTGGGATGCCGTTGAAATACCGGTTGGTCAGCAGACCCTGCGCCAGGGAGGAGTAGGCAATGCAGCCGATCCCTTCGTCCTCCAGGACCTGGAACAGCCCTTCCTCCGGCGTGCGGTTGAACATGCTGTAGCTGGGCTGATGGATGAGGCAGTGGATCCCCATGCCGCTGAGAATTCGGCTGGCGCGGCGGGTATCTTCCGCGCTGTAATTGGAGATGCCGACGTAAAGCGCCTTGCCCTGCCGCACTGCGCAAGCCAGAGCGTCCATGGACTCCTCCAGAGGAGTGCCTGGATCGGGACGGTGATGGTAGAAAATATCCACATACTCAAGCCCCAGCCGTTTCAGGCTCTGATCCAGAGAAGCAATCAGGTTTTTCTTTGATCCCCATTCCCCATAAGGGCCGGGCCACATGTAGTATCCGGCTTTGGTGGAAATGATGAGTTCGTCACGATAGGGCTTCAAATCCTCTTTGAGAATCCTGCCAAAAGTGATCTCTGCGCTGCCGGGCCGCGGACCGTAATTGTTTGCGATGTCAAAGTGGGTAATGCCGTGGTCAAAGGCGAAAAGCGCAAGCTCGCGGGACCGCTCATATGGCAGATTTTCCCCAAAGTTGTGCCAAAGCCCAAGCGACAGGAACGGCAGGCGGATCCCGCTTTTTCCGCAGCGGTTATAGAGCATTTGATCATACCGTTTTTCGTTTGCACAATACAAACCGAACGCCTCCTTTATGAATATGATATAATTTCAAATATCGTCATCTTTATTTTTGTTCAATGTGCATGCTACTAGTTTAATCAACGAAAGAGTAAAATTCTTCTTTCAGAAGGGCAAATTTTATGCAGAAACAACCAAATTCACGCTTTATCCTGGAATTTCGCAACTATCCCCTCCCAGCTGATTTTCCTGCTGTCGCACTCTTAAAGGGGAAATTTGTATTCCCGAAAATCACACATTCAACCAACTATATGCACTTTCACAACTGTATGGAGGTGGGGTATTACGAGCAGGGCAGTTCCATTCTGGCCATTGAAAGCCGCTCGTTCCGTGTTTCAAAGGGCGATCTGATCCTGGTGCCGCCGTTCACCTCGCACATCACCTACCACGACGAGGTGGTCGAGGAACCGGAGGTAGAGTATCTTTATGTAGATCCTGCCCGACTGCTGCAGGACGCCCCTGGTCTCTCCAATCTTCCGCTGCCTTATTTCCAGCACAACTCCCCTGACTTTCCCTGCGTGCTGACCGCTGCTTCCTTTGGAAAAACAATTACCCTTTTTCAAAAAATCCTGGAGGAGATGCGCACACAGGCCCCCTATTATCAGGAAGCGGTGCGCGGTCTGATGCTCCAGTTTATGGTGGAGCTGTGCCGCGCCATTCCCGAAACCTGCAAGACAAAAGCGACCACACTGCAAACCAAAAACGTGTTTCGCCTGGCCGCCGCCGTCGAATATATTGACAGTCATTATATGGAGCATATTCAGCCGCAGATGCTGGCAGATCTTTGCTTTATGAGCGTGACCAACTTCCGCCGCCTATTCAAAAGCGTTGTCGGCATTTCCCCGCTGGAGTACATTCACCACATCCGCATCCAGCGGGCGCAGCAGCTGCTGTGCAGCACGGAGGATTCCATCCTGGACATTTCCCTGCATGTGGGGTTCGATTCCCCTTCCAGCTTCAATCGCCATTTTTCAGAAATTGTTGGCATGCCGCCGCTGAAATACCGCAGCTACTGCCGCTCAGTGGAAAAGAAAAACTATGTCGAATCCCAATTTAACAACACCCCTTCCCGGCAGATCCCCAAACCTTCAAAAACGCACGGATGAAACTCGTGATTTTTGCCGCAGGACAGCAGCTATCTGCCGTCCTGCTTTTTTTGCGTCAATCTTTCTGTCTATTGTCTCTCTTATCTTTATATACCCCATCAAACGATTTTGGTCGTTTTCACATATTTTTTGCTTGTTTTCAGCCGGAAAATAGAATCTTTGCGGCGTATAATGAAGGCATCACATCGGAAAGGGGGAAGAAAAACGGAACAAGCAACCTCCGAACTTCTGCAAAAGGCCTGCCGCTGGATCGACTCGCATTGGGAGGAAATGATCGCGGATCTCATCCGTATCGTCAATATTCCAAGCGTCTCTGACAAAGATTCCCCGGTCAAGCCCTTTGGGCCGGGCTGCCACAGGGTGATAGACGAATTTCTGAAGCTGGGGGAAAGCTACGGCTTTTCCACCGCCAACTATGACGGCTACTTTGGCGAGGTCCGCTTAGGGGATCAAGCTGCCGATATCGGAATTTGGACGCACCTGGACGTGGTGCCTGTGGGGAATGACTGGATTTACGAGCCGTTCCAGGCTGTACGCAGAGGCAATTACATCATTGGCCGCGGTGTGCAGGACAACAAAGGACCCGCCGTGGGCATGCTGTACGTCATGCGCTGCCTGCGCAGCCTGGGTGTGCCCCTGCGCCGCTCCATCCGCCTGTTCGTGGGAACAAACGAGGAAAAAGGAATGGCGGATGCGGCTTATTACGCCTCCCATTATCGCTGCCCTGACCTCAATCTAGTGCCTGACAGCGGCTTTCCCGTTTGTTACGGTGAACGCGGCGCTTTTGACTTCCGCCTGACAACGCGGGAACCGATGGGGAAAAATTTCCCTGTTTTGACAGCCGGCGAAGTCCGCACTATGATCCCCGGCACGGCGCAGGCTGATTTTTCGGGCTGTGCCGACGCCTCCGCCTTTCTGCAAACTCTTTCTGCTCCCCAATACACGGTGGAGGGGCAGACACTCACTGCCCATGGCGTTTCCAAGCACGCCATGTCGCCGGAGGGCGCTGTTTCACCGCTTCTTCTTCTGGCAGATGCCCTCGCCGCCTACCCTGGCCTGACGGAGCGGGACAGGATGGTAACAGCATTCCTGCAGGAAGCCTGCCGGGACTTTTGCGGGACCGCCTTCGGCCTGGCCTGCGAGGATACGGAATCAGGCCCTCTGATCTGCGCCGCTACCATGCTGCGCCGTGAAGAGGACGGACGGCTTTCGCTGGAAGCGAGCTGCAAGTTCCCCGTCACATTTCGATGGGAAGATCTGCTGCCCCGGCTGCAGGCTGTATGTGATCGCCGCAGCTTCGATCTGACGGTTCTCCGCCAGGAAAACCCGAACTATTACCGGAAGGACAGCCCCGTCGTGCAGAAGCTCACCGCGCTTTACAACGAAATCACCGGCCTTTCCACGGTTCCCTTTATTATGAGCGGCGGCACCTATGCCAGAAAGCTGCCCAACGCCATTGCCTATGGTACGGGGATGCCCGTGGATCCGCTGCCGGAAGAGCTGTTTCCAAAAGGGCACGGGGATTTCCACCAGCCGGATGAATCGCTGGATCTTAAACGGCAGAGGCTTTCCATGGAGATTTACACGGCCGCCCTGAGTGAGCTGGACAGGCTCCCGCATTTCTAAACAAATCGCGGATCTTGGATACTTTCTGACTTAAAATCCCATTCCATTTTATCAATAGGAGGAGTTATCGTAATGAACAAGAGAGAACGCGTCCTGCTGGCCATGCAGGGGAAACCCGTCGATCGCCCCCCCGTAGGTTTTTGGTTCCATTTTCCCGCGGACGAGATTGTGGGACAGCCCTGTGTGGATGCACATCTGCGCTACTATAACAACATCGATGTGGATTTTGCCAAAATCATGTGCGACCACTATTTTGAATATCCCATTCCGAAGGAGATTCAAAAGCCGGCTGACTGGGATACACTGGAGCCCCTGCCGGAAAACCACCCCTTCATTCAGGAGCAGATTGAGCGCGCCAAGGGCGTGCGGGCCGGCGTGAAAGAAAACATCTGCATGTTTTACAACGTCTTTGCCCCCTTCTCGTCCATTCGCTTTGGCACGTCCGATGAGTTTGTGATGCAGTCCCTGAAGGAGAACCCGAAGGGCGTGCTGCATGCATTGGACGCTATTGCGCAGACAAACGCACTGCTGGCCCAGCTCCTGATTGAACAGGGCGGCATGGACGGAATCTACTATTGTGTGCAGGGCGGCGAGCAAAACCGCTTCACCGTGGAGGAATACCGTTCTCTCATTACGCCCAGCGATCGTTATGTGCTGGAACACGCCAATCAGTACAGCAAATTCAACATTCTGCACTGCTGCGGATGGGCAGGCATCAAAAACCACCTGGAGGTCTGGAAAGATTACCCGGCCACTGTTTTCAACTGGGCTGTATTCATCGAGGGCCTCAGCCTGAAGGAGGGAAAAGCGTACTTTGGCACACCGGTGCTCGGCGGCTTTGACAACCGACCGACCGGCCTGCTGTTCAACGGTACACGCGAGGAAATCGCAGCCTTTACGAAACAGCTGGTTGAAGAAACCGGCACGGACGGCATGCTGATCGGCGCGGACTGCACGCTGCCCGCAAACATTGACAAGCAGCGCATCCAGTGGGTGGTAGACGCCGCCAAATCTTTGAGCAAATAAGTTCTCCTTTCTTTTATATGATGCGGCCTCCGCCAATTTGGCGGGGGCCGCATTTTTGAGACGCGGGACGCAGATACCGCCCGCTGTGATTCCGCAACGTGCGGTTTCATCCCCCGCGCCCGCGGCATAAAGATTGGATGCCAGATGCCGGTATAACCAGGCCCCCGTTTCTTGGCCGCTTTCATTCTCTTTGCTTCCCTGCAGCAAAGAGAATGAGCTTGTTGCCTGTGTGAAGGCAGGCGGGGCAGCCCTTCTGCTCTGCCTCGTTTCTGCGGTTGCTGCAGCAATCCCGACAGACAAAGCGTTCCCGCTTCATATACTCCATGAACTGGAAGGTTTGCCGACAGAGTAGTTTGCTTTTGAGGAGGCATTGCTGCTTGTGCCAGCCCCGGCAGGAGGGGAAAATTCGCCGCGGCCCACTCCCGGCCGCGGTTTCTGCAAGGAAGGTACGGCTTAACGGATTCGGCGCGAGCCTTCCCACTCGCCTTTCCGGCGAGGTTCTCCTGTGCCTGCCTATCTCCTTTTGCCGTCGAACAGGCCGCAAAGTCAAAATAAGTCAGGTAAGATTCGGAAAATCTTACCTGACTTATTTCCCGTCCGCCTTATTGCGGTTGATTCAGCAAAAAATCAACTTTGTATGGATGAGTTTGCTGCCCGGCTGCGAACATCATTCGGGTAAGTCTTTTATCATAGCAGCAGGCTTCGTTTTCTCTTCTTGAAAACCCATCGCCCGATATTCTCAGCCATCTTGCACAGATCGCCTGGAATGCCGGTTTTAATGTGTTCTCTGCCGGTAATTTTGCCTGTGTTCCCGCCTCTGCGGACGGGAAAATCATGCATCTCTGAGTGAAGGAGGTTGAGCGGCCGTTTGCGTATCATGAAATCGGAAACTGTCACAGCAGACATCATCGCTCAGGCCTTCAAAGTTTGCCTCTTTTTCTTTGCATGCTTATGCCTGATTACGAGGACTGTTCCTATGATAATGACGACAACGGCTGCCGCTATTCCCGCCGCAGCAATCAACAGGATGGTTTTTTCATTTCCGGAAAGGACCTTCACATACCCTGTTACTTCCAAATCCGTTCCATAAATTTGCCCCGTTACCTGGAATTTACCTTTGGCCTGGTACTGTGCCTCATCCATGCCGGACCACAATACCAACGCCTGGAGCTCTTTTCCCTCTTTTTCCACGGTTACCGTCTTGGGAAGTTCTGGCTTCACGCCGATCATGGTTTCCACGGTAACATCCGTTTTGTCCGATTTGGAAATATCCGGATCCCCGATTGCCACCGGGATGCCCATGTCCAGACGAAGCCCATTCTTCATGTAGGTATAGTCGATGATGGCTGACGCACTAAAGGAGGAAGGCTGCACCCCTCCTATCTGGGTTGTATCGTCATACACACGGATGACCTCTCCGAATTCCGTGTTTTTAACGGCATTGCAGAGAACCGCGTCCACATATGCAACCCATTTTCCTTCCAGCCGGAGAAGGACAAAGGCAAATTCCACCCGCTCGTCCATGCTGCCGCTATAACCGGTATAGCACAGCCGGTTTTCCGAGAGATACACGCGCTGAACCAAAGACGTCCCTGAGCAGTTCGCCCAGTACAGCAGAAGCGGGATCACAGCGAAGATCGAGGCAGCCGCCAGAGCCATAAACGGCTGACGCAGCATCAAGACCGCCAACTGGTCCTGATGGTTCTTGGTGAAATACAGCACGAGAAAAGAAAGCAGGAACGAGCCCGGGCAAACCACCAGCACAAGCAGCTTCGGCAGCCGCAGATACTGTTTGCGGCGAATGGGATCGGTTTCCAGGACCAGGTTGCCGGACGAGACGGCATCCAGCTTTTCCATTTTCCGCTTTTCTTCATGTTCGGCTTTATCTCCTTTGAATCCAGAGATAAAAGTGAGGATGAGTGGGATCAACAGCAGGAGCAAAGCGGTCAGGGTGATGGTAAAAATAAAAGCGTTGCTTGCCGCGTTGGATAGAGGTGCGAAGGTGACGATGCAGACCAGCAGGGTCAGGATCTCCAGAATCAGCATATAAAAGGCGATGGGGAGGAAAATATTTAAAAACCGCTTGCCTTTCAGATTGTACCGCTTGCTCCGGTTCAGGCTTTTCAGCCCTTTGCTTTCAATGAGTCCGCTGCTCAAATCAGCTATGGTTTGGGCATTGGACAGATTTGCAAGCATCAATATGGCAGTGAAGGCAAGCAGGACGCCCCTGTTTTGTTCGGCGATGCCTTTTTCTTTATGCTTTATTGCGGTCAGAATTGTCAGAACGATTTTTACGATCAGTGTAAGATAGATAGGGCCGAACAGCATGAAAAACATCCGCAGATCGAAAAACATATCCTCGGAAAGGCCGATTTTTTCAGCCGGGATCCGCCCGAGCAGCCAGCTGATCCCGATAAACACCGCATAAGATATCACAACCTTGAGCAGCCATTTCCCAAAGCGGACAGTTCGCTTTTCAGCCATCAATACGCGCTCCTTTCTGCGGATTCGGAAACGCCAGGCAGCCCACTGCCACGGTTAAAGCATCTGTCAGTGTGCGCAGGATGAGATCGGGGATGTCGGCGGTAAAAACCAGCGGCATAAAGAAATTGAACAAAAACAGATCCACCCCAAACAGCAGACCACCCATGATCAGTGCTCTTTTGATTCGGCTGCCGCCGCTCACATAACGGTTCAGCCACGCCATGGCGCAGGCAGTCACAAAACCTGCCAGCAGGCACCACAACAGGGTCTCGACGGTTTTTTCGGGGAAGGACGAATAAATACCGGCAACGCAGTACAGAAGCAACCGCCCTGCTATAAAGCAAAGGATTATGATAAGCACGGGAAGGACGAGCGGCTTCAGGCGGTGTTTTTTTATGGGAGGACTTGTTTGTCCGAACAGCCAGCCCAGCAGCAGCCCCATGACAAGGAGAGCTAAACCGTCCGCTACGGGATAGGTGATCCGATCCAAGGGAGCCACATGGGGCAGAGGCTCCCACAGGTAGACAATCCACACTGCGCAGCAGGCAAGGCTGTATCGCAGCCCCTGCCGGATATGGTTCCCGCCCATCCTTTTCCGTATGAGCAGGAACAGCGCGGCAATCAGGGAGTAGGCGAAAATCCCGTAAATCGTAAAGACAACAGGCATGGTTCCGTTTTGCGCGAAAATGCTGGGAGCCAGAACCGCCTGCTCTCCTGCGGGTATACTAAGCTGTCCGATAATACGCACAACCGTTGTAGCTATACCAACGAAAATAAGCTTTAAAATGTTTTTTACCGGTTCTTTCATTCCGTATCCCTCTGCATCTCATTGATGATCAGCCGCAGGGATACAAAATCGACAAAATCTGCTTGCTTGCCGTAGGTTTCCATTAATGCCCTGTCTTCTTCGCTCCATTCTTCCGCCGGTTTCTTTTGCAGAGAGCGGTGCAGCAGCGCCATCATGGTTCGGTGTCCCAGAGATAGCGCCTGATAATCGATGGCGCCCCGCAGATGGAAAACCGCTGCTCTGCCATATAGCTGGGCGGGAATCTGTTTTTGCAGGGCGTTTCGGATATTCTCCCTGTTTTGCAGTATATCCGGGTCGGCCAGTCCGACCGTAACGATCACCAGCCTTTGATGCTCTCCGAATGACTGCCTTCGCAGCGTCTTTGTCAATCCCAGAACGCCTCCGGCATACAGCGCGCCGATATACACGATGGTCTGACACCCGGAAAGCAACGGAATATCTCGATAACTGACAGCAGGGATACCCGTTTGCTTTGACAGCTCCTGTGCATACCGGCGGGCGCTTCCGTACCTGCTTCCGTATAAAATGACGGACTCCATGCAATCACCTTACCCTTTATGACGAGAACA
>ERZ1643246.3425-NODE-3425-length-13653-cov-367.286513_pt1 | contig 13653 bp, 13 predicted proteins | sample MGYA00579265_ERZ1643246 | MGnify/ENA primary metagenome ERZ1643246 (study PRJEB29033, sample SAMEA4952261) | chicken gut metagenome | biome: Broiler Chicken; feature: Gastrointestinal Tract; material: Caecum | place: Ireland | collected 2018 | study: Broiler... | reverse complement strand
GACACACCTTCCAGCTTAATGCTTTCTTTCATAAAATTGTAGAACGCCCGCTCCAGCTTTTTGAAATTCGCTCCCCGCAGGTTATATGCTTTTATTACCTTCATTCCGGTCAGATATTCCTGCAAGCGGTTCGTTTGTTCAATTCTTGCTTTTGTATGTGCAGCACCGCGCTTGCGGTCAATCACACGGACACCCCAAAGGATTAAGAAGGTCACAGGAAGTCCGGCAAACATAGCCAGTGCCATACGCCAATCAGCAAAAGCCATTCCGAACAAAGCCAGAAATGCGACGATGATACCACTGATAAGCTGCGGCAAAATGTGGGTAACGCCTTCCTCAATCTGGCTAAAATCATTCATCATGGTATTTCCCAATTCGCCGGAGTCCTTACTCATCAGAAAACCTAAAGGCAATTTGCGGATATGCTCTGCGAGGCGGATACGCCCGTCCGCGCTGGTTGCGTAACCGTCATGGAAGGTAGCATGAGTAGCCTTGCGCTCCAAAAGATATACCACAACGGAAGTCGCTAAAATACCTCCCCATGAAAGCCATAAGGTCTTAATATCCAGCGAACCGGCATCCCCGGCAAAGAAGGAATATATCGTGATAACAAACAGTGCCAGGAACATAAAAGAAAACAGATTTATATTGGTAACAACCGTCCAGATCACCGGCTTTTTCAGTTTCTTTGGATTTCCCGCCGTCACCTGATAAATAGGATTTGTCTTTTTCATGCCTTTGCCACCTCCTTATCTGTTCCTTTTTTCAGTTCCCAATCGGACGAAGCTGTGTAGGCCGCCCACATCTTATGATAGGTTCTTTCATTTGCCAGAAGTTGGTCATGGGTTCCTGTTTCTTCGATTTTTCCATGATTGATGACCATAATCTTATTGGCGTTCCGAATGGTCATCAGCCGGTGAGCAATAATCAATACTGTCTTGTTTTTAATCAGTTCTTGTAATGCCAACTGCATTTGAAATTCATTCTCTGGATCAGCATAGGCGGTTGCTTCATCAAGAATCAGGATCGGAGCATTTTTCAAGATCGCTCTTGCCACAGAAACACGTTGTTCCTCGCCTCCTGATAGATAAACACCGCCTTCCCCGATTAAGGTATCGTAACCCTGGGGCAGCTTCTCAATAAACTCATGGCATTGTGCTGCCCTTGCCGCCGCATAGACTTCTTCTCTTGTAGCGCCGGGTTTTCCTACAGCAATGTTGTTATAGAGCGTATCGGAGAACAGAAAGCAGTCCTGAAATACGAAAGACATGGTATTCATCAAATCTTCCGTTCTCATATCCCGGATGTCTATGCCGCCAATCGTTATGCTGCCTTCCTGTACATCCCAAAACCGTGGAATAAGCTGTGCAATCGTCGATTTACCAGAACCGGAAGGCCCTACAAGAGCCGTTATTGTTCCTTGATCGGCAGTAAAACTCACATGATCTAAGACCTCTGGCCCATCCTCATAAGAAAAAGATACATTGTGAAATTCAATCGTATATCCATTGGGCTTTTTACTAATTTCAGGTTCTTTTACCTCATTTGTGCTTAACACTTCGTCAATGCGCCGCACACCTTCATTGATATTGTTGAAGCTGGAGCCAAAGTTATTAAACTTAAACACAGGTGTTGCAATTCCCGGTGCAAAGATCAAGACGAACAGCAATGTCATGGCAAATGCCATATTCTGCGGATTTCCTGTAAGAAACAACATCCCCACAGGGATGATAAATGCGGAAAGTGAAAGTACAAATACACGGAACAGGACATAACAAGGTTCATAGTTATCCGCATATTTCGTTGTCATATCACGGTAGGCAATAATATCATCATAGAATTTTCGGAAAGAGCGCACAGTCTGACCAAAAATTTTGATGGAAGGCATCCCCCGCACATACTGAACCGATGATGTGTTGATATTTTCCATTGCATCGTAATATTCCTTCAGACCTTCTTTTGCCTTAGAGCCGAACATAAAGGAGAACTGCACAACAAACCCGACAATAATCGGCAGGATGCAGGCAAGGGCCAGCCAGATATTCAGGCTGAACATCACAATGACCATAAATACAATCACAGCAATGGTACTGATCATATCCGGGAACTGATGGGCGATGAAAAGTTCAATCTGTTCCACATCCTGCTCCGCAATCTGCTTTACCTTACCGATAGAGTTGCGGCTGAACCACCCCAAAGGCAATCCGCTGATATGTTCGGACAGCTTTACACGGATTCCATAGAGGGTACGATAAGCCGCGATATGGCCGATCATGCCGCCTACATACATAAACACATAGCAGATTACCAACCCGACAATTCCGAATAAAGCCCAAAAAGTCATATAGGAAGTGTCCACCTGACTAATATCTGCGGCATTACGCAGAAGCTCCGTCATAACCTTATAAACTGCCAGATAGGGAGCTAACTGAAACAAAGCCGCAATCGTCGAAAGCGAAGCCCCGACAATCATCAGAGTTTTTCGTTGTCCAGCCATCTCCAGCAAACGCGGGATGCCTGTCTTTTGCTTTTTTTCTTTGCTCATAATCCTCAACTCCTTTTACCGCCTATTCCGCATTGGAAAGACGTTTTTTTACGATTTTATTTCCCCAAAGCACACCCAGACAGGTGAGGATAACCGTTGCCACGCACAGCACAATCATGACCGGAACAGAAACGATATTCATGCACCATTCAGCAATTTCCAGAAGACCGGAATCATCGTTCACCAGCATAGAACGATAGGCGTCCTGCATCCAGATGAACGGTATGTATTCACCGAGAGCCAGCCCTACCAAAGCGAAGGAGGAACCTACCATCGTTGCTTTGGTTGTACGTCTCCCCAAAACGCTATAAAGGATTTCTCCGATCACACCGCCAGCCACAGTGCAGAAGAACATCATGCCATAAGGAGCCATCGTAAACAGGCAGATACCCAACAGAAATGAACTGATTAAAATACCACCTGGGATTGTCAGCTTTGATAACATGACAACATAGACAATCCCTCCGATAATTCCGAGGACACAGGGAAGAACCAATAAAATCGGCGGGAAAAAACCAATCGTAAAGGCTACCAGGAAGCCAATCACAACCCACAGCGCACTGAAAACGCCAATTCGGATTAAATCCTTCAATCTACGACTTTCTTTCGTTTGATTTCTCATAGCGACACACTCCTTTTTTAGAATGAAATTTGAAAATATTGAGCCAGGTTTTCCGGCTTGTACTTATCAGGGGAAAGATACTGTATCGTACCATCCTCCTGTAAAAGAAGAAGGGAAGAAAAAAGCTCTGCGGCAAATTCATAATCGTGGGTAATGACAAACACACACGCGCCACCTTCAGCCAGCTTTTTTATTTCAGTCTGGACAATCTTCATATTCTCTGCGTCCAGTCCACTGGTCGGTTCATCAAGGTAGAGAAGCGGTAAACGGTTCATTTCTGCCAATGCAATAGAAAGCCGCTGTTTCTGTCCGCCGGATAAAGCTGTTGGATGTCTTTTCAAGAATTTTCCCAATCCCAAATGCTCTAACTTGCAAATGGCCTGTTCTTTTTCTGCCTCCGTCTTTTTCGTACCCATCAGCATTTCCTCCAATACATTCGGGGCAAATAGCTGATAATCTACATCCTGCATGACATAGAAAGATTTTTTTCGCCGCTGCTGCTTGCCGGAGTAACTTCCGTTGATAGAAATTTTCCCGGTCTTTGGCTTTTCAAGCCCCATAAGTGTTCGGATCAATGTGCTTTTTCCGGCTCCGTTCTTTCCAATGATACCGATGATCTCGCCGCCATGAGCAGAGAAAGTAACATCGTGCCATAACAGGGGTTTCCCTGGATAACCAAAGGATAAATTCTTTATCTGAATGGAGACATCTCCCTTTACAGGGTAGTAGGCTTTTGGTGTAATCAGTGCAAGATCGGATTTTCGCAGGCCATGCCTTGTAAACCATTCCGCTGTCTGCCGGTCAAAATCCCTGCCGTCCATCTCTTTATCAATTTTTCCATCCTTCATAATCAGCACACGATCCGTAAGCCCGTTGAGGTAGTAGAGCTTATGCTCAGAAATGATGATGGTGTTGCCCTGCTCTTTGAGGGATTTTAATACTTGACGAAGCTGCTCTGTACCCTCCGAATCCAGATTGGCCGATGGTTCATCTAAGACATAAATTCCGACTCCCACCATATAGATGGATGCAATGGCTACCTTCTGTTTTTCACCGCTGGAAAGGTCAAAAATGCTCTTTCCGAGCAAGCCCTGAATTTGTAAAACGTCCACCGCTTTTTCATATTGCTCCTGCATTTTATCCATAGGTGTTCCCAGGTTTTCGCTTGGAAACGGAATTTCCGTTTTAACATGAAGTGTAAAAAACTGAGAACGTGGGTCTTGAAATACCGAACCGACCAACGGTGAAAACTCACCTGTTTCATGTTCTGCAATATCCATACCGCAAACGCGGCATTTCCCTGAAAGGTCCCCCTCGAAAAAATCCGGGATAAGCCCATTTATGCAGCGGGTCAATGTGGTCTTGCCACAGCCGCTATGTCCTGTCAAAAGGATAAATTCACCCTCACGAATGATGAAATCAATCCCTGTCAGACTTTCTGAGTCAGCATTATGATAGGTAAAACTAAAGTTTGAAAATTCAATGACAGGCTGGTTCATTCTCATGCCTCCTTCCCATCTAAAGTAAAATCACATGATAGTTGATAAATGCTAAACCTGCCGCAAGGAGCGCAACACAAAGCAAGTAGATAAGATCTGTTACCCTTAGTTTCACTTTCGTGCAGCACGTTCGTTTTCTTTTTGTGCTAAGCCCTTTGCAGATTGAAGCGGCAGACAATTCTTCCGAAATTTTTTCGCTGCGATATAAAAGCGGCACAAAAAAGTTTTCTACATTTTGCATCGGATGGCATACCTTATCCAACATAGAGGAATGGAGATTTCGCATTTTAAGGCTTTCCCGAATGTATCCGATCTCTTTCAATATCGTTGGTATGTAACGATAAATAACTGCCAACGGGATCAACACTAATTTGGGAACACGCCAGATTTCCAATGAAAAAAGCAGTTCATCCATTGGCGCTTTTTCAATCAGAACCCTCACTGCCAAATACGCCGGATATAGCCTCGCCATCAACAAAAGGAAAAGCGGAAACAAATCCGAAACAATCGGAATGTATATCTCTTGCAGCGCAAACAGTATCAGCAGCATAGCTGCATAGGACAGAAGGTTTTTCCAGAAAACCGCCCACCCGCATTGAAGTAACAGCAGGAAATCTACAATCAGCACTAAAAGAAATAATGCGAGCAGATTCCGAAATACCGATGCCAATACCGCCACCACGACAATCTGTATAATTAAAATGCGGGGGTCCGGCATTGATGCCTTAAAACTCATCCGCATATTTTCACCTCCTTTACCTTGTGAAAACAACAGGTATGTGCTACAATATCAAGTGGTTAGCTCTAACTAATCACCGTTTCTAAGTATAGTACGAGACTTTTGCTTTCACAATGGATTTTGGAAAGGAGCGTCGTATCGGCGTATAAGTTCGTCCAAACGGCGTATTTATAGGTGACAACAATGAAACATATAAAAGAAATGTATCATTCCATGCTTTCTGATGGAGGATTCTTTTTAGATAACGAACACAGGCAGCCTTATAATGAATTTACCTGTTACACTTTACAGGCAGATAAGGGGCAAGGACATTTTTGGGTATATTTTTATGAAAATATGTTTGAAATCACCATCAGAGATTTTCTTTTTCTTGATGACATTATGTTAGAGTGTCCAGAACCGGAATTTTTGTCTGTTACTTATTACACCTCCGTATCAGGTGAAGAATTTCATCCTTACCGCCAGCTTTCTCCTAACAGTTTACAAGCACAAATCGGGCAGACAGACAGGATGTATCAGGCGATTTATCATAAGAATATTCCTTTGCAGAGTATCAGTTTTACGATCATGCCGGAGTTTTATCAACGGTATTTGCAGCAGAAATTTCCAGGAGAATACATTGATCCCAGCGAAGCATTTCGTAAAATGCAGATCGGAACGGATTTCCCTGAATTGATTGCTCTGCTAAAGCAAATCGAAGGATACCGGGGAACAGGTCTTACGGCAAAGATGTTTTATGAAGGCAAAATATTAGAAGCGGTTTCTTTAATTATGGAGCGGGCTAAAAGCAACCAGGAGAAGAAAAAGAAGCTGCATCTGACAGAGCAGGATCAGGAGAACCTTTCCGCAGTTGCGGCTTATCTGGATAACCATTATGCCTTTTCTGTTCCGATTGAGAGGTTGTGTCGCATTTCTTTTATGGGGCAGACGAAGTTAAAAGCTGCCTTTAAGGAATGTTTCGGCTGTACGCTCTATGATTATATTTTGCAGAAAAGGATTGGACAGGCCCAGCACCTCCTTATGGGAACAGAATTAAGCATCGCAGAGATAGCACAAGCGGTTGGATATGATAGGCCGGAAAGTTTTGCAAAGCAGTTTCAGCGAGTGACCAGTTTATTACCGAGAGAATATAGGAAAATGATTAAATCACATGACGGAATTATAAAGTGAAATAAAAGTGCATATCAAATCATTCCCAGCGCATCCTATGAACAATAGAATGTAATAGGGTGATGTGATATGCCGAATGTAAAAGATTGCCCTGGATTTGAAACCTTCGGAACAGATGTTCAGCAGGCGCGTGAAGCTGTGAAAATGTCCCGCCGGGAGCTGGCCGAAAAGGTCGGCATTGACCCGCGCTATCTTGCAAATATTGAGCTGTGCGGCACAATACCGAGCGTGCCGGTTGTGATGCAGCTCATCCGCATTTGCAAGCTGCCCGCAGAACGCTACTTCAACCCGGAGCTGCTTCGGGAGGACAGTGAGCAGCGCCAACGGACAAGCCACAAATTACAGCTTTGCCCGGAGAAGTATCTGCCCATTGTGGAAGGTGTCATTGACGGAGCCATCAAATTGAAAGATGCGGATGATGAGAAGGAGGATGTGTAAGCGTCCTCTTTTCTCATTTGAAGAAATACCGCCCGAAAGGGCATAAATACGGGGTACGAGAAACCGGCAAGCAATGCCTCGTGGGACCCACCGAGGCCAAACCTGGGATTTTCGCTGGCGCGAAGATCCCAGGTTGCTTGTTGAGGGCGCTGCCCCCAAACCCCCATAAACAGCTCCATTTTGGAGCTGGCTGCGCGTTCTGGTAGAACGCTTTTTCCATCGCCCAGGCGATGGATAGCACAGGACAGAAACCGCATCAAGAGCAAGCCGCCGGTGGGCGGATGCTTCGCACTCTTGACCCGGTTCCCGTCCTGCGCCGGTGAGCAGACAAGAGGGAAAGCCGCCGCAGGCTTTCCCTCCCGAAAAGCCCAAATCCATGAGTCAGTCATCGTCCCTGGCTCTGCTCCTGGGCGTGGTCTTTCTCTGTCTGCTTTTCTTCCTCATAGCCCATGATGCGGTCCACATTGGCCTTGACGGTCAGAAGCTCCTTCATCTCATCACGGGCCTTTCGGTAGCCGGAATAGGCTGCCTTTTTTTGTGCCATCAGCTCCGCATATTCCGCCTGCAAGCTCTTGACGGTGGGGAGCTTTTTCATTCCCAGCTCATCAAATGCTTTCTTTGCGGTCTGGTGTAAAAGGATGTCTGCCTCATGCTCGGCGCGGAACTTCTTTGAATATCCGGCCTTGCGATATGCGACATAGACCTCCCGCGTTTTGGCGTAGTTGATGATGTGGGTGCGGAGGACCGCAATCTCCGTCATTCGCTTTTCCGCTGCCTTGATCTGCGCGGACAATTCATTGTACAGGGCGGTGGCTGCCGCTGTCTTTTCCGACAGCACTTTATAATCAAGCAGTTTATGCTCGGAGAGATAATTCATGGTCTGCGCCATCTGCTTCAGATTGAAGCCGGTGGCCCATCGCTGATAACCGGCCCCCTTGCCAGCGCGGAGCTTTTCCTGAATATCGACCATCAGGCTCACTGTCCGTTTCGGTTCCGGCTGGGGCGTGGTTCTGATGGGGGTATGCTCCTTTTCTCCGGTCAGAACCGCACGAAGCTCGGCTTCACTGTACCCTTTGCCCAGCTTTTTACTCATGCGGGCAGCATTGTCCCAGCCAGGCGCTTTGAGGCTGTACGATTGCCCACGGCGGGACACCTCGCAGCCCATCCCTTCCAGCAGCTTCAGCAGGGCATCAAAGTCGGCGGGCTTTTGCTCCAGGGCCTGGTCGATCATCACCCGCAGCGTCTCCCGCTGGGATTGTTTGGCCCGATCCCCCAGCCACTTGTTATAGCTCTTTCCATGCGGCTTCGGGTTCTCTACGATGGAATATCCGTTCTCAATGCAGATGGTATCATTGAGCCGCCGGACCGCGCGGGTGCTGCCCCAAAAGTTCCGAAATTTCCGCTGGTAGTCCAGCGCAGTGGCATCGAAAATGATGTGATTATGGATATGTTTCTTGTCTATATGGGTGCAGACAATGAAGGCGTGTTTCCCCTTGGTGAAGCGCCTCGCCAGCTCACAGCCCAGCCGGTTTGCTTCTTCCGGCGTGATCTCACCAGGGACAAAGGATTGCCGGAGATGATAGGCGATCACATCGTCCTCGCCCCGTACCCGGCCGGTGGCGGCGATGTACTGACGCTTATTGAAAAGGAACTCCGCATCCGCAATCCGGCTGTCACATTGATAGCTGGTAATGAGCTTGCCGTTGTCTGTTTTCTGCGGATTTTGAACATAGTCGATGATGTCGCTGATGGCTGTCCCCACCGTCCGGCCTTTGCCGGTGTGCAGGGGCATGAGCCGCGTGGTTGCCATGAAAAAACCTCCTTCCATGATGATGGCGGCCTGCATCTGCAGGCCACCCTATTGATAGTTTCTTATTCTGCCTTAACGCAGTTTGCGGAGCTTATGGAGCGCCGCAGCAACAGAACGGGACACGCTGGCTTTAGACAGTCCTTCAGCCCTGGCAATCTCTGTGATAGATTTTCCTTCGGCCAAATACATCCAGATCCGGCGGTACTGCCTGGCGGTCAGAAGGGCCTTCACCTTGGCCATGCGCTCCTGGCACAGAGCCTTCCGAGCGGCTTCGATTTCATCAGCTATCTGCTCACGGAAATATGTATCCTCCGCAGACTCCACGAAACCTGCTGCGCTTATGTTTGCGTCCAGAGGAACCCCATTGTCGTAATAGCCACGCCCCCGGCGTTCCGTCTCATAGTAGTCCTCATCGGACCATTGTTTCCAGCGAAGAAATTCTTCCTCATTGGAAAAGTCTGCGCGAGTGAGCCGGATGCGTCCATTCACGCTTATGTAGATGATGCTATCTTTCTCGCGCTTATTCTGCGCGTATTCACTTTTCTTATTAAACATACTTGTCCTCCATTTCAATTCAGGGGTTAACGGGTGAATTGAAATGAGGACGGTGGAGAACGACACCCCACGGAAAACCGCAGGATGCGACAAAAAACGCCTGACTGGTCATACGCCAGCCAGACGCTATCTGGTGTGCTTTGCTGCTTACCTACATAGTATAGTTCATCTTCTTGGGTATATGTCCCCGCTGCCGGGGACAGGCTTTTTTTGGCAGGTAAATTCCTGCCGGATTATGTCGAAGCTGTTCTCGCTTCACGGCGGCTCCCTCCTAAAGCCGCCGTGATCTTTAGTTTGTGGTCGTCATTCCTTTGAGGGACAAAAGAGCGGCGGCCCTGATTTGTTCAAAGCCGCCGCGATAAATGATGGCATGATGATTGCCTGCTGAACGACGGCTTTTTTCTTTTGCCGTCGTCCGGCAGATTGCTTATTTTATATCTCGTTTTATCATAATGATAATTCCAATACAAGTCAACAGCACTCCGTATATTACAAAAATAGCTGCGACAACAGAAAACCATTCAGCCACTGTCATTACTTGCACTCTTTGGAACATTGCTACCGGCCAATACATCGAAATCACATAACTGTTCCAGATTGCATCTTCAATACGATGAACAATGTAAAACCCAAAAATCAGTAAAAACATATTGACTACACTGGAAATTACGCTGCTCCTAAATAAAAAACAGGTAAACACCAGAAAGCTCGCATAAGAGGCATGGAGTATGATTTGGCTAAAGAAGAAAACTAACAACTGTAATGTATTTATTTGAAGTAAGCCATCAAGATTATGCCATAGTATTTGACTGATTATAGTTCCGCTTACGCCCGCAATTACGACATATAGAGTGGCAGCAAATGCACAGGTTGTCATTTTGGACAAATAGTATTGAGTTCTCGAAATTCCTTTTGAAATATAGTAATGAACAGCGCCACTCATAAAATCATCCGAAGCAAATACTACACAGAAAATCAAAACGGGAAGCCCTGTGCTGTAATTCTGGAAAAGGATACTATAATACTGAAATAGGGGCATTCCGTTAGCAACTGTTTCGGCTTTCATGCTCTCAAACACAGCATAAAACAGTACCGAGCAAATAGTTAAGCCGGCCCCCGCCCAAAATATCGTATTGTGAAATAATTTGTAAATCTGGGACCGCAGCAGATTAGTCATTTTTCTCACCTCCTGCTATAATCGAATTAAAGTAATCCTCCAAACTATCCTCATAGATTGTTGACTCGAAAAGAACAAGGCCATTCTGTATTAGAGTCTTATTGACAACTTCTGATTGTCCTACATACTCTTTTAAGGAAATTGTGTGTGGTGTCAGAATTTTATATTTCGTAATACCCAACTGTGCTTGTAGGACATTGACCGCTTTATCAGCACAGTCAGTTCGGATAATCAAGTGTCGCTCGCATTGATCCATTAAATCATCTGCGGACAATTCTGAAACAAGAAAACCTTTGTGGATAATTCCATATCTGGTAGCGATTTTGGATAGTTCGCCCAAAATGTGACTTGAAATCAAAAGCGTTATGTTTTGCTCTCGGTTTAACTGCACGAACAAATTACGAAGCTCTTGTATTCCAACAGGGTCTAACCCGTTAATTGGCTCGTCCAAAATCAAGAACTGAGGATTGCCCAAAAGGGCAACTGCAATCGCCAAGCGTTGTTTCATGCCCAACGAAAAATCTCCGACACGCTTTCTTCCGGTGTCTGCCAACCCCATGAGAGACAATACTTTATCTGTACTTTTGGTATTTTTTACGCCGAAAGCATGGCGGAAGATTTCAAGATTTTCTCTTGCTGTCATATTTTTATACAGAGCGGGGTTTTCAATCGTGCAACCAATATGGTGCCTTCCGGCCTGCAAATTTTCCTGCCCAAATAACCTGATTGTGCCAGATGTGGGTGAGGCAAGTCCTGCAACCATACGCATAAAAGTTGTTTTTCCTGCTCCATTTTCACCAATGAAGCCATATATATCGCCTTGCTGAATATTCATGCTAACACGATTGACCGCAGCGGTATGAGCAAATTCTTTACACAATTCTTTTGTTTGCAAAATATATTGCGGCATCAAGACACTTCCTTTCCTGTTTATTTAGTGGATACAGTGTATCCTGCTGGCTTGGAATAGAAGTGCGTTTGATGTGAAATCCGTGTAAAATAATAAAGCCCTGCCCCCAAAAGGAAAGCAAGGCTTTGATTGGCTTATTTGTTTGCAATCGGAAATTGAAAATAAAACTCCACTCCATCAGTATGATTGATAGCTCCAAATGGAACTTGATATATGGTCAATATTTGAGAGACAATGGCGAGGCCAAGACCATTACCACTTTGTCCCGTCCATTTCCCCCGATAGAACTTTGACCAAATTTGGGGGATCTCCTGTTCTGGAATAGTGTTTCCCTGATTGAAAACAGAAAAATAGATTGTCGAATTTTCCTGCTTTACGGCTAAATGAATGTTTCCGTTTTCGCATACATATTTTTTTGCATTGCTGATTAAATTTTCAAGTACCTGTTCTATTCTACGCCGGTCCGCATAAACAATAATTTCCCGCTCTGGTAGTTCATAAGTAAAGCTGTATCTTTCACAAGGAACATCAAGCAATAACCGTCCGCCTACTTCCTCTGTCAGTTCTACAAAATCAAAAAGAGTTTCCTTTAGAACGGTGGTTCCGGCCTCTAATGCAGATAAGTCTAATAAGGAAATGATTGTATAATTCATTCTTTCAGTGGCGGCCAGAATAGCATCCATATACTTTCTACGCTTATCATTATCTATCTCGTTTTTTAATCCTTCAGTATAAGCCTGTATTAAGCCAAGAGGCGTTTTCATTTCATGCGATAAAGAATCCACTAATTCCTTTCGTTGTTCTAACAGTATCCTTTCATGTTGAACATCTTTTTCTAACTGCTTGTTGGCTTTATTTAATTCGTCCAAAGCATTTTGTAAATTTGAGGCCAAAGTATTTAAGCTATTCGATAAGCTGCCCAATTCATCGTTAGACTGAATATCACACACCGTCATATAATCAAGATTTGCAAGTTTCTGTGCAGTATCAGTAATGCTCCCCAGCGGAACCACAATAATGCGATGTAAGTAAATCTCTTGCAGCCATTCACCGCCAAGAAATAAAAGCAGCCAAATAAAAGGCAGCAGGAATTTATACTCTATCGGTGCTATGAGGAACATAATAGGATACAAAACTGTAATAACAAACCGTATAGTTCTTGAGAAAGCAAAATATTTTTTTTCAACTGACTTAAATGAATTGCTCATGGTTTTACCTCAAATTTATAGCCAGAACGAATTAGTGTCACAATATGACGCCCTTCGGTTCCTAACTTTTGACGGAGCGTTTTAATGTGTGAATCGACAGTTCGTGTATTTCCTTCAAAGTCGAATCCCCAAATACGGTTTAACAACTGCTCACGCGAGAACACTTGATTTTTATTCTGTAAGAACAAATGCAACAGTTCGTATTCTTTATGCGTAAGCTCAACTTCATTACCAGACACAATGACTGTATGAGCCGATGGATATAGCATTATTTCTCCCGCAGATAAAATATCATGTGAATTAGCCATAGTTGTATGACGCAACCACGCATTGACTTTAGCTAACAGTATTTTGGGACTAAAGGGTTTGGTGACATAATCATCTGCACCATATTCATAGCCTTTGAGTTTGTCGTTTTCCTCGCTTTTGGCAGTAAGAAAAATAATGGGTACATCGCATATATTCCGCGCAAATTTACATACGGTAAATCCATCTAATTGTGGCATCATAATATCTAAAATGATAAGATCAACCGTATTGTTTTCCAAAATGGAAAGTGCCTCTACTCCATCATTAGCTAAAATGCAAGAGTGTCCGCCTTGTTTCATAAAATCGACAATAATGTTTTGCATATCTTTTTCATCTTCTGCTATTAAAAGTACAGCCATCTACATAGCCTCCTTGCCTTGTTTTAATCTGCCGTCCACCGGATATTTAGCATCCCTGGGGATAAATCATAGTGTTGCCATTTTCACAGCGCCGGGGATACGGTTCGTGGCGCAGTAATAATTTCTTTGACGAGCGGAAACGCCCCATCTTTCATTTGCCTTTTTGAGCGTAATATAGTCTATATCTGAACCTCTGACATGAACCATTATATTTCTTCGTGTCAAAGAATACAAGAAACAGCGTATGAATTTTCAAAACGGCCTGCATCTGCAGGCCGCCTTTGTTGATGGTATTCTGTTCAGTCTTTGCGC
>ERZ1643246.3423-NODE-3423-length-13666-cov-28.480494_pt1 | contig 13666 bp, 16 predicted proteins | sample MGYA00579265_ERZ1643246 | MGnify/ENA primary metagenome ERZ1643246 (study PRJEB29033, sample SAMEA4952261) | chicken gut metagenome | biome: Broiler Chicken; feature: Gastrointestinal Tract; material: Caecum | place: Ireland | collected 2018 | study: Broiler... | reverse complement strand
CTGGGTTATGAGCCCAACGAGCTGCCAACTGCTCCACCCCGCGATGTATTGACAAAATTAATTATACAACTTATATATGTATTTTGTCAACATATTTTAGAAAATTAAGCCATATAAACTGTTTTTATAGTATATTATATGAAAATTTTAAAGAATTATTCCAAATTTTTTATTAATAATACAGAAATTTGACTAGAATAATGCAATATAGTAAACTAAACATAATGGAAGAAGAAATATAGGTTTAAGCATAACGAATAAAACATTAAATTAAACATGAAGCGGAGGAAAGATTTGAAAGAAAGATATAGATATTTAAATAAATATTTAATAGAAAAATTTGGAGAAAGAACTTTAAAAATATGTGTGGACGGTCATTTTACATGTCCGAATAGAGATGGCACATTAAGTAATAACGGGTGTATTTTCTGTAGTGAGTGCGGTTCTGGAGAATTAATAAAAGATAGTGAAAAAGATATTACAACTCAAGTAAAAAGGTATTTTGAAAGCTATAGAGCAAAAAGAGCAAACAAGTTTATAGTGTATTTTCAAAATTTCACAAATACATATGACACGATAGAAAATTTACGAAAAAAATATAATGCAGCTTTAGTAGATGATAGAATAGTTGGAATAGAAATTGCAACAAGACCAGATTGCATAAATGAAGATATTGCAAAATTAATTAATGAATATTCAGAAAAATATTATGTATGCGTAGAATTAGGATTGCAAACATCAAATGATGAAATAGGGAAGGAAATAAATAGATGCTATATAAGTGAACAATTTAGTGAAGCAGTTAAAATTTTGAGAAAATATAATATTGATGTAGTGGCACATATTATGGTTGGACTTCCAAATGAAACTCAAGAAGATATAGAAAATACTGTAGAATTTATAAATAATCATGATGTGCAAGGAATAAAGATTCATTCAACTTATGTAGTAAAAAATACAAAATTAGCTAAGATGTATGAAGTAGGAGAATACGAGCCAATATCATTAGAATATTATTTAGAGAAACTAGAGTATATAATTACGCACTTACGAGAGGGTATTGTTATACATAGAATTTCCGGAGATGCACCAAAGGATTTATTAATTGCGCCAGAATGGAATTTGCACAAAAAATGGGTATTAAATGGCATAGATAAAATTTTGAAGGAGAAAAATGAGTGGCAAGGAATGTGGATAAAGTTTTAATATAAGTATCATAAAAAGTTAAAGTAAAAAAGTATAAGAGAAGTAACCTCTTATACTTTTTTACTTTATACCCCAACACTCATAGTCTCAGGTAATGTCGAACCACCATCTATTACATAACCTTGGCCGGTTAAATAAGAAGCTTCATCGCTTGCTAAGAATGCAGCAAACTCGCCTAGTTCTTCTATTGTACCAAGTCTTTTCATAGGTATTCCTTTTGCAATTCCATCAACTACTGAATTTGGGTTATCCTTATTTGAATCTTTAGCAATTCCTTCAACCATAGGAGTCATAATGTATCCCGGAAGAATAGCATTTACACGAATTCCTTTATCAACCACCTCAGCGGCAAGTCCTTTAGTAAATCCTAATATTGCAGCTTTAGTTGTAGCATAAGCAACTTCACCTGTATCTGCTACCATAGTCCCAGTAACAGAAGATAAGTTAACAATTGCACCTCCATTTGACATTAAAGGGACAACTGCTTTTGAAACATTCCATGTTCCTTTAATGTTAATGTCAAAATGAAAATCCCTTATTTCGTCTGATGTCTCTAAAAATGGTGTTAACTTTGCAACACCAGCATTATTAACTAATATATCAATTTTGCTATATTTTGCTATAATTTTATCAACTGCATTTTTAATTTGTCCGCTATCGCGGATATCAACTAAGTATCCATCAACGTCGTAACCTTCTGATTTTAATGCATTTAGTGTGTCATGTAATTTCTCTGAATAATCAAGAATAGATACTTTTGCACCATGCTTTAAAAATACTTTTACAATTCCCAAACCATTTCCCATGGCTCCGCCAGTAACAATGGCAACTTTATCTTTTAATTTCATAATAAAACCTCCTTTAGGCAAAATTATACATATAAAAATAGCAAAAGTAAATATTTGTTAATGATAGATTTGTAAAATTAAAAATAAAGTGTATTAATTTGTAAAATATAATATTTTAGCTACTAAAGAATAATTGTTAAATGACCAAATATAATATATTAAAAGAAATATTTTACAGTGATGTTCGCTAAATAATAAATTATTTAATTAGATAAGATTAGAGGAGGACTAAATGAAAAATAAATGGATATTAGTTAAAAATATAGTAATACCCATAGCTTTAGGAGGATTGGTCGGATTAATAATATCTCAATTTATGGATTATAACACTTTACAGAAGCCACCATTATCACCGCCAGGTTTTATATTTGGAATAGTTTGGAGTATATTATATTTATTAATGGGAATAGCGTATGGAATGCTAGTTTATAAAGGAAAATCAGATGCAGAAGTTTCGAAAATTTATTGGACACAATTAATTATAAATCTAATATGGCCAATATTGTTCTTTGTTTTTAAAATAAGATTATTTTCAAGCATATGGATAATTATATTATTAATTTTAGTAATTAGTATGGTAATAAAGTTCTATAAAAAAGATAAAATTATAGGTTATTCACAAATTCCGTACTTATTGTGGATAATGTTTGCCACTTATTTAAATATTGGAGTTTATATTTTAAACGAATAAAAAATATAGAGTAAGTTTGGATAACTTGCTCTATGTTTTTTCACAATTATATTAAAACTCGTAACAACTTACATATTTACTTGATTTACAGATATATTTATATTCTACTATAATTAGATTAAAACTAAAATGTGCAGCTTCAACTGTATCAATCTCAACTCCATTTATATTCTAATATATTTAGATAAAATTTTATATATGTATTTTATGACATATAATTATAGAGCATTAACATTCCACTATATTTATATTAATGCATGGTTCATATGCTGTTAAGCATAGCTTTATTAATGAACAAATTAAAACTTAAAATTATAATTTTTAATTTATAAATTTGATAGATTAAAATAATAAAGCTTTTCTCCTGACTTTAAAGTTTCTATATAATTTGCACCGAATTTTTCATAATAGTTAATTAAATCAGTTTTTAAATATATTTTTGTAAATCCTCTAGATTTAGCTTCTTTTAAAATTGCCTCATTTAATAACTTTGAATAACCATTTCCTCTAAATTCTTCTTTTACATACATTGTTGCATACCAAGGAGATAAATCAGGTCTTTCATCACAATCATGAGGAAAAATAGAAATAAATCCAACCAATGTGTTATCTTGTAATAAAATTAATTTACAGTAATTTGGGTTATTAAGGTTTGAGATTATTTTATTGATTTTTTTGTCTATTTTTGCATTAAATTCTTCTATTGAATTAGTACCACTGCCCCACTCTTTTTGAGTAAGTTATGCTATTTCCTTGAGATATTCTTGTTTATCTTTAATATTATATATTTCTAACATTACATCACCTAATATGATTTATTATATATTCTCAAAATTTCGCTTGTAAAAAACTTTTCTTGAAAATTTGTTAACTCTCTTATTTGTTCATCTGTGAAATTTTCATTTTCAGGAACTACTATTAATTTGTCATCATCATCATTAGTTCTATGAATTATGGCAATGCATTTGCCAGTAAAATTTTCTATTGGCTCATCGATGCCAAGTATGTATGCATCTAATTCCTCGCCATCTCCGCTGACTGTGTTAGGAACATATCCGTAATTTACAGGATAAATAAAGTCATGTTTAGGATGCCTGCTTCCTAGCGGTCTATCTATTTTTACATTTACTATTTTATTTAAAAATTCGATACTATTTGTCAAAGGGAAGGACCTCCTTAGGTTAATATATATTGCCTGTAATTATAACATAAATTATTAAAAGAAGCGAGAAATAGTAAAAAATAATATATTAGTTGAATATTGTAAAAATTTGTAATATAATGTTGAAAAATAAACAGGGGGATAGATATGAAAAGATATAGGGGGAAAATAGTATCAATACTATTAATTATTTTAAGCATAGTTCTAATAGGAACAGGTACGTATGCACATTCTGGAAGAACAGATGGCAATGGAGGACATAAAGATAATAAAAATAAGAGTGGGTTAGGTAGCTATCATTATCATTGCGGAGGATATCCTGCTCACTTACATCCTAACGGAGTTTGCCCATATTCATCAAGCTCATCATCGAGTAAGGGGAGTACTTCTTCAAACTCATCATCAAGTAAGAAAAGTACGTCATCCGGTTCATCGTCAAACAAAGGAAGTACAAAATCTAATTCATCGTCAAGTAAAAGTAATACTTCAACGAGTTCATCATCTTCAAATTCAAAGACAACTAATAAGCCGTCTACTGTTGATGTTACAGGAATAAGAATAGATGAAGACATTAATGACATAGAGGTAGGAGAAAGTAGAAATTTAACAGCTACAATAACACCTAGCAATGCAACTAATAAAGATATAACTTGGAAATCAAGTGACGAAAGTATTGCTGTGATTACTTCAGAAGGAGAGCTTATTGCAAAAAAGGCCGGAACAGTAGAAATAACAGCAACTTGTTCGAACGGAAAAACAAGTACAATAGAGATAAGAGTAAAAGATGTACCAGAAACAGAGAATAATGTAGTAAACAACTATACACATAATAATATAATAAACAATGAAGAAGATGCTGTAGCTAGCAGTAAAGAAGATTCAAATCCATTAGGAACAATTGTAGCATTGAGCTTAATAGGCGTGGGAGGATATTTAGGCTATAAAAGTTATAAAAAGTCAAAATAAAATGGAGATAATTTTATGAAATTTGGTATGAGAAAACCAAGCATAAAAAAGAGTATAGCAGCGAGAACAACAGGAAGAGCCAAGAGAGCTGTAAAGAAAGCGCTAATACCTGGATATGGTAAAAAGGGAAGCGGTTGGATTAAAAATCCTAAAAAAGCAGCGTATAATAAGATTTATAATAAAATGAGTTTTAGCATATGGAATTTATTTAAGTAGTAAGGAAGAGAGAGGGGAAGAATGGGAAAAATAGTTGGAAAGAATGAACTCATAACCCGTTGAAATCTACTGTAAATAAGTAACATGCTAAAACAACGTAATCTTACAGTATCAATGGATTAAAAGTAATTTGATTTGAATAAAATTTAATATAAATTCTAAAAGTGGGGACAATTTGGGGACAGTCCCTACATTTTTATGCAATAAATAGCATATTTAACCATTGCTAATTTATATAAAACTTAAAAATCAAAAAAGTAATTTTTGAGAATTTTGAAAAGAGTTTTTATTGGTAAAATCATTATAAAATTATATATTCTATAATGATTTATATGAGCATTTTCTCTAGAACATTACCTGCTTCTTTATTATGAGCTTCTATTGGATGCACATAGAAGTTTAAGGTAGTAGTTATTTGAGCATGCCCTAATCTTGATGCTACAACAGCTACATCTACATTTTGAGATATAAGCAAAGTAGCATTTGTGTGCCTAAGACCATGGAAAGTAATCTTTGGCAAATTGTTCTTTTTAATAAAAGAACGAAACCAATCTGTAACTGTATCAGGATGCATTGGACTTCCATTCCAAGTGACAAATAGTCTATTTGAGTTAATCCATAAGCTACCACATTTTTCTTTTTCAGCATCATACCAAGTTTTATATTTTTTAAGCATATTGATAACTATATCAGGAATTCCAACTTCTCTAATTGAACTTTGAGTTTTAGGATTTTTTACGAAAATGCCTTTTTCAGATGTATATTGACTAGCCTTAGTAATATGTACAAAACCATTATCAAAATCAATATCTGACCATTCTAAGCCCAATACTTCGCCTCTACGCATACCAGTAAACAATGTTAATATAACAATAGTTTGAAATTTAATTTCTTCATTCTCTAAAGCTTCTAATAATTGCTTACATTGAATGTCATCATAATATTTGATTTGAGGTCTTTGGTGTTTAGGTGGTTTGACTCTATCTGCTGGATTATAAGTTATTATTTGCCAATATACTGCATTTTGCAACATAGCATGTAGTAAACGGTGATGCTCAAGTATTGTTTTAGATGATAGACTTTTCATTACGGTTTTTCCATTATTATTTTTACATCTTTTTAACTGATGATCTTTTGAAAGATAATCATAGAAATTCATAATGTGAGTTGGTTTTATATTAGACAATTTAAAATGTCCAAAGTAGGGAATAATTCTAGTGTTTAACATTCCTTTATATCTTTCATAAGTTTTTGGAGCTAATTCTTTTGAACCGTAATTTTTAGACCATAAATCTGTAAATTCTTTAAATGTCATTGAAGAGTTTTGTAAAACAATACCGTTTTCAATTTCATAAACAAAATTTACAAGTTCTTTATCTGCCTCACGTCTACTATTTGATTTGATGCTTTTGGTGTACTTAATCCTATTTCCATAACTGTCAAAGCCATGTGATACAATTAATCTCCATGAGTTTTTGCCTCTCTTTTCAAGATACCCTGCCATTACTTTTTTCACCTCCTTTCAAGTATAACTATGGCAAGGATTTTATATAAATTTATTTTTTTATCCATAAATACATACCAGTAATTTTGTCTGGCTTATATTTAAAACCAGCTTTTTCATAAAAAGCTTCATTACCAGCAGTAGGAGTTAATTCTATTTGCATTTTTTCTCCTTCACTTACATTTGTTTCAATTAATCTTTTTAATTCATTTGTAATTTTTAAGCCGATTCCATGTCCTTGAAATTCGGGTTTTACACAGATATCTGTTAAAACACAAACAATGCTATAATCGCCAACTACTCTACCTATGCCGGCTAGTTTTCCGTCAACAGTAGCTTTTACCATATACATAGTATTTTTCAAGGCTTTTTCAACTTGTAGCTCAGAATATGTTTTCCAACCAACGGATTCGACCATTTCTAGAAATTCATTAATAGAAAAAGAGTAATCTAACTGTATGTTCATATGACACCTCCTATAAAATAAATCTATTTTCATTTTCTATAATATTTAAAGTTTCATCAATTGATAGATTAGATGTATCTAATATATTTTTTGGATTATAATTTCTATTCTTGAAATTATTTAATAAAGTTAGACAACGTTCATTCATTTGACAATTTATAGGTCTTTGTTTATCTCTAGATAATAGAGTGGATTCGTCAGTTAATAAAATGACAACTTTAATATTATAATTTTGAATTGAAGATTTTATTAACTCAATATTTTTAGGAGAGATTATGTAATTAAATACGACATCAAACCCATCCTCTAAATATATTTTAATTGTATTTATGCATATTTTCCAAAAAGTTTTTAAATGATTTTCAGGTTTCCAAGCTTGTGCATATCCACCAATAACTTGATGATATATATTGTCTCCTTCAATTAATGCGGATTTTTGACTTCTTTTAGCTAATCCTTGAGAAATGGTACTTTTACCGACTCCAGCTGGACCTGTTATTATGTATAAGGTTTGCATTGTATCTAACCTCCTAAATTTATAGTTTTAATTAATATATGTAAATTTAGTATTTTTTTCTAGTTTCTTCTATCCAATTCTTAAAATCTTCTTGTGTTTTCAAACCTTGTTTTATATCATCTTTGAACTTATTAGCTTCTTTTTTCCATTTTTCATATTTCTCTAAATATATTGGAATATCAGGATTTCTATTTGCTAACATCTTTTTGGCTGATAAGGTTTTCCTATATAATGCATTTACTTCATCTTTCTTTAATTTTTCATTATAAGTTATCATTGCACCAATTTCTTGGCAAGTCTTGTTATGTTCATATATGTTGTCACAATATAGTGTATTCTTTTTTGAAGAAGGAATAAAATATTTACCACAATTTTTACATACATATATAGGTGTATCATTTTTTATTAACTCTAAAAGAGTTATAAAGCAAGCAGATTCGATTGTATGACAATTAAAGCAGAAAGATAGAAAAAGGTCATTATCGTATTTTGGATGAGAACTTTTTAGCTTTTCCGCAATAGTTTTTGCATTTTCTTCAAAACTACTTTTAACGTGATAAAATAAATGAGGATTAAAATCCTTTAGGGGTTCTATATCATACAAAAGAGTAATAAAAATACTTAATTCTAGTGACATATCCATATAATCATCATTTGCATATTTATATATATAAAATCTATCAGCAATAGAAAAATCACTCAAATAGTCTAAATTTGATAGGTTATTTGTAAAATTAATTAATTTCTTAAATTCAGATTGATATTTTATTAGAATTTTCTTTCGTTTTTCAAAAATTTTTTTGCAGACTACAATAAAATCATTTTCAGTTAAAAAAATATTTTTTTTGTCATTCGTAATATTTAAATTGATATATTTATTAAATGGGTTGCTAGGTCCTTTGTTAACATCATAAAAGTCTATTCCGGGTATCCCATATTCACGTACAAACTCTACAAAACAATTAAAATCAGTAAAATCATAATTCACAAATTTTAATAAAAGAGTTCCTAATTCATTTGCTTCGCTAACAAAATCAGATTTATATAATTTGCATATACTGCTAGAATAAGTAGAAAGATATTTATTGTATTCTTTTTTAGTTTTAAATCCATTTCTTTCCTTAAGTATTGTGTATGCGTTATTGATTTTATCGTATGATGCGTTTACAGTAGAAAAAGAATCTCTTGTAAAAATTTCTCTGTCATTAGCGATGTGTAATTTCATATAGTAAATTGTAGAGACAATATCAAACTTCATAAGAACCTCCTTGTTAACAATTGAAAAAGTATTATAAAAGTTGCTAATTTATATCATATATGCATTTAAAATATTGACTTTTACAAAATTAACAATTAAAATGCAAGCAACAAGCTTGTTAACAAGATTATACATAGTTAAATAAAAATTGTCAATACAAAACATTAAATTTATTTAACTAATGTGAATAGGAGGTGATAAGCATGGCATTAGATAAAATACATAAAACAACTCTAACAGCAAAAGAAGCAGCAGAATATTTAGGAATATCATATTGGTTAATAACTCAATTAGTTAGAAGAAAACAAATTCCTTGTTCTAGAGTTGGAAAGAGAATCTTATTTAGAAAAGAAGCTCTAGATATTTATCTGAGCAAAAAAGAAAATGATTCATTATTAGAATCTGATTAGAAAGAAGGGAGGTCATGGGACAAGTTGGATGGATAAAATTAAGTACCGATATATTCTCTAATAGAAAAATTAAAATTCTACTAAAAGAAAAGGATGGGGACACTTATTTTAGATTATGGATTCAAATTTTAACTATTGCTGGAGAATGTAACAGAAATGGTGGGCTATATATTAGTGATAATGTACCATTTAAAATTGAAGATTTTACGAATATTATCGGAAAATCTTCCAAAACTTTTACGAAAGTTTTCAGAAAATTTATCGATTTAGGAATGCTAATTTATAAAGATAATACATACTTTATAAAAAATTGGAACAAGTATCAAAGTATTGAAAAACTAAACAAAATTGCAAAATCAAATAAAGTATTTGAAGAATCTAAAAATGAAAAAAGTTTTTATAATTCTACACAAGAAAAGATAAGAAAAGAAGAGAATAGAAAGGAGACGAGAATAGATGAATCAAATTTTGAAACCCTCGATTGATAAAAATGATTACATTGAGTGCGAATATTGCAAAAATAAACTATATAGAAAAACAATAGACTGGAATTTATATGGCACTAAACGAGTAATGAAATTAGATTATGAAAGATGTAATTGCAAAGATGCACAAAAGTATTGGAATGAATATGACATGAAAAAATTACAAATGTTTGAAGAAGAGAAAAAATTACGAAAGATGCAGGAATTTGCTAACAAGGTAGACAAAATAATAAAAAATAGCAAAATGAGCAAAAGAAATTTGAACTATAAATTTGATAACTTTGAGGTGAACTCAAATAATAAAAAAGTGTATCAGAGTTTAAAAAATTATAGTGAAAAACTAGTGAATGAAGTAGAAAGAAAAGGATTAATTTTAGTAGGAAATAATGGAGTTGGAAAAACACATTTAGCCTGTAGTATTGCCAATGAATTAATTAAAAACGGAATACCTATCATATATGGAACACTCATTAATTTATTAGCAGAATTAAAAAATACCTATGATGTATATAATAATATTTCAGAAATGAAAATTATAAAATTATATGAAAAAGTCGATTTGCTAATAATAGATGATTTAGGAAAAGAAAAACCAAGTGAATGGGGATTAGAAAAATTATTTACTATAATAAATAGTAGATATGAAAATAATTTGCCAGTAATTATAACAACAAATTATGATCAAAAATCTTTGATAAATAGGCTAAGTATAAATGGAGAGATAGAAACAGTAAAGTCTATTATTTCAAGATTATATGAGATGTGTTACTTAGTAAAAATTGAAGGTAGAGACCATAGAATAAAGAATAAAAAAGTTAGTAATTGCTGTAGCAATTGCTAACTAAAAAGATAACTTTTTTAAATATTTTCTATAAAAATTATAATTTATTTTTTAAAAAAAGTAAATAAAAATTTACAAAAAAATTAGGACAAGTAGGTATAAAATTTTTTACTAAACTGTCCTAATTTTTATTAAAATAAAATACAAAAATAAATAAAAAATGTCCCTCGGAGAGCTAATAAGGTTTTAGGGCAAAATTGCCCTAAACAGCAAAAAGGGTGTCAAGACACCAGGCTGGCGAATATTGGGCAGGAAAAAATACCTACAATATTCGGAGCAAAAAATTTGCTCTTGATTTTCTGAAAATAGCTTTTGCTATTTCAGAAAATATAAATAATAAATTTAATAAAATATAGAAAGAGAGAAAGTGATATTATGAGAATTGCAATGAATGAATTTGATAAAATATTTTTATCTTATAAAAAAATATTAAATAAATTTAAAATGTTAAATATAAAAACTAAAAACGGAAAAGAAATAACACATAAAGACTTAAGATATGCAGTATATGTAATGCTAAAAAAACATCCAACCTGTAGATGGAGAAGTGAAAAAATATTAAGCAGAAGATATTATATCCTAGATGAAGGATATAAATGGTTAAGATATGTGTATTTTCAAAACGAGAAAAAGCAAATAGATGCTGATGTAGATTTTTTTGAAAACAGAATCAAACAATATGAAGAATTGTTAAAAGTAAAGCATAATGAAAATTGGTGGAATGAAGATATGACAATAAAACAATTAGAAGAATATTTTAATAAATCAAATTCAAGCATTAAAAAGGCAATTAGGAAAATGTGTGATAGTGGTTTTTATGATTATAAATATTTTGATAATAATAAAGTTATTATTTCTAGTGAAGGTGTTAAATGGTTATGCAAAAATATTTTTAAACAGAAGTATTTAGAGTTATTAGAAAAGTATAAGATGGAGTTAACTGAAATGTATATTAAAGCTGGATATATTTATGATGAGTTCTTTGGGATGAATTAAAAAGGATAAAAATGTAAAAAAATAAGAGAATTTGTTGAGAAATAAATTATTTTGTGATATATAATATAATAGAAAAGTATAGATAAATGGGGGCAATAAAATGGCAAAAAAAGAATCAAGTACAACACTTGGATATGAGGATAAATTATGGCAAGCAGCGGACAAGTTAAGAGGTAGTATGGATGCGGCAGAATATAAGCACGTTGTGCTAGGATTAATATTTTTGAAATATGTATCTGATGCTTTTGAAACAAGACAGAAACAATTAGAAAAGGAGGAACTTGCGGATCCAGAAGACAAAGATGAGTATATTTCTGAAAATGTATTTTGGGTTCCAAAAGAAGCAAGATGGGAAGAAATATTAAAGCATGCAAATACACCAGAGATAGGTCAGATTATAGATAGAGCAATGGAAGCTATCGAAAAAGAAAACCCAAGATTAAAGAATGTATTAAATAAAAATTATGCTAGACCAGAATTAGATAAAACAAGATTAGGTGAATTAGTTACACTATTTACAAATTTAGAAATAGGGACAGATAAAGCAAAAGAAATAGATATGTTAGGAAGAGTATATGAATATTTCTTGAGTAAATTTGCATCCGCAGAAGGAAAAAATGGTGGAGAGTTCTATACTCCAGCATGTATAGTAAAAACCTTGGTATCCATGATTGAACCATTTAACGGAAAGGTATATGATCCTTGCTGTGGTTCTGGAGGAATGTTTGTTCAATCTTATAAATTTGTAAAAGAACATCAAGGAAATTTAAGAGATGTGTCAATATATGGGCAAGAAAGAAACCCTACCACTTGGAAATTAGCTAAAATGAATTTAGCGATTAGGCAAATTGATGGAAATTTAGGAGATAGGAATGCAGATACATTTTTTAATGATTTGCATAAAACTCTAAAAGCAGATTATATACTTGCTAATCCGCCATTTAATATTTCTGATTGGGGTGGAGATAAACTAAAGGAAGATATAAGATGGAAATATGGTGTACCACCAGTAGGAAATGCTAATTATGCATGGTTACAACACATGATTCATCACTTGAATCCAGAAACTGGAGTTGCAGGTACAGTTTTAGCCAATGGAGCATTGGCAAGCGATTCTAGTGGTGAAGGTGAGATTAGAAAGAATATGATTGAAGGTAGAATAATTGAATGTATAGTGGCTATGCCAAGTCAATTATTTTATGCTACAGGTATTCCTTGTTCTTTATGGATAATGAGAAAAAATAGAGATGAAAGCACAAAAGATAAGATTTTATTTATTGACGCAAGAAATTTAGGAACAATGGCAGATAGAAAAGTAAAAGAACTTACAGATGAAGATATTAATAAAATTGCTAGTACATATCATAATTGGAGGAAAAATGAGGACTATGAGGATGAATTAGGCTTTTGTAAATCTGCAACAATAGAAGAAGTAAAAGAAAATGATTATGCATTAACTCCTGGAAGATATGTAGGTACACCAGAAGAAGAGGATGATGGAATACCATTTGAAGAAAAGATGAAGAAATTAACTGACGAATTAGCTAAACAATTAAAAGAAGAAGAAGCTCTTAATGTAGAGTTAAAAAAAGTGTTGGGAGCGATTGGATATGAAATTTAAGTTAAAAGATATTGCTGATATAACTATGGGACAATCTCCTAAAGGACAATCCTATAATAACAAAAAAGATGGAAAGGCATTTTTACAAGGGAGAAAAACTTTTGGGAGAATGTATCCAACGATTGATACATGGACTACTGAACCAAAAAAAATAGCTAAAAGTGGAAGTGTTTTAATGAGTGTAAGAGCACCAGTTGGTGATATTAATATAGCAAATGATGAAATATGTATAGGAAGAGGTTTATGTTCAATAAATGCTAAAAATGGAAATAATAGATATTTATATTATCTATTATTATATAATAAAGCTAATATTATAAAAAAATCATCAGGAACAGTATTTGATTCTATTAACAAAGAACAGTTAGAAGAAACGATTCTAAATGTTCATAAAGACAAAGAACAAAGTAAAATAGTATCTGTTCTAAATACTATAGATGAGAAAATTGAACTAAATACTCAAACAAATAATAATTTGT
>ERZ1643246.3422-NODE-3422-length-13667-cov-5.830223_pt1 | contig 13667 bp, 20 predicted proteins | sample MGYA00579265_ERZ1643246 | MGnify/ENA primary metagenome ERZ1643246 (study PRJEB29033, sample SAMEA4952261) | chicken gut metagenome | biome: Broiler Chicken; feature: Gastrointestinal Tract; material: Caecum | place: Ireland | collected 2018 | study: Broiler... | reverse complement strand
ACTGTAAATCTGACGTCTCCGACTTCGGTGGTTCGAATCCACCCCCTCCCACCACATAAAAACGGTGCAAAAACGACTGATTTTGCGCCGTTTTTATGATTTTATATCAAACTTAAAGCGCATAATCCCAACCTTGACCCAATTTTTGCAGGGGTTACTCTTCCTTTTCTCAACCTAATTGCTGCCGTAAGGCAGCGTTCAGAAGACTTTACGCCGCATAGCCGCCCATGGGCGGCCTGTTTCAGAAGAAATCCCGCCGCTTTGAAGTTCTGCCCGCGGCGGCAAAAATAGCCGCGGGCCCTATTAAGTTTGTATTGTTGTATTATAATATATATAATGACGCGCGCGAACAGCGCGCGGTGTGGAATTTTTGAAAGGTTACTACGGAATTTCTGAAAGGACAATTATTTCATTTTTTCCATAGTCAAAGTAAAGAAAACGGTCGCCGCGCGGTTTTCCCCGCGCGGCGACCTGATTTCACAATAAATCACACGACTAAAAGCGCAGATCGCCCTGCGCTTTTTTACTTATTAAGCTGACCCCTGTTATGCGCCGCTCCATAGCAGCCGCACAGTTTGCCCTCTTCCGTGAAACCCGTATCGCTGCATATCGGACAATGATAGTGTGGCAGCAGATCGTCCGGCGTTAAATGCAGCCGCCGCAGCGCCTTTATGCGCTGCCCTTCGAGTTCTCGCCGCCGCGCCTGTATTTTTTCAAGCGCTGCAATGTCGCCTGCAAGTTCTGCAAACGCTTCCTTGCTTGCAAGCGTCCGCAATTCTGTGTCGGCAGCCTTAAATCGGTTATCCGTCCGTGCCTTGCGCTCGTTACGTTCCGCTCGTTCCTCGGCCTCCTGCTTGCGGCGGGCATACCAGCGTGCGCGATCCGCACCTTCGGCCTGCGCCTCCGCGGGCGTTTTAGTCCTCTTCTCCCCGCCGATGGGCGACGCCTCACCTCTGTTGCGGCTTAAAAGTTTATTCGGAATATGGTAAATGCTCTTATGCCCTGCGTTGACTCCGCGCTCATATTCGGCGCGTATCAGAAGCCCCGCGGCTATAAGAGTGTTCACAGCCTTGCTCGCAGTCTTCGGGTTCAGGCCCAGAATACGGCCTATTTCGGCATTGCTGGCGCAGTACTTGTTGCCGCCGCCTCTGCCTGTATCGCAATGCGTGAATATAAGGGAGAAGGTCAGGCGTTCGGCCAGAGTGAGCCGGCGCTCTACGGCTTTACCCTGTTCATCTGCAAATTTGATTAAAATTGTATTTACCCAGTTTTCGAGGCGCAGGAACGTGCCATGCTTGTCCAATGTAGTTATGTATTCGCTCTTCCCCGTGCGTTCTATCGCGCCGCCCTCGATCAGACTGCCGACTGCGCGGCTCACGCTCGAAACGGATATTCCCAGGTCGCGCGAAAAGCCTTCGTAGGTGCGCGTGCAGGTCGGCTGTTCGCCGTTTAACTTGTCGCAGGTAAAGCTGTAAACTTCACCGCCGGCAGCAACGGCTGTGAGCGAGTATTTACGGATATGCTTTACACGCTCGCCCTCTGTGGTATTAAGTTTTAACTTTTTAAGCAGCGCGACGGGAACGCGCATATACGCGCGCTTAATCGGAAGCTCGTCCAAGTTGAGCGGCATAGCCTGATACTTCATTTTCAGCCTTCCTGTGTTATGCGTTGTCTGGGCCCGAATTTGCCCGTGTGGCGGTGCCCGGGTGCGCATTCGGGGCAGTAGCAGCGCCTGTAATCGCGCGAGACCGCCCAGCCTGCCGCTATGGCTGCCTTTATGCTGCCGAATTTTCCGACGGCATTTTTGCAGTCGTCGCAGACGTAATTGCGCCCGTCTTCGTACCTGGTTTTTTGTATCATGAGTTTTACCTCGCAAATGGTCGTAAGTGTTGCGACCATTCTAAAAATGCGGAAGGGCTTCGCCCTTACCCCGCAATTTTTATACTGTACACTTCACCTTCTACATTCTCCGCCGCCTGCGGAGCACAAACAGTACGCCGCAGGCGGCGTATCATGTTAAGAAGGCAAAGCATACAGCCCCACCCCGCGGGTCAACCCGTGCCCTGCGGTAAGTCCATTGCCATTTGCCCGGGCAACACCGTTGCGCCTGCGTGCTGCGGCTTAGGCTTGCGTTCTTCATGTGCGGGCGGCGTTTGGGCTGCCGGCTGTTCGGGTTCAGGCTGCGCGGCGGCAGCGCTGCGCAGCATCGCTTCTATGTACCCTGCAATTTTGCGTATGCCTTCTTCGTATTTTCTGCGCGCACGCCTGCCCGCGGGGGCCGGCAGATTGTCCATAATCAGTTCGGCAATGTCCGCATTTCCGCCTTCGAGCTCTTCGATCTCCTGCTCGCGGCCCGCATAATAGTCGTTTATCTCTACCGCAAGTTCGCGCAGCATGAGTTTCTTTGCGTAATTGGGGCGCGGCTTGCGCTGCCACCAGCGCCTGGGCAGGTCGGCGGGCACAAGCTCGCTCATGAGCAGCTCGGCCTTGGCGGCCGCTATCCTGCTTTGCAGTTCGGTCTCGTAGTCCAGTTTGTCGCTTTGCAGTTTAAGCCCGGCGTTTATGCGCTTATGTTCGAGCTTCAGTTCTTTCAGCTCTTTGTCGCTGCGCGTATCCAGCTCTTCTATGTTCTTGTCGGTGTCTATGCCCTCGCTGCCGTCCATGAGCGCATATTCGCGCTTATATTCTTTGAGCAGATTGGCAGCCATTGCAAGATACGACTCAGGCGTCATTATAGCCTGGTTCTCTTTGAGGGTGCCAAACTTTTTTATATAGCTTTCATGCAACTTGTCCGTCTGTTCGTTCATTTTTCCTGCCCTTTTTGTCTTGTTCGGGCGCTTTGCGGTATGCCGCCGGTTCTCCGCGCCTGTAAAAATCCGCTATATCGTCCCCGACATTGCCGGCTTCCGTGCGGGTGAGATGCTTTAAGTAAAGAATATCCTTGCCGTCGACGTCGTCGGGCAGATAGTCTTCAAAGAAGCCGAAGCTGTCGTAGCAGTCGAAGATATTGCCCTCGTAGGCGTAGACGGTCTCATTATAAGTGGCCGCGCCGGTGTTGAGGTAGTCCTCGAAGCTCACCCAGTCGCCGAACTCGCGGCAATGCCACTCTGAGCGCACTATCCTGCCCAGCTCGTCACGCACATGCTCCATGCCCTGCACCTCTATGAAGTGTTTGCACAGCTCGCGTATATTGGCGTCGATCAGGCGCACGCGCTGCACGTCGAGATATAATTGCAGCCCGTAGTGCCTGTTCATTTCATAAAACCGTGATACAAAGTCCGGGAAATTGCCAGACTTGCGGCTGTTGTAATAGCGCTGCGCTTCGCTCAGGAACACCGCCGAATCGGGCGGCAGATACTGAGTGCGCAGCCGCTCGTTTGAAAGGCCCATGTAGTAGCCGTTTATGTAGTACGGTTCGTACCACTTTTCATACCCAACATGGAACTTTACGGCGAAGTCGGAATATATGGGAGGCTGCGCCGGCGGCGTGAGCGGGTGCCTGCGCGTTTTGTTTATCTCTTCTATCCTTGCCGCGCTCTTTTTCAGCAGCGCCCTGCCATCGCTTGTGTAAGTTTTCCACAGAAAATATGTATTCAGTGAACTCTTGCCCGCGCCCGGTGCGCCTGAGATTATCGTTATCACTTGCTTTTCTTACCGGCAGGTTTCTTTGCACACTTCTTAGCAGGTTTAGCCGCAGTCTCGGCTCTGGCCGCAGCAACTCTTTTAAGCGTGGCTGCGCTTCCGCCGGGTTTAGCGGCAATGGGACGCGTTTTTGCTTTTTGCGTGTCAACGCGGCTATATCCGAGTATTTTCACGTCAGCGGGAATAGCAAAAAACATTACGCCGCCCGGTATATACTTATTTACTTTTTCTGCCGGGTAGATTTTTCCGTTATCGCCATGAGCAAGATATTTACCCTCTTTCTTAGGGTTTTTTATCAGCTTCGCCATTTCATTTTCTCCTATAATTATTTGACTTTGGTTCACGAATTTGGTATTATTTTAATGCCCTCGCAAGAGGATAATAAGGCAACGGCTTTCAGCTGTTGCACCCGGCCACCTATAATGTGGCATTGAGGTAGGGGGTGAAACCTACCTTTTCTTTTTGCCTTTTTTATCGCCGTTCTTTTTCAGAGCGGCGATTTTTTCTTTGTTGGTTTTAGATTGTCGTGTTTCTTCCAAAACAACCTTTCTTACATGGTTTACTTCACTCGCACTCAAATCATAAGCCCACGGGTTCTCTTTGAATTTTTTGCCGTCAACCTTTATCGGATTTCCTTCGTTGTCCTGCGTTTCAACAAAGTGCTTGAACTGCGTAGGCTTGCCGTTGCCCTGCTTATAACTCGGCAAAGGGCTGGTGTTCGGCTGCTTGCTCGTCGTAAGTTTTACAACTGCAAGCTCGTCTTTTCTGTTACTGTCTATTACAACAACGCGGCGGCTTGCTTTCGGTTTATCAGGTTTTCCGCCTTTGCTCTCCGGCAAATATTTATCCTGTGTTTTGAGCGTTCGACCTTTAGGATAGCGCATTGAAACATTAGCTTCCGGCTTTTTCACGGGTTTGGTTATCTTCTTCGGCTTGGCCGCGGCGAGTTTTGACTTGGGTTTGCCCGCCGCGGGCCTGACCGAATTATTGTTTCTTTTTGGCATTGGTTTTACCCTTCGTAACGGTGTCCTTAATGGCGAACACGGCCTTTATGATTGCCACCACGCCGAAGAGGATCAGCACGCCGATGAACGTCCAGAAGAAGTACACGGCGTAAGACTCGAGCGTGGGAATATTCGCAAAGATAAGGTATATGGCAAGGGCAATGCCGCTGCCGAATAACAGTTGTAGCATTTCAGCCTCCCATGACTATATGTTCGGGGTCGAGCTCCAGATCGAAGCCGAGGCCGACGTCGAATATGCCGTGCGTGAGTTCGAGCACGCTGTCGCCGCATGTAACGATGAGCTTAAACGCGCCCGTTACGTCGCTGTCGGAGATCTTCACATCCTCGCCCAGACCTTCGGAGAGCACCTCCTCCAGAGGGCCGTAGGTCATGACTATGCTGCCGTCCTCCGCCTTTGTGAACGTGAAGCCCGAGGTTATGTCCTCGCCGGCAAGCTCTGAATAGTGCAGCCCCGTATCGCCGACTTTGATTTTGAAATCTTCTTCCGGTTCGGCGGCTTCCACTTTAAGCGTGTAATCTTCGAAGCCGGAGATGTTCAGCGTACTGCCGGAGGGCAGCTCCAGAGCGCTGCTCTTTGTAACGATTTCGCCGTTGACTTTGAGCGCGAAGGTCGGGTAACTCCCGCCGAAGCCGTTGGTGCCGAAATATACGGCCACGACAACGGCGGCAATTACCACAATTACGGCAAGTATCAACAGTATAACTTTGATTATGTTTGCGGCAGTACCCCTGCCGCCCGATTTATTTGCTGCCATGTAGCATTACCTTTTAATATAAGAGCCTGCCGTCGCTTATGCCTACGTCCTGCACCGCAGTGCCGTACGCCTCGGGCGTAAGCGCTATGGCATACGAAGCGGAAAAGCTCGTATATTCCCCGGTGATTTTAACGTCGAGATAAAAAACAGTATTCGTGCCCGAGGACATCGCCTGCCTGAACTCCATAAGCCCCGAAGGGGTTATAGAATTGTATATATACCCGAACGACGCCATGCCTATGGGGATCTTTTCGTTGACATCCAGCGGATTCAGGGTTTTGGGTGAAACTTTGCTGCTGAAACCTAATCCCATGATAATGCCATAGTTGCCGCGCGGGGTAACCGTTATTTCGAGATCTTCATTGTACTGGTCGGTAACAGTATAAGTTGTGTCGTAGCTGCTGCCCCAGTTGAGGGTCACACTCACGCTGTATTCTTCGTCGTTGCCGTCGAACTCGTTGACGGCATAACCGGTAGCCGAAGAGTTAGGCGTAAGATAGTTCGACGTGTCGCCGGGCGCTTCCACCATGACGCTTACGTCCTGCAATTTCTGCGCGTAGTCGCATATGCACTCCGCGTATGCGGCGGGATTGTCGCGAGAAGTCACTACTATCTTGATTTGCACGGCAAAGGCCTGCAAGTTCTGCGCCGTAGCCGTAAGCGAGCCGTCCTCCGTGGGCGTTATGGTTACATAGTCCGTAACGTCCTTGTCGTCGTCCCATGCCGAGCTGTCGGTGTCGTACCACTCCACCGTCCAGTCTACGGCTTTGTTGGTAGCCTCTTCGGGCGTTATCGTGGCGGTGAGCGTGTATGCGCTCTCCGCAAGCTCGCTTACGCCGTAGTCGGCGTACTCTTCGGGCGCGATCCGCGCGCTCATCAGCGATATGCCGCTCTCTTCCGCGTCGTTCACCACAAGTTCGCCGCCCGGCTGCGCGGCCTCGGAAGGCGCCTTCTGCACCCAGCCGAGCCCGAACGCCAGCCCGCCGAGCACGATGCCGGCGGCGAGCAATATGCTCACCGCGGCCGTGTATATCTTTGCGGCAGTGCCGCTGCCTTTATTTGCCATGTCCTTTTGCTCCTTAAATTCACATTACAAGTTTGCCGTCGCTGATGCCCTCGCCGTCAAATTCGATATCCGTTACATATATACATAGAGCGCATCGTAGCCGGATACGATGAGCGTGGTGTCGAAGTTGTACTGCGCGCCGGTGGTCGCGCCTTCGAACGTTACGGTGAGCGTTACGGTGTGGTCGTCTTCCAGGGCCTCACGGAACGCGCGCAGCGAGCTTGCCTCGGTGTCGCCGTCATAGTCGAAGTTCCACACTCCGCTGTAAAGTTCCGCCCAGTTGAGCGCGGCGGTTGCGGTGAAGCTGTAATCGCCCTCGCCGTCTACGGTTGCCGACGCAGGTACGGCGAAGTTATAGCCGCTGCCCTGGTAGCCGCTCACGGAGGAAGTCAGGGTTATCTTTATATTGCTTATGTCCTCGTACATGGTGCCCACGCCGGCGGTGGTGTCTATGCTTATGGCGTTGAACGAGTTGTCCGCGCCGAAGTCTGATGCACCGAACGTTTTAAGCGTAAGATTGCCTATGCCGAGAGTGCCGAAGTCTATTGCGGTGTAGCGGTGAACGTATTCGAGCGTGAGCGTTGCGTTGACGTTCTCGCCGCCGTTGGCGGTTGCGGTCATGAGTATGCTCTCGCCGTAGGCTTCGTTACAAGTGAGCGTGAAGGGCACGCCGCTCTGAACGGTGGTTGTGGAGAGCTCCACATAGTCCGTTACCGTCTTGCCGGTCGCCCACTCGCTGCCGCTGTTCTTGAAGGCGAGCGAAAGAGTTATGCTCTTGTCGGTCGCATTCTCCGGCGTTACCGTCGCGGTGATTTCAAAGGCGGTGTCTGCCTGCGGGTCTATTCCGTAGTCGGCATAGTTTGCAGGTGATATCCGCGTGCTCATCAGCGAGATGCCGTTCTCCTCGACGTCGCCGACTACGGCGCCCTGTTCCTGTTCGGGCGTTTCAGGCGTTACCTGCCACTTGCCCGTTCCGAAGAATACCCCGCATACAACGATGAGTGCTATAAGCAAAAGCGTGACTACCGTTGTGTAGATCTTTGCAGCGCTCGTTCCGCCGCTGCGTCTGTTGTTGTTTGGCATTTAGTTACTCCTTAAAAAATTATTCTCAAACGCCTTTGCGGCGGTTCAAGTCGCTGTTCCCCCGGGTGCCCCGGCCGCGCATCCGCACGGCCGGCCCGGGTTCAGAGGAAACATATAGAATATGCGGATCATAATGTTTCACCGCCTGCCGCCGCGCTTTTCCGCGCGGCGGCAGGCTGCAAAAGAAACATCTCACACCGCATTGGTGTGGCTCATTCTTCGGCCGGCACAAGCTCGGCGTCTATGTAGATGCGGCCGCATTCGCTTCTTCTTCCGCGTGTGTTCGGGTAGAAGCCGGAAATACTGAAAATATTCAGCCTGTCGTCTGCTTCCAGATGCACGATCGCCTTGTCCACCTCTTCCGGCGTGCCTTCAAGTCTTATCTTTATCATCTCACGCCCCCTTAAAGCCTTCCGGCAGGTCGAATATAAAGTACTTTACCCTGCGCGTTTTGAATCCTAATTTGCTCAATGCCTTAATTGCGTATATAATAGAAAAATATCGCAAATCCAAGTCGTAACATAACACTTGCGTTGTTTGCGGAAGTTCGCGTATCTCTTTCGGCGTTACTTCGTAAACGTGGGTTTCAACCTTTTTCATCTTACACCGCCTTCGGCCGTATCCAGACGCAGTGAATAAACCCTGTGTATAAAGCGGCGCACCGCTTCGTAATCTTCTTCCGGAACCACGTCCGGAGAAAGAGCATAATATGCAAGCTCGCCTATGCTCACGGGCGTTTCCGCCTTTGTAAGCTCGCCGATCGAGCATTCGCTGCGCGGGTAGGCCGCAGGCTTTCGCTCCGGCAACGATATATAATCGTATGCCTTTATCACGCGGCGGCTTGCGTCGTCGGTGTAGCCGAACTGCCGCAGCGCCTCTACGGCCGTCAGGGCCACAAAGCCCGAGTCCCTGATTGCGGTGGTGCGGGCACTCTTGCTCGGAAACCTGCAACAATGCCCGTTTGCTTTTGCGTACCAATACTTCATGTTTCTTTTGCTCCTTTTGCTTTATTTGCAAGCTGCCTTGCGGTCAGCGTTTGCTCTGTTTTGTTGTCGTCTTCCTCTTCGTCGTTCTCCTTGTGGTGGATCTCTTCCTGCCGCCTGAGCTGCTGCCGCCCGTTCTGCTCTTCGGCGCCTTTTTTGCGCTCCGCTCTATTATCGTGGTTATTATCACGCCGGCAACCGAGCATGCAAGCAGCAGTGCAATCGTAAGCCAGGGCACCGTGTGATAGTCTTCGTCGAGCGGCGGCGTGGTGTCGCTGAATACGTCCTCCGGCGTCATTACCGCGGCGATCTCCGTCGCAACGCCGTCTGCGTTAGTAAACGTAAGCGATATGATATCGAAATTCAGGAACACGGTCTCCTGAACTATGTAAGCGGAATAGTCCCGATAAGACCACTGCCGCATAACCTCTCTTATAACTGCGTCACTGTCGTCATCGGACGATTGAGCCTGAGCTGCCGGCATGGAATAATATGCCGTGCTGCCGTATCTGAAAAGTATTACCGTTTCACCGCCGGCCGTAGCCGATTCGTAGCGTTCACGCAGGGCGGGCACGTCGCTTTCCGCTATGTACAGCCGTTCTGCCACCGCCGAATCCGATCCGCTCAGATCGCCGCCCGTCACGTTGTGGAACGCGGATACCGTGTCCCAGGTCTTGTCGACGTCGAAGCCGCCGAATATCTGCTGCCAGAGCGAGCTCTTCGTCGTCGTGTTGAAGTAAATTTCCAGCTCGTCCTTCGATTCCGCCGAGTTGTAGCCCATTGTGCGCCCGCCCTGAACGTAATCTTCAAACAGATTTGCCGCATATTTGCCGGCTATCGACGTATCGCCGAGCTTTTCGGAATTGTCGAGGAACTTTTCTTTCAGTTCCTCCGCGCTCACGCTGTATTCGTCATAAGCCTTCCCGCCCGTATAGAACGCCGCGGAAATTCCGCTCAAATACTCCGTGCTCTCGTCGAACGTAACGTACACGTCGTGGCTTAAATCAAAGAAATAATGGTAGCGACCGCTTAGCTCAAAATTTGAACTGTAATATGCCGCGCCCGCCTTAAAGCCGAACCATGAAGAATCGGTGTTGCCGAAAGCCCCGAACATGAGCCGCTTATCGGACGCGCCCAGACCTCTGCCGTGCAGTTCGTCTATCGTTCTCCATATCTCGACGTCTTCCGTCACAAGTATCGGCTTGGTCACATACTCGTACCACTCGTATTTGATTTTTGAAAGTTCGCCGAACCGTTCGATATATTCGTTCGGAACGGTAAACCAGCAGCTGTTGAGCTGCGACTGCTCGCCGTTGTAATAATCGCCCTCCGGACGGTAGACCGTCTGCTCGACTTCGAGATCCAGAAGATCGCTGAATCCTTCCACCGTGCAGGCGAGCGAACTTTCCGTGGCCTGCGGCGAACCGTAGCCGACAGTGTAGCCGGTGTATCTGTAAACGGTGCCCTTTTGCGTATCGGTGTCGAAGCCTACCGGATAGTCTTCCAAAGCGCCGCCCGCCGAAAGCTCCATGCTCGTTATGGTGTAGACGCGCTCGTTGGAAGAAAGATTGCCGAGGGCCTCTTCCCTCTGGCTGCGGCTAAGTACTATTTCGGCCTTGTAAAACAGCCCCTCATAGCCGGGCCGCTGCGACTTACCGATCATTGCAAGCGGATATTTTTCATAGCCGCCGCTGCCGAACGCAAGCTCTATCTTGTTACTTTCGCTGTCCTCGTCGAAGATCAGACCAGCGGGATTGTAGATATACGCATATAGCGCATAATCTTCGCGGTTATCCGTCCACATACTGTAACCGACCTCGGCAAAATAGATGAGCTGCGGAACGCCGTTCAGATCCCATGTGTAATTATCCAACGAAAATTGCTTGCCGCCGATAACCGCGCCTTCGAGGTCTTCAAGCGGGTCGCTCGTTTCTATGCTCTCGCCTTCGGCTGCCCGGGCGGTTAAAAACGACTGCACGGAAACCGTAAAAAGGCAAAAGACAGCCAGAACGACTGCAAAAAGGTATGTTGCAATAGTCCTGACTGTCTTTTTCATTGAGGGGCCTCCTGTCTGGTTGGTTTGGCGAGGTATGGGCGTTAATTATCAAGTTTTTTTATAATCACGCTGCAAAGTTCAATTATGGAAGTGTATAGTGATTGCTTCGTGTCGGGCAAAAGCGGTATTTCGCCGTTTTGCATTTGCTCATAAATGGCAAGCTGCTTGCAAAGGGCGTTGCCCATAAGCCTGAGCTCGTAACTGATCCTCCTCTTCTCTTTCTCCACGTTAGCACCTCTCTATTTCCATTTGTGAGCATTTTATCACAATACGACGTAGATTGTCAAGAGTTTTACTTCGTTTTGTGAGTATTTCAGACAAACAAATTTACACCTTCACAATTCGTGGTACACTTAAACAAAAAGGTGTGCAGTAATTATGTTTGCCATAAGACTCAAAGAATTGCGAATGAATAAACGGCTATCGCAACGCGAGCTTGCATCTATCTTCAAGGTATCGACCGGAACAGTTGGAAATTGGGAGGTTGGAACACGTGAACCCGATTATGCGACATTGACTAAATTAGCTAACTTTTTCGGCGTTTCGGTCGATTATCTGCTGGGCGCCGAGAGACATAAAAAAGAGCCCGACGTTCTTTCAGCAGAAGAGCGCAGGCTTTTAGAGGGGTATAGAGAGATAAACGCCGCCGGCAAAAAGCTGGTTATACAGACGGTGGAAACTTTGCGGAACACCGCCGCCGGCTCCGGCAGCGGAACAGAGAATAAAATCGGGTAACAATGGAAAACCTCCTGAATTTGCTTGCCGAAGAATTCGGCAGATATGATACAATAGAACGCGCGGCGCTGTTCGGTTCCAGGGCGCGCGGCGACTACAGCGAGCGCAGCGATTACGACATAGCCGTGTTCGGCGACGTGCCCGGGGCGGACAAGGCCAGGCTGCATGCCTGGGCGGAAGAGGAGCTGCCCACGCTGCATAAAATAGACCTTACTTTTGTTGGCGATGTTTCTGACGAGAAGTTTTTGGAGAGCATAGAAAGAGAGGGAATAATTTTTTATGACAAAGCTGGAAAATAAGTACGAAAATTTCGGCAGCGCGGTCAACCGCCTGAACGAGGCCAACGTTGCCTATAAAAAGAACTCGGACAACGACATCTACCAGGACGCGCTTATAAAGCGGTTCGAATTCACCTTCGAGCTTGCATGGAAAACGCTGCGCGAATTCATGCTCGATCAGGGCTACTCCCTGGAGATCCTTTCGCCGAAGGGCGTCATCTCCTTTGCCTGGCGCGAGGGGATAATTTCAAACGAGGAGCTGTGGCTGGACATGCTGCAGTCGCGCAATCTTTCGGCGCACGACTACGGCCGCGAGCTTTCGGCGGACATTGCAGACAAAATAAGCAACCGTTACTGCAAAGAGCTGACGGCGCTTAAAAAGTATATCGCGGATAGCTTGAAGTAAGCTGACAGAGGCGCTCATCCACGCGGGCAAGGCTTGCGCGCGCAGGCGCGCGAGCGACCAAAGTAACGGCTTTTTAAGCCTAAAAAGCCGTTAAGTTACCGGGCAAAAATTACGCTACAATTTACTCCGTAGGCATATTTGCCGAAAGGAGTAATTTTTTATGACAACAAAAGAAAAACTGAACAGGCTGCTTGCCATTATCGGGGAGCTCACCGAATTTTACGGCGAACTTTCCGGCGAGCTGCCGCCCCTCAGGTTCGTGGGCGCGGGTGCGCCCGCGAATTCTGAACTAAAAAAAATGCGCCGGGGAAGACTTTGCAATTCCCCTGCGCTGTGAAGGAGGTGATGGCCCCACAGAAGGAAGAGGGACTGCCGGCAATAGCAGAATTTACTGAGAAGGAGATTTTGAAAATGCCGAGACAACTAAGAAAATATTTCAGAGTAGGAAAAATCAAAGGGCATGTAAGAAGACATGCAAACGGAACAGTAGAGATCCGCTGCCAGATCAACAAGATACCTATTTCCGGCGGCGGAGCAACGCTCGAACGGGCGAAAGAGAATTTTATAAAGGCGCTTACGGCTGCGGGCTTTGACGAAGATTATCAAAAGAGCCTGGGGCTGCGCGGCAACATGTATTTCTGCGAATTTGCCGATATGTGGTTTTTGCAGGTAAAAAAGCCGACGGTGAAGCTGAATACATACAAGTCGCATCTCTCCACTTACCGAGCACACATAAAACCGTTCTTCGAAGGCAAGCGCATGAAGAGCATCACTCCCCTTCAGGTGCAGCCGCTGTTCAACAAGCTCGACGCGGAAGGAAAGACCAGGACGGTAGAACTTGTGCGGCTGCTCCTCAATCAGATCTTCGAAGCCGCCGTGGGCGAAAGGCTTATCGGCAAAAACCCGCTTTCGGCCGTAAAGGTGCTGAAATACGAAACGAAGAACGGCGAGGCGCTTTCCATCGAAGACGAAAGGCTGCTGCTCGACGAGCTTAAAGGCAACGCATACAGATTGCCGTTCATATTGATGCTCTACACCGGCATAAGGAGGAGCGAGCTCCAGAGCCTGACCGTGGAGGGCGACTTCGTGAAAGTGCAGAATTCAAAGATAAAACGTGCGCAGAAGGTGACTTGCAGAAAGATCCCTGTCACGCCCATGCTGCGGCCGTATCTTGAAGCAGCCGACGAAGCCGAACTCATTACCGCGGTGAACACGGATCCGGACGTTCTTTCGCACAACTTCAAGCGCGTATGTCCCGCCCACCACCTCCACGAGCTGCGGCACACCTTTATAACGCGCTGCCAGGAGTGCGGCGTTCCGCGCGAGGTCGTTTCCGTATGGGCGGGCCACGCCGCCGACCGTTCGATGACGACGACCGTCTACACGCATTTTTCGGAAAATTTCATGAAAGAGCAAGCCGGCAAGGTGGATTATAATAATAAATTATTATAAAAACACGAACATATCCCAACCTTGCCCCCACCTCTTTCATTCAGACCCAACCGAAGGCAAAAATTTGATAGCAAAATCGCGGTTTTTTGTCCGTTCTGGCATAAAAACCCGTCGTTTTTGAGGGCTGAGGCGTCTGTAAATCTGACGTCTCCGACTTCGGTGGTTCGAATCCACCCCCTCCCACCA
>ERZ1643246.3421-NODE-3421-length-13672-cov-30.067856_pt1 | contig 13672 bp, 12 predicted proteins | sample MGYA00579265_ERZ1643246 | MGnify/ENA primary metagenome ERZ1643246 (study PRJEB29033, sample SAMEA4952261) | chicken gut metagenome | biome: Broiler Chicken; feature: Gastrointestinal Tract; material: Caecum | place: Ireland | collected 2018 | study: Broiler... | reverse complement strand
ATGCAGATCATAAACCTTCATAGTTTTCCTCCGGTCTTAAAAAGTAATCCCCAGTGTTTCAAACAAAATCCCCCAGCATACGCTGATGACGTAGAGCAGGCCGATAATGCCAAGATTTTCCTTTGCCCCACGATTAGTCCGGCACAACACCAGGATCCCCACGCCGGCTCCGGCCAGCAGACCCGCCAGCATCTGTCCTGTTCCCAGAATTCCTCCCAGATACATCTGAGTAATGATCACCGATCCGGCACAGTTAGGGATCATTCCCACCAGAGCTGCCAGCAGAACTCCCAGTACCGGCTGATTGCCGATAATAGATCCGATCTGATCTTCGCCCAGGATCTCTACCAGAAATCCGATCACCAGAGTCACAAGAAAAATAAACAAGGTGATCTGAAGAGAATGGATCACTGCCGATTTCAGAATGCTGCCCTCTTCACAGTGACAATGTTCATGTTCACACAGGTCGTGAATATCTTTTTCATGGTGTTCCCTGTGGATATGTCTGTGTTCATTGTACTCTCTTCTTTTTCTGCTGCCTGCCCTCCAGAGAATATCCAGGACAAATCCGGACACTGCCCCTATGACAATCTTCACTCCTAATATCTTTAATATTACTTGAATATCAACAGCTTCCGAAATAAAGATCGGAAGCATTTCATCTGAAGTAGAAAGAAAGACTGCCATAAGAGTTCCTGCGGAGATCACACCTCCTGCATAAAGGCTGGAAGCTGCCGCTGAAAAACCGCACTGAGGAAAAGCCCCTGCGATCCCCCCGATAAGAGGACCGAGTTTTCCCGCTCTGCGGATCATCTGCCGTGCGGTATCCTGGGTTTTGTGCTCCAGATACTCCATTACCAGATAAGTAAGAAACAGAAAAGGTACCAGACGCAAAGTATCACTTACGGCGTCCAAAAGGACGTCCCAAATCAATTCTGTCATATCTGTCTCCTTTTATATTTTTATACAGTGTATCAATTTAGCACAAAACCTGAAAAAAAACAAGAGACTCAAATACCTCTAAATGAGAAAGAAAATTCCATTTTTCCCTCTGCATTCAGCAGATATTCCGGATGTGTGGGGCTTCCCCAGCTGTCATCTCCTCCAATACCCATCTGACCAAGAGCTGCCCGGACTACTGTGTAGTGTACTTCCGGCAGTTCAAAAGGATGTTTTGCATTTTCCATCTCATGAGGGGTATAGGGCAGAGCTGAAAACATCATAGGACCGGTTTTCTCATCCATTTCAAAAAGCATACCTCTTCCCTTTCGGTCGGTTACTTTCGCATACCGGACGCCGATCTTGGCTCCGCATTCCTGGGGAACTACATAAGCTGCCATATTGTCTTTTACCAGATTACGGTAGATTCCCAGTCTTGCGCCTTTATGTCTGTCTGCATAGGTTTCTGCCGGGCCCAGACCATACCATTCCAGATGATCATAATCTGCGTTAAATTTGAACATAACGCCAAATTCCGGCATATCCCCCAGCTCTTTTACCGGATCATAGGAAAGAACTGTGTTTATCTTTCCATCTCCATCTACTTCATAAGAAAGCTGGCACTGTGCAGCCGGGACTGTAGGCAGGAGATAAGTAAAGGTCACTTTCGCAGTAAGATCCTTTTCCTCCAGTTCAGGTTCCAGGATCTTTGCGTAGGTATTTTCCCGGTAATCTTTATGTGTTGCATACAGACTGGCAGCCTTCCACTGGGCATATCTTGCAGGCATAAAGTTTCCGTTGTCATTGTCTGTAGGCGCTCTCCAGAAGTTTGGTTTTGGAATTGCCTCGATCATTTCTTTCCCGCCGTATTTGTAGGAAACCAGGCCGCCGTTAAGAACGGAGAAGATCACTTCAAAATTTTCTCCCTGGACGCCGATGTTATGCACGCTTCTGATCACACGAATCTTCTTCTGGCAGGTCTTTTCCTCTTCCTGAACCTTATAAACATACTGTCCAAAAGCCACTTCATGTCCGGCGTTTGCCCACATCGTATCCTCTTTCAGATGGAAAGAAACGGTGATCGTGTATTCACCTGGCTTTGTCTCTTTGGAAACAGGAAGGGTATAGGTCTTCTCAGATAAAGGCTCTACGCAGGTCTCAAGTCCGGCTCTTCTGATGACTTTTCCGTTTTTTGCCACTGTCACAATACACTTGAAAGCATCTGTATTTACAAACAGGTTCTTGTTGATCACCCGGACCTCCTGCTCTCCCACCTGTGCTGTGATATTCTGATAATTGAACTTCACTTCCTGCATCTTAGGAGAAGGATTTCTCTCTCCTCCGTGGGCAATACCGTTGGCGCTGAATTCATAGTCTGTAGGGCGTTCTCCGAAATCTCCGCCATATGCCTGGAACTCTTTGCCGTACCGGTCTTTTTTATACAGGGTCTGGTCAATATAATCCCATATGAAGCCTCCCTGGTACATAGGCTCTGTGTCTGTCAGATCTGTATATTTGTGCATAGCGCCGCAGGAATTTCCCATGGCGTGGGTATACTCACAGCAGATGAAAGGTTTGCTCCTGTCTTTCTCCAGGAATTTTTTAATATTCTCCACGGAAGTATACATCTGGCTTTCCATATCGCTGGTATCATTGTATCTTCTGTCATGGAAAATACCTTCATAGTGGACCAGACGGGTGGGATCTTCTTTCCGGAAGAACTGAGACATTTCAAAAATATCTTTTCCTCCGAAAGACTCGTTGCCGCAGGACCAGATCAGGATCGCCGGATGGTTCTTATCTCTCTGATACATAGAGTTGGCACGATCCAGCATCATATCCTGCCATTCCGGTCTGTCACAGGGAACTACCGGTGAAAAATCTCCGGAAGCTTCCACCGTATCCCAGGAACCGTGGGATTCCAGATTCGTTTCGTCAATGAGATACAGACCATATTCATCACATAGACGATAAAGAGGTGAAGCATCTGGATAATGACAGGTACGGATGGCATTGATATTGTTCTGCTTCATGGTCTTTAAATCTTTGATCAGTTCTTCCTCTGAAACATGACGTCCGGTAACTGAGCTGAACTCATGACGGTTCACTCCTTTAAAGACGATCCGTTTTCCATTCAGGGTCATGATCCGATCTTTCATCTCAAATCTCCGGAAACCAACTCTCTCCGGAATGTATTCCTGAAGATTTCCTTCTTTATCATATACCTGGATAGTAAGATCATAAAGCTGGGGATCTTCCGCGCTCCAAAGAGCGGGATTACCGATCTCCATGGTAATGCCTCCGTCCTTCAGATCAAAGGCTCCCTGGAAAGTCTGTCCGTCTTTTGAGAGACAGATTTCCGCTTTTCCCTCTCCCCAGGCTTCTGTGCGGATCTCCAGCGTTCCCTTTGTCAGGGTCTCATCAGGGATAGCCCGGATCCTCAGATCCCGGATATGTACATCAGGCACCGTATACAGATAAACATCTCTGTAAATACCTGAAAATCTGTAAAAATCCTGATCCTCGCACCAGCTGCTGGAAGTCCATTTAAACACCTGGGCCGCCAGTTTGTTTTCTCCCTCCTGAACATAATCTGTCAGTTCAAATTCGGAAGGGGTAAAGGTATCCTCACTGTATCCCACAAAATGTCCGTTCAGCCAGAGAGCCAGACCGCTTTCTGCTCCCTGGAAGGAGATAAAAAGTCTTCTTCCTTTCATCTGTTCCGGAACTTCAAAATATTTCACGTAACTTGCCACCGGATTAAACCTTTCCGGAATTTCTCCAGGTATAATCTCCTCATGGCCTTCCCATGGATACTGGGTATTGGCATACTGAGGCACGTCATAGCCTTCCATCTGGATATGGGCCGGCACACGGATATCCTCCCAGCTCCTGCAGTCATAATCCATTGACTCAAATCCCGGTATGGCAGAACCGTAATTCCGGGCATAATGGAATTTCCAAAGGCCGTTCAGACTTTCCATAAATAAATTTTCTCCAGCTTCCGCTTCCTGTGCAGAAGCATAATATGGATGATCTGAATGGGCATCCAGTCTTCCGTCCCGGAAATACCTGGGATCTTTCACCTTCTGATAATCAAATACCTTCATGTTTTCTTTCCTCCTTTTATCTGGTTACAGTATAATATAAACCTTTCAGTTCTTGTATCGTATGTGAAACCAAATAATATAAGATTTCTAAACAACCTTTCACAAACTTTTTTCATCCTTATAAAAGAAGGAGCTGCTGCATTGCGCAACAGCTCCCTGTATGTATCATACTGCTTATTTTACTGCACCTGTAATACCTTCTGCAAACTGTTTCTGTAATACAAAGAATACGATCATTGTAGGAACAGAACAGAAAAGTACGCCCATCATCAGCATACCATAGTCTGTGGTGTAACCGGAAGACAGGTTTGCGATCAACATAGGCATTGTCTGAGCATTCGGATCTGTCATAGTAACCTTTGGCCACAGGTATGCGTTCCATGCATTCATAAATGTGATAACGCCTGCTGCAGCATAGGTAGCTTTCATCATCGGCATATACATGCGGATGAAGATCATGAATTCACTGAGTCCGTCAATACGGGCTGCTTCCATAACATCGATAGGGAAGTTCCTGGAATTCTGCCGGAACATCATGATCAAAAACGGGGTGGAGATAGACGGCATGATGAAAGCCCATACTGTATTCAGAAGACCCATACTGGAAATCATCTTAAACAGAGGGATCATGGTAGCCACCTGAGGGATCATCATAGCCAGAAGAAGGATAGTAAATACCGTATCCTTTTTCTTGTCATGATAAAGCTCGAATCCATATCCTGCCAGTGAGCAGACGAAGATCGCAAGGAGTGTCTGCACGATGGCATACAATATAGAATTTCCCATAGCGCCCCAAAGATTGCTGCCGCTTATAAGGTTCTGGAAATTCTCCAGAGCATGCGTTCCCGGGATAATACGTCCGTTAGCCACATCAAAAGATGTATTGGTGGCCGCGGAGATCATCCAGTAAAAGGGGAATACCGATATAAATGACACAATGATCAAAAAGATATATGTTGGAATAAGCCTGCGCTGGATCGCGCTTTTATTCTTTTTCTTAGTCACGTGTATCACCTACTTTCATGTTGATTATCGCAAGGATCGCCACCAGGATAAATACGAAGAATGACATTGCTGTAGCGTAACCGAAGTTCGCAACACCCTGTCCGAATGTACTGTTGTAGATATAGTGGGTCATTGTGATCGTAGCGTTTGCAGGTCCGCCATTTGTCAGGTTTACAGACTCATCGAACAGCTGCAGAGTACCATTGATGGACATGATAAATGTCATGATGATCGTAGGTTTCAGAAGCGGTACTGTAATAAACCAGAATGTTTTCCAGCCGTTTGCACCGTCGATCTTAGCTGCTTCATATACAGAATATTCGATATTCTGAAGGCCTGCCAGATAGAATACCATATTGTAGCCTGTCCATCTCCAGATCAGGGCAATGATGATAACTGCCTTGGCAGTAGCAGCAGTGCCCAGGAAATTGAAATTTTCCTGGAAAATATGTAAGTTTACGAGGATCGTATTGATAAGTCCCTCTGTTGCAAATAAAGATTTGAAGATCAAGGAATAGGAAACCAGAGAAGTGGCACATGGCAGGAATACACATGTACGGAAAAATCCCTTAAACTTCAAGTCCTTATTATTCAAAAGCTGTGCCAGCAGGATTGCCAGGATCAGCATGATCGGCACCTGAATGATCAGATACAGGAAGGTGTTTCCTACAGAACGAAGGAACAGCTTATCCTGAAACATTCTTGAGTAGTTATTAAAAAGTGGTTCAGACCAGGTCATGTTCGCACTGGAACCGGTCTGTAAAGACATAATAAAAGCCTGGATCATAGGCCAGAAGGCCATAACTGCAATCAGTATAGTTGCAGGAAGAAGATAGATCCAGCCCGCCGCCGACTGCTTTGCCAGCAGCGACATCTTCCGTTTTTCCTTCAAGTAAAGCCCCTCCTTTTATAACACAGGCGGGAAGACGGAAATCCGTCCCCCCGCCTGTTCCTTTTTATGATGTACGGTATTTATCAGCCGCCCATTTCGAATACTAACTGATCTTCTGCTTCCTGAAGAGCATCCATGGTATCTGCGCCGTTTATAATATTGATGATAGCGGAACCGATGTAGTTACGAGCGGAGTAGTGGTATGGGCTCTGCTCTACGATTCCTACATGAGTACCCATCTCAACAATGTCAGCATAGATCGGCTGATCGTTGAAGTATGCAACGCCCTGGTTGTATACATCTGTCTCACCTGCCGGTGCGTATGTGGAAATCACACCGCCATCCAGAAGTGCGTTATCATATGTAACTGTACTTCCGCCGAATGTATAAGAAAGGAAATCTTTTGCAAGATCTGTGTTCTGGCAGTTTGCTGTGATATACAGGGAAGAACCGCCGTTACTTGCGTAACCTTCTTCACCGGAGTAGGTAGGCATGGTTGTGATCTCCCATTTACCGCTGTTGGCTTCAACTGCTTCGATAGTCGGGATGATCCAGTTTCCATTCATAACACCAGCTACCTGATCACCCTGGATCGCTGTATTTGTGTAATCTTCCCAGCTGTTTGGAAGGAGACAGATACCTTCGTTTACAAACTTAACGATTGTATTTACAACCTGAACCAGTGTCTCATTATCTGTGATGTATGGCTGTCCATCTTTGAACTGGGATACGCCTTCAGCCTGAAGCATCATGTATACAAGGTCGTTACCGTCACTGTTCATACACATCATGTATTTGCCGGTTGCCTCTTTAACATCAAGGGCGATCTGCTCGAATTCATCCCAGGTACATCCTGTCAGTTCATCAATCGTATGTCCTGCCTGCTCCAGAAGATCTACACGGTAAGCACATACAACTGTACCATTATCTACCGGCACACCGTAATGTACACCGTCGATAGTGGAGTAGTCCAGTTTCTCTGCTGAGAAATCATCCCAGTTGATATCTACATCATCCAGGGGAACCCATGCATCCGGATAATCAGAAACATACTGCTGAATGTAGTGATCCTTTCAGAAGCTCCTGCTCATAATTTTCCGGGCGTTTTCTCCATTCCATAGGCGTCACTCCCAGAAGGTGCCTGAAATTGCGGTTAAATGTAGAATTGGTGGTAAATCCGCATTTTGCTGCGATAACTCCGATAGAATCATCTGTTTTTTTCAGATATTCGCAGGCATTTTTGATCCTGATCTGATTGATATATTCCAGAGGGCTCATACTTGTGTAAGCAGAAAACATCCTCCGGAAATGAGTCTCGCTGATATGGCACCAGTCGGCAAGTTCCTTGATCTTTATATCTTCCTCATAATGACTGTTTATGTATTCCAGCGCTCTGGCCAGCATTGCAGAGGTTTTGCCCTCCTCCAGTCCGCCGTCCGCCCTTTCTCCCTTTCCCGGATTTTCTCTGGCAACTTCCGCAAGAAAGGCAGCCAGAAGGCCATGGGCTTCCACCAGATAAAAATCTTCTTCGTTCCTCATCACATCCAGGATCTTTCTCAGCCTGGCTCCCAGTTCCGGATAGTCCTGCTCTTTCAGGAACATGGCCTTAGAGTTCAGCCGCTTGGCCATTTTCTCCGCCCTGAGACTGCTTCCTCCGCAGATATCCTGAAGAAAGGCATCCACATCTACAAACAGATATTCCCATCTGCTCATTGTATTTTCATCACTGTTGGTAGTATGAGGGTAATTCTGGGGAATCACGGAAAATTCTTTTCCGGAAAATCTCACCTGCCGGTTTCCCATTGTAAGCTCTCCGGCTCCTTCGTAGCAGTAGCCGATCTCCATATAATTGTGGAAATGGAGATAATCAATATTTCTGCCATAATACTGGATCCACTTTTCTCCCAGAAGGGCAAACATTTTTCTGTCTTCCGGCATACTGTAATACCGGAATTCCATCTTGGGTTTCTTCTTTTTTCTGCTCAGTTCCACCACCCTCTCTGCCTTACTTTGATGTTTTCCTCTATCCTATAATACCAGAAAAATAATTTTTGTACAGTAAAGGCATTTATCTTTATAGTCTATAAGCATTGGACTTTTCCCTGCGCCCTTCCTATAATAAAAGAAAAGAGAAGGAGAAATCAAGACCTTCTCTTCATCTGAGATATTAAGATTGGAGGAACAGACATGAGTAAGAAATTAGTAGCCTATTTTTCTGCAAGCGGCGTGACAGAATCTGTTGCCCGTACCCTGGCACAGACAGCAGATGCAGATCTGTATAAAATCCAGCCGGAAGTTCCTTATACTTCCGCAGATCTTGACTGGATGGATAAAAAAAGCCGCAGCTCCCTTGAAATGAACGATCCCGCTTCCCGTCCGGCAATCGTAACAGGAGATCTGGATCTCTCCTCTTATGATGCGATATTCCTGGGCTTTCCTGTATGGTGGTATGTGGCGCCTACTATTATCAACACCTTCCTGGAGGCTTATGATTTTGCCGGAAAAACAGTCATTCCTTTCGCCACCTCCGGCAGCAGCGGCATCGAAAACAGCGAGAAAAAACTGCAGCAGCAGTATCCTTCTATAAACTGGAAATCCGGAAAGCTTCTTAACGGACATCCGGATAGTACTGCTTTAGCTTCATGGGTAAAAACTTTAAATATATAAACTTCCGAACAATAACATTCCATATGATAAGCTCCCTGCTAAGTGAAATACAGAAAACTCTTCACTCAGCAGGGAGCTTATCAGTGGAAAATCCCTTTTATATTACAGCAGATCTGGAAATTTGCACCGGGACTTCCTGCGTCTAATTCAGCAGTTTATTCCCCTTTTCACATATTTCATAAATCTCATCATATTTTTCTTCGATAAGAGGAGTAATCTTCTCTGTCTGTTTTCTCACACTTCGTTTATAGAGAAAATAAGGAAAGATCCAGCCTAAAAATCCAGGTATGGCCAATATAATACACAAAAGTATCTGCGGCGGGTCTGCCGTTACAGCGAATGTAGAACCCGCCATAAAGGCCGTTCCCAGGATTCCCAAAGACAGCGCCTGGACTGCAGGTCTGGAAGTTTTTTCTTTTTCCAGATTTCCTATTTCTGCCACACAGGCTTCAAAATTTCTCTGAAGTCTGGTAAGTTCCATTTTATTGATGATCTTCCGGTTCCTCTTCAGCCGGAGCAGGATTTTCTTTCTGCCAGGCGCGCCTGTTGTTTCCGGATATTTCTCCGGAGCATATTGAAAGTTCTCGTCGATCTCCCATCCAAAGTTCACATATCCGTCTATGAGAAAAGAGATCTGCCCAGGATCTGCAGACACCTCTTTATATTCATAGGGAATAAAGCCTTTGGCTCTTCTGTTCTCATTTGCCATTATTTATCAACCTCCGCCTCGTCTTCATTTTCCATTCGTCTGGGAAGCTTTACTGTAAAGGTACTGCCCTTTCCTTCTTCACTGACCACCTGGATATCTCCATTCATCAAAACCAGGATTCTTTTGACCAGAGCCAGTCCAAGACCATTTCCTTCTTTGGAATGGGAAGTATCCCCCTGATAAAACTTATCAAAAATATGCCGGATACTTTCCCTGCTCATTCCGCATCCTGTATCCGATACAGAAACTTCCACATACTCCCCGGCTGTGATCTGACGTACCGTCACTTTTCCTCCATGTTCCGTAAATTTAATAGCATTGGAAAGAAGATTGTTCCACACCAGCTCCATCAGACTGGGATCTGCCTGTATCACTGCTTTTTCTTCCATATCGACTTCCAGTTCCAGTTCTTTCTCATCCCACAGCTCCTCATACTGAAGGATACATTCCTCCAGCTGCCCGCAGAGATCATACCTTTCGATCTCCGGATCGATCCGCTGATTCTCCAGCTTATTCAGCTTCAGGATATTACTGATCAGAGCGGACAAATGCCTGGCAGCCTCTTCAATATTTCTGGCGCAGTCTTCTTTTTCCTCTTCACTGACATTTTTCATCTGGAGAAGTTCCGCATAGTTTTTAATAATAGCAATAGGCGTCTTCATTTCATGGGAAACATTAGAGATAAAATCTGTTTTCAATGTTTCTACACTTCCCAGTTCCTCCACCATCTTGTTAAAGTCCAGGATCATCACATCCAGATAATCCAGTTTGTCAGCAGTATGGATGGTAGGAACATAAACAGAGAAATCCCCTCCTGCCACCTGTTCTGTAGCTTCTGCCAGCCGGTGGAGAGGTTCTTCGTAGGTATCTTTCATTTTCTTCCTTGTAAAAAGAGTCAGCCCTACCGCCACCACGCTCCAGTAAACTATGGGAAGCACGGACTGAATGATCTTGTTCCATTCCAATGCATTCATCAAAACTACCAGGCCCTGATGTAACCCCGACATCAGCAACAGAACGCCCAGGTAGATTGCGAAAAGTGAGACTGGGAAAAGGCTGTCTTTGATGATACGATTTCTGGCTTTATCCTCTTTTTTCATTGGAGCACCGCCTTATATCCCAATCCCCGGACAGTCACGATCCTGAATCCGTCGCAGCCGGAGAGTTTGTTTCTCAGTTTTGTCATATACACATCTACAGCTCTCAGGCTGGTATCACTGTCAATATCCCAGAATTCGTCCATAAGTTGAGCTCTGGAAAAAGTTTTTTTCGGATAAGAAAGGAGCTTGAAGATAATGTTGAATTCTCTGTTGGTCAGGCTGATCTCCTCACCATCCACCTCAGCGCTCATTCCGTCTGCATCCAATACCAGATTTCCTACTGTGATCTTACGTTCCATCTCAATATTGGCCCGGCGCAGAAGCGCCCGCACCCGAAGGACCAGTTCATCCAGGTCTACCGGTTTTACCATATAATCGTCGATACCCAGCTGAAATCCTTTCTGTTTGGAGGGAAGGTCGTCCCTGGCAGACATAAAAAGTATGGGGATCCTCTGATTTACCTTCCGCACTGTCCGGGCAAATTCAAATCCATCGATCCCCGGCATCATAATATCTGAAATAATCAGATCGTAAAGCTGATTATACATTTCGTCATAGGCTTCCTGTGCCCCCAGGCAGCCCTTTGCCTGAAAGCCGCTGTCGTTGAGATACGTACAGACGATCCGGTTCAGTTTTTCATCATCCTCTACCACAAGGATGTGTATCATTTCCTTTCCTCCTTTTCTTTCTCTGATTAATATGATATCCTGTTTCTGTTTCCGGAATGTTTGACTTTTGTTTCTGAATTGTTAATTTTATAGAGGCACCCCAAGCCGTTTGGCCTGGGGATACTCCTTTTTATCTGCGCCTAGATATTTCCTTCAGACTCACAGCACCTGAAGTCCGTATCAATGGTATTGGCGATCACCTGCGCCTTAAATTTTCTCTCTCCGCACATTGCCCCGGGATTTCCGCCGCATTCATTTAAATCCTCCGGAAGCACGAATTTCACGCATTTTACCTGGATGTCACGGCAGCCTGAAGAATGATGGGCAGGAATTGTCACGGTCTTTAATCCTCTCTGATGTTCTTTACCATAACAGTCAACCTCTGTAAGAATGATCCCCAGAGCCACCCTTTTATCCGGACACACGTTCTTAATGGTGAGATTCAGCTCAAGGATCCTTCCCGGAGATTCCAGATATACATCCCCCAGATCTATTACCGCAAAGTCCTTGCATCCTTCAATTTTGAACTCTACCGGTTTTGGACATTTCTCCGGGGTCACCGGCTTCTCACAATCTACCGTTACATATGGCTCCGGGAATGTTACCTTATTTCCGTCTTTATCTGAATAGGTAATAGATGCATTCACAGGTTTTATCCCGGAAGTCTGACCGATATGCTTAATATAAAATTCCAGGGAAGCTCCTTCATTTCCTGAAACTCCCAGCTCAGATATCTTCCACTGGAGTGTGGTGGAATCTATCATCTCAACCGTGCCTTTGCTTGGAGGATCTATGCTCACAATAGCAAAATCCGGATTTACTATTTCATCAATGACAATATCCAGGGCACCGGGCTTAGAGATATCAGCGGCCAGATCTGCAAACAGATCTTCCAGTTCCTCCTCATCAGGAGTCACCGCCACATGAGAGGCATCCGGGTCTGTGGCCCAGTCGTTAAGCACCTCCACATCGATCCCATCGTCTCCCAGAAGTCCGATACAGTAGATAATGATCCCTGCTGCTCTGGCCTCTGCCGCTACAGGAGAAGGCGGGGCACCGGCTGTGGTTTTGCCGTCTGTAAACATAACCATGACCTTGGCATTAGAGGAAGCAGGATCAAAAAGCTGGATTGCCTTGGAAAAGGCATCCGCATGATTGGTGGCTCCCCCGGCGGTAAGACCGTCTACCACATTTTTCAGATCTTCTGTTGAAGTGATAAGCCCTGTATCTGCTGTGGCAATGGTTGCAAAGCTTACAATTCCCATGTGGCTCCCGGAGCCGATATTCCCGTCCTGGGTACTGTCTGTAGACTCATCAATAATGTCGATAAAAGTCTTTGCTCCTGCTTTCATATTGGCAAGAGGACTTCCAGCCATACTCCCGGAACGGTCCAGCACCAGGACAATATCTGTAGGATTGGAAGAAATATCCGGTGCTGCGGAAAGCCCAAGGGTTACCTTCACAGTTCCATCACAGTCTATCCTGGAAACATCTATTTCTTTATTTGAATTTGTGATTCCCATAGTTTTACCTCCATATTATGATCAGGGGCAGATCATTTTGCCCTCAATCTCATAATATGTAGGATAATCCCAGGGGTCATAGGCATCTTTATTCCGGAGTAAATCCCCTATATTTTTTTCAAATTTCGTCAGTTTTATGATACAATGAGTCCTGTAGAATTAAAAATACCTGAAAGGTCTGACGAATATGAAAAATGTAAATGTACGCAAGCTTGCTCTGGCAGGCATTCTTGTCGCTGTTGGGATCGTGTGCTCTCCTTTGTCCATTCCCGTAGGAGCCTCCAGGTGCGCTCCTATCCAGCATTTCATCAATATACTGGGCGGTGTCTTCTTAGGCCCCTGGTATGCAGTGGGAATGGCCTTTGTCACAAGTCTCCTGCGGAATCTCATGGGGACCGGCACCCTCCTGGCCTTCCCGGGATCCATGTGCGGCGCTTTGATCTGCGGACTTCTTTACCGTTATACTCAAAAGCTGCCTTTAGCTTATCTTGGTGAGTTATTTGGCACCTCCGTGATCGGCGGGATCCTAAGTTATCCTGTATCCGTTCTGCTCATGGGCAGTTCCTGTGCAGTGTTTGCTTTTGTTCTTCCTTTCTTTATATCCAGCTTTGGTGGGACTCTTATTGCCATAGTACTGGTGACAGCCCTGAAGCGTACGAAAATACTGGATATCTATCTGGAAAGACCCGCAAAGGCAAAAAAATTTTTCTAAACTTGCAGGCTTTTCTCCCGTAACCGTACTTCTGTTCTGGTACGGTTACATCTTCCATTTCGCGTTTGTAACCGTTCTCTTGGACTAAGTGGGACGGTTACATTTCCCATTTTCGCTTTCGTAACCGTTCTCTCGAACTGAATGGTACGGTTACATCTTCCATTTTCTCTTTCGTAACCGTACCTGGCAAGATCCGGGTTTTCTATCCTGGTTTTCTGGCCCGGAATTAATTATTTCTCTATTTTTTATTGAAAACGGATAGATTTCCCTCTTTTTTTACGAATATAAGGTGTAACCATCAGATGTGTTTGATGGTATATTTTTCATATGGCGCCGGCAAGTTCTTT
>ERZ1643246.3420-NODE-3420-length-13675-cov-35.271806_pt1 | contig 13675 bp, 12 predicted proteins | sample MGYA00579265_ERZ1643246 | MGnify/ENA primary metagenome ERZ1643246 (study PRJEB29033, sample SAMEA4952261) | chicken gut metagenome | biome: Broiler Chicken; feature: Gastrointestinal Tract; material: Caecum | place: Ireland | collected 2018 | study: Broiler... | reverse complement strand
TGTTAAAATATATTCTTTAAGTTACTTACTTAAAGAATTTTTTATTGTGTAAGAACAATATAAAACTTTTTATTTACAAAAAAAGGACACTTTTCTTGTTGTATACAGAAAATCCATACAGAGTCAAGATAAAAATCGACTTTTTCCATACAATTAAAAAGGGATTTTGGAGTCCGTCCCCAAAATCCCTTTTTTTAGTTTATAACAATATTAGTATAATTTGGAAAATTTTTCAATAACCATTCTTTTGTACTTTGGTTTGTTATTATTTTTATTTCATTTGGTACCTTAACAAACATACTAGTACAATCAGTTACATTTTTTGTGTTAAAATTACTTATATTTAAATTTCTTAGATTATTACATTCATAAAACATATACCACATATTTGTTACATTTTCTGTATTAAAATTACTTATATCTAATTCTGACAAATTTTTACACTCTCTAAACATTGCACCCATATCTGTTACTTTACTTGTATCAAATCTATTTATATTCAATTTTGTCATACTTCTACAGCTTCTAAACATACTTGCCATACTTGTTACATTACTAGTATTAAAATTATTTAAATTCAATTCTTTTAAATTATCACAATTACCAAACATAAATGTCATATTTGTTACATTGCTTGTATCAAAATTATCTACATTTAATTCTGTTAATCCGTCACAATTATAGAACATATAATCCATTTTGGTTACTTTACTTGTGTCAAAATTTTTTACATTTAACTCTGGTATTTTTGTACAACCATAAAACATATTTGACATATCTGTTACATTACTGGTGTTAAAACTACTTACATTTATTTTTGTCAGACTTGAACAATTTCTAAACATTTGTAACATATTTGTTACATTTTTTGTATTAAAATTATTTAAATCTAATTCTACTAAATTATTGCAATCTACAAACATCTGTTGCATTTCTTTTACATTTTCAGTTTTAAAATTATTTATATTTAATTTTTTTAAACTCTTACAAGAATTAAACATACTATTCATATATATTACATTACCTGTATCAAAACTTTGCAATTTCACATCTTGTAAAATTGTACATCTACTAAACATAGCATACATGCTTATTACATTACTTGTATTAAAATTGCTTAAATCTAATTCTTTTAAACTAGAACAACCTCTAAACATTCCTCCCATTCCAATTACATTTGATGTATCAAAATTACTTAAATCAAGTTCTTCAAGTTTTGTGCACTCTTGAAACATTCCAACATTTGATGCATTTACTCCATCTGTTCCCATTAGTTTTACATTATTTGTTTTAAAATTACTTAGATTTAAACTTTTTACTTGAGAATTAGAAAACATACCATTCATTTTTGTTACTAAGCCTGTCTCTAGATTTTCTAATCCTGTTATTGTTACTTCATCACCTACATCATATCCTATATATGAGAATAAGTAACTAGAATCTGTATTTGCTACTACTCCTCCTTCTCCTGCTATTGTTACTTCATATTTTCCATCTACTGTTTCTTCATACCATGCTAAATATCTTCCATCTTGACTTTGTGATACATCCCAACAATTTTCTTCATTTATACTATGTCCTTGTAATGAATTTTGTATTTTTATACTTTTTATATTTCTTCTTTGTATTTTTTCATTTCCTAAAAATCCTGATTCTGATTGATTTTCTGTTGCTGTTGATATTAGTGTTGTATGGTCTTTTATTGCATATGGTCCGAAACATTCTTCTTTTTCTATTTCTCCTATTACTACTTTTATCCACAAATAGTATTCTCCTTGCTCTGTATCTATACTATCTATTCCTGCTTTCTTTATTCTTCCTTCTCCTGTTAGTGATGCTTCTATAAATTTTGTATCTTCTGGTGCATTTTCTTTGTCTTTGTTCCATGCATATACTAATGTATAATCTACATCTCCTATATCTATTAAAGTTTTTACTGTTAAATCTACATGTTGTATTAGTTCTGGTGTTAAATTACTTTCTGGTGATGCTATTATTTCTGCTTGTGTTAATAGTGTTTCTTCTATTCCTAAATATTTTACTTCTCCTGTTTGTGATACTTTATATATTCTTCCACTTTCTATAAATTTTACAAAAAATCCTCCTTCTTCCTTATCTTCTGTTACAATTGTTTTTCCTTTTCCTGTGATATTGTCTAATTGACTTTGTAAATTGTCTTTTTCTATTATTCCTCTATTGTTATTTCCCATTGTTTGTACAGTCGCTTGTTCTACTATTTCTTTTTCTTCAGATATCTCTTTTTCTTCTTTGGCTTGTATTGCATTTTGAATTATTCCATTTTCTCCTGTTATTCCTACTATTGTTATTCCTGATAGGATTAGTAATATTATTATTGTTATTGTTAACGCTAGGACCGTTATTCCTTTGCTTGTTTTTACTCTCAATGTTTTTCCTCCTTCTTTTGTTTTTCTTTAAGTATTGTACTTAAAGAATTTTTAAAAGTCGTAAAAGCATTGAGCCTATTGAATTTTAGTTATTATTGATAAATAATTTATTTATATTATTTTTATTTTCGTTTTCAATAAAAATTTATTTTAACTCTTGATTTTACTATTGTTTATTGGTACAATTTAGTAAATAAAATATCTTTAAGTACAATACTTAAAGAACTTTTTTGTCTTTTATTGATATTTATATAACTAAAACAAAAATCAAATATTTAAAATAAAAAATAAATATAAAATTTTCCATATTATATAACTAAATTAGGCCAGATAACTTTAAAATAAAATAATTTAAAGTTATCTGGCCTAGTTTGTTATTGCTTTAAAATCTTTTTTTCTTACCTAATTATAAAAGAAACATGTCAAGTTAAAATTATTTTAAAGTATTTCATCTACATATATTTCATCATTTACTGCTACAACCGTATATTTATAAATATTTTTTAAATCTCTTATTTCTTCAAATTCTCCATATTCTTTTATTTGTTTTTTTGCTTCTTCTTGTTTTTCTTTTAATTTTCCTGCCTCTTCTTTTTTTAAATATTTAAATTCTATCATTACTCCCTTATATCCTTTACTTGCATCTTTTGGAATTAAAAGAATATCTGGATATTTTTTTTGTACTTCCATTTCTGATTTTAATCTAAATATTTTTAGGTTCATTGCAATACAGTAAAAGATTATTTTTATATACTTCTCATCAAATTTTATAAAATCTCTATTAGATAAATTTTTTAAATATTTTCCTAGCATTTCAATAATTTTATCTATCTTTCCTTCTAAAGCAATTTCTCTTAGCATTTCGTTATAGTCACTTTCTCTTATTTGTAAGTCTGTTTCTTCTTTTAGTATTTCTAGAAAATATTCTGAATATATTTCTTTCATTACTTTATTTGGTACTTTTAGTTTTGGCTTTTCAAATTCTTCTCCTGCTATAGTTAAATATCCTAAATAATATAGCATAGAAATCAAATCCATTTCTGTAAAATCCATTGCCGGATTAAATTTTTGCCTTATGTCGCTTACTATTCCTTCTCCTGATACTGTTTTTTCTATTACCTTTTCTCTTTCTTCTCCTTGGCATAAGCTTAACATTTTTCCTAATTTTGTATAATCACTTGCTATATTCATATCTATTAATTGTTCTGGAATTCTTTCTAATGCTAAATAATTATTTAAAAAGTACAAGCACATATTAGAATTATATATCTTTTCTTTTCCATGTAATGAAAATTTATATCCATCATAATTTTCTCTCATTATTGGTAATATCTCTTCTTGTTTTTCTTGTTTTATGTTTTGTTGATTCATCAATTCCTTTAATTCTTTTTCTGTGAAACCCATCATCTCATTAAATCTTTCATCTTGTGTTTTATCTGAACTTATATTAAATCCTGAAGTTAAACTATCTAATGTTATTGGTGCTACTCCTGTTATAAATATTCTGTCTATTACACTTTCTGTTCCTTCCTTTAGTATTTCATACCACTTTCTTACTTTTCCATTTTTTGATACTAGATTTTTAAATTGATTTGTGTTAAATCCTAACAATTCATTTGCAAAATGATCATATTCATCTATTATTACATAAATTTTTTCTTCTGCTCTTTGAATCTTAAATGCTTTTATTAAATCATCTAATATATTTTCTGCTTCTTCTTGATTGTTTACAAAAAAATCTAAGCCATATTTTTCTACAAAAAATTTTATTGATGATTGAACTTTACTCCTAAATCCTTTCATTGTTGTTTCTTCATTTGAAGTATCTATTCCTGAAAAATTAAATTTTAATATATAATAACTATTTTTTAGTTTAGTAGGATTTTTTCCTATATATGTGTTTCCATATAAAGTTTTAAATTTATCTACTTTTTTTAAATCATAGTAATTTTCTAATGTACTTGTAAATAATGTTTTTCCAAATTTTCTTGGACGCAAAAATAAAATTCTTTTTTCTGCTAAGTTTTCTAATTTTTCTATATACATTGTTTTATCTACATAATAATATCCGTCCTCTACTAGTTCCTCATAATTACTAATTCCATATGGTAATTTTTTCATCTTATACCACTTCCTTTTTATTTTTACATCTTTATTTTACTATACATGTTGGAAAATGGCAAGATTTTTACAAATTCACATATTATTTTTTCGTCTTTTCTATAAATATTTATATTATATTCATTTTCTTCATCTTTGTATGTTTTGCTATATAATCTTTCTTCATAATATATACTTTCTTCTAGAGGTCTTTCATAATTTTCTGTACTTTCTCCATATAACATTTCTGATTCTTCGGATTCGTTTGTTAATTGCATATATCCTTGACATGTGTTTTCAAATTCTTTTATTATATTTCTTATTTCTGATGTTTTATCTTTATATTTATTTAATTTGTATTCTGTTTTATACATATTTATTTTTTCTGTTCCTCTTACATATATAACTTTTCCTTCTATTTCTCCTGCTTTAACATTTGCTTTTATTTCATATTTTTCTTTTTCTGATATATATATTGAAGATATCTCTTCTTCTGTTTTTTCTGTTTCGTAGTTGCAATCTTCTATATTTTCTATTTCTAGTAAATTTGATAGTTCGATTGTTTGTAGACTTTCTTGAGCTTTATTGGCTTTTTTATTGTTGGATATTATTAAAATTATTGCTATTATTACAATTACTGCTAATATAATGCTAGATATTATTATCTTTTTGTTTTTTCTTGCATTTTATCATTCCCTCCCTACTTTTCACTTTTTATATGAAATAGTTTAATTCGCTTTTTATTTATATTTAACAATTATTTTTTTAATTTTCTATTGTCACATTCGTATAACTTGGTAAATTCTCTGCAAACCATTCTTTCATAGTTGAATTTACAATTATATTGCAATCTTTTGGTACTGGATACATCCAAAATTCAGTATAACCTGTTGTATTAGTTATATCAAATTTTTTTATATCTAATTTTTTTAGGCTACTACAATAGTAAAACATTTGATTTATATTCAATCCGTCCGTAGCTTCAAAATTGCTAAAATCAATTTCTTCTAACTTTGTACATCTTGCAAACATAAAAGTCATATTTGTTACTTTTGGAGTTTGGAAACTACTTAAATCCAATTTTATTAAATTACTACACTCTTGAAACATATTTACCCATCTCTGTTACATTTCTTGTATCAAAATTACTTATGTTTATTGTTTTTGCCTTACAATTATAAAACATACCTTCCATATTTTTAACACTATGTGTATCAAAACTTAATAGATCCAAGCTTACTAAGTTAGTGCATTCACTAAACATATAACTCATGCCTGTTGCATTTCTTGTGTCAAAATTACTTAAGTTTAAACTTGTTGCTTTACAATTGTCAAACATATATTCCATGCTCCCTGTTACTAATCCTGTATCTAAATTTTCTAATCCTGTTATTGTTACTTCTCCATTTTCTATTCCTGAACCTATATTTCTAAATAGATATGCTGGTCTGCTATTTGTTACCACTCCTCCTTCTCCTGCTATTATTACATCATATCCGTTTGTTTCGTCTCCTTCATACCACGCTAGATATTTTCCATTTTTATTTGCTGTTACATCCCATGTATTTGCATCATCTTTACTATGTCCATCTAATGAATTTTTTTATTGTTATACTCTTTACTAGTGCTCTTTTTACTGTTGCATTTCCCAAAAATCCTGCATCTGATAAACTACTATTCCAAGTTACTTCTGCTAACATTGTATGGTCTTTTATTGCATATGGTCCAAAGCATTGTTCTTTTTCTATTTCTCCTACTACTGCTCTTACCCATAAATAATAATTTCCTTCATTTGATACATTACTATATACCGTTGTTTCTCTTATTCTTCCTTCTCCTTCTAAATCTGCAACTTTAAATTCACTGTCTTCTGGTGCTACATTTTTGTTGTCACTCCATGCATATACTAGTGTATAATCTACATCTCCTATATCTATTAAAGTTTTTACTGTTAAATCCACATGTTGTACTAATTCTGGTGTTAAATTGCTTTCTGGTGATGCTATTATTTCTGCTTGTGTTAATAGTGTTTCTTCTATTCCTAAATATTTTACTTCTCCTGTTTGAGATACTTTATATATCCTTCCACTTTCTGCAAATTTTACAAAAAATCCTCCTTCTTCTTTATCTTCTGTTACGATTGTTTTTCTTTCTCCTGTGATACTGTCTAGTTGGCTTTATAATTTATCCTTTTCTATTATTCCTCTATTGTTATTTCCCAATGTTTGCACTGTTGCTTGTTCTACTATTTCTATTTCTTCTGATATCTCTGTTTCTTCTTTGGCTTGTACTGCATTTTGAATTATTCCATTTTCTCCTGTTATTCCTACTATTGTTATTCCTGATAGGATTAGCAATACTATTATTGTTAGTGTTAGTGCTAATACTGTTATTCCTTTGTTACCTGTTACTTTTTTATCCACAATTTTCTCCTCTCTTTCGTACATTATTATTTACTCACATAGAATTTTTATTCGTTCGTATCTCCAGTGATTACATTTTATCATTATATTTTTTCATTTCAACAGTTTTTCAAAAAATCGTATCTCCAGTGTGTACGATTATATTTCTCAATACTATAAAATAATACTAATATTTTGAAAGGATTTAACATATGTATCAATGTAGTAAATATAATAACCATTTAAATGTTTCCAATAAAAAAATTAAAGAATTAAGAATAAAAAATCATTTATCTTTATCTGCCCTATCTACAAAACTTGCATTACTTGGAATTGATATTCCAAAACCTTCTCTTCATAAATTAGAACAAGGTAATAGAATTATTAAGGATTATGAATTATACGCTTTTTCTTATATTTTTAAAGTCCCAATTGAAGAACTTTTGGGAGACTTTATAACTGAGTTCAAAGATGATAATGCAAGCTAAATTTTAATAAAAATAAAATAAATAATTAAAATATATCCTCGAGTTTGAATTTTTTTTATTATTTATAAAAACAGATAAAAAATATAGAGTATCATACTATTTAGATAGTATTAAACTTTATATTCTTTCCTTATCTTTTAAAGATTCTTTTATTGATTTTTTATTAAATAAAATTTATTCAAAATCTTCTAATATCTGGCTTAAATTTTGTTTTCCATAAACTTTTAATCCATTCTCAAAACTTATTCTATCTGTTTCTGTCATATAATCTACAGAAATATCTGTTTTTTCGTATTCTTCTTCTATTCCATTTACTATTTTAAATACAACAACATTACCATCTACATTTCTTAAAACATAATGTTCTCCACATTCTCCATCAAAGTCTTTTGATAATATTACTTCATTTTCTGTAAATTTTTCTACTTTCCAATCACTATATTCTTGTTGTAACTCTTCTTCTGTTTTATTTACCGCTTCTTGTGGAATATTTGTGTATTCTATTGCTGTATGGTCACATACTAAATAATGTTTTTGAAATGTAAATGAACAATTTGGAGATAGTTTTACATCATTTGCAGTTGTGTCTATTGTATTTAAATCATTTTGCATTTCTTCCCATTCTTCTACACATTCATCTGTTACTTTCTCTGATAGATTTATATTATTTGATAATAAATTATTTGTGTCTGTATTATCTGCAACTTTTGCATTATTAAACATCCATACTCCTGCAATTATTGCAATCAATATAATTAAAATAGTGACTAATGTTATAATTATTTTATTCATTATAGTCATTCCTTTCTCTTTATAGAAATAATAATTTCCATCTTTTTCTTTATTATTTCCTTTTTACCAGTTTTTATACTAAAATTTTAATTGACATCTTATAAATACTTCTCATTGATTATTTAATTTTATCTAGATTTTATTTTACATATCAATTTTTATTATTTAATTAGATTTTCTTTATTCTGCTACTTTATTTTCAAATTATCCTTTTCAACTATTTATTATTAATTGTTATTTTTCCACCCTTATTTACTTCTAATACTATTTCTCCTTTTTCATCTGTTCTATAAATTTTAATATCTTTACTTTTTAATCTTTCTATAACTTCTCCACTCGGATGTCCAAAATTGTTATCTTTTCCTACTCCAATAAGTGCTATTTTGGGTTCTACATTATCTAAAAATTCTTGTGTAGTAGAAGTTTTTGAACCATGATGTGCTACTTTTAAAATATCTGATTTTAATATTGCTGGATTTATTTCTTTTAAGATTTTCTCTTCTGCCACTTTTTCTATATCTCCTGTAAAAAGCATCGAAAAATTTTTATATACTATTTTAAAGACTAGTGCATTGTTATTGAGTATATTTTCCTCTATTTTTTTTGTACTTGGCCATAAAACATCTATATAGATGTCCTTTTCTATATTTATTCTTTTTCCTTTTTGCACAATTAAAACATTTAAGTTTTTAGATTTTACTATTTCTACAAATTTTTTATAATTCTCTGAATTTTCATATTGTGTTCCTATTATTATTTTTTCTATCCTTAATTTTTCCATTACAGCAAACAGTCCGTCCGAATGTGATCAATATCAAAGTGGCTTATTATAAGTAAATCTAGTTTTTTTATTCTTCTACTTAATAAATATGGTATTAAGGTTTGTTCTCCTACATCAAAATTGGATAAACTACCTCCTCCATCTATCAATATTTTTTTGTTTTGTGGGGTTATTATTAGGCTTGAATCCCCTTGTCCGACATCTATAAAAAAGATTTTTAAATTTTGAGGGAATATTTGATATGAAAAATTATAAAATATAAAAATTATTAAAATTATAAATATAAACTTTTTTCTTTGGAATTTTAATTGGAGTTTCAATTTGTAAATAATCCATGCTTTTAGATTTTTAAATCTTTGAAATGTAGCATATCTCAATTTGTTTGTCTTTAATGTATTATATATTAGTATTAAAGTAAGAACTAAAAAATATATAATTGTAAAAAATAAATAAGGTCTTTCCACCAAAATTTGTGCATATGGTAATTGTCCCAGTTTAGAAAAAAGTATTAGTAATTTATAAAAAAAGATTATCAATATAGAGATAAATTTTGCAACTGGCATACATATTATTATCCAAAATAAAAATATCCATGAAATTATAAAAAGTGGCTCTGTTATAAAACTTGCGAGTAAATTCGAAAATAAAAAATATACTGAAATTGAGTGAAAATTATAAATCATTATTGGCAATATTAAAATCTGCGCTGAAATAGTTACAGATATATATTCTAAAATTTTTGATATAAATGTCATTATCAATTTTTTTGGATGATATCTTATTTTTTTTATTTTTAAAACTTTTTTCATTAAATATTTATAAATCATCTTTTGAAAAAGCAAAATTCCTATCATTGCACAATAGGATAATTGCAGACCTATATCAAATATTAAAAATGGATTATATATAATCATGAATAATAATGAAATGCTTATACTTGTCCAAATATCATTTTTCCTGTAAATAAGTTTGCTAATTAACATTAGTATTCCCATTATTCCAGCTCTAAATATTGATGCAGAAAAACCTGTTATTACCATATATAATAATATAACTACTATTCCCAATATGTATGTCTTTTTTCTTCCTAAAAAATCTTTTAAGAGTATTATTACTCCTGATATTAAAAATGTAAAATGCATTCCAGATACTGCTAATATATGTGATAAGCTTGATGCATTAAAATTTTGTACAGTCTCTTCATCTATCATGCTTCTATCTCCAAAAACTATTCCTATAAATAAACTTGCTATTTCTTCTGGTAGTATCTGATATGCTTTATTTTTTAAGCTTTGTACATAATTATTTACAAGATTTATAAAATTGTTTTTTAAAGATTTGTTTTGGTTTATTTTTTCTAATTCCTGCACTTTGATAGTTCCTAAAATATCTTTTTGTTTTAAATAATTATTATAATCAAAACCTTTATAATTTCTTTGCTTTTCTGGTTTTATAAATTCACCTTTTATTTTTACTTTATCACCAAATTCTAAATTAGTTATATTTTTATTTTGAAGCTTTGCTAGACTTTTTGTATTTAAATCATTACTATTATTTTTTATATCTATATAAAATCTATAATTTTTAAATGTACTATATTTTACTTCAAAAATATATCTTATTTTATATTCTTCTATAATTTGAGTACTAACAATGGTTCCTGTTTGAATAAATTCACTTTGATTTTGAAATTGATTTTGTAATATTTCTCTTTTTTGATTTTTAGATATAACAATATTGTATGATATAAATGAACTTAAAAATAATATTAAAAGTATCTTTGCATTTATAATTATTTTTAAATATTTGAAATATCTATGAATTGAAAATACTTTAAATTTTTTTGGTGAACTAAAAAATTTCATTATATATAAACAAATAGTGATAAAAATATATAATGGGACAATACTCAAATTTAAGTATTGCCCCCATATTATACCTATTATATATCCTATCACTACAATTAAAATTGGTCGTCGCATAAAGCTCCTTTCTATTTTACACTTTATATATTTTTATATTGTAGTGAAATATTTATTATTTTAAATCTTTAAATTTCTAAAAAATTCTTCTTGCACAAACATAGTTAGTATTATAATATCCAGAATTTATTGTATCTGTAGTTACTCCTCTTGATGGATTTGCTGCATGGACAATTCTTCCTCCACCTGCATAAATACCAACATGGTTTATTGGAGAACCAAACATAACTAAATCTCCTGGTTGTAAGTTACTTCTGCTTACTGCAGTTCCATTAGAACTTTGAGCTGCTGCTGTTCTATTTAATGTTACTCCAAAATGTTTATACACATATTGAGTAAATCCTGAACAGTCAAACCCTGATGTTGAACTTCCTCCATATACATATGGATAACCTACAAATTGCATAGCATATGCTAATACATCTGCTCCTTTTGATGAAGTTGAAACATTTGATGATGAATCATTTAATTCTTGATTATTATTTGTTGATGAATTGTCTGTTTGTTTATCTATTGTGTCAGTTATTCCTGTCCTTGGTGTTGAAGAACCTCTTGATGTTTGACTAATTGTTTCTGATAATAAATTTGAAGCTATGTATCCATTTCCTCCATTATATGTAACTTCTGCCCAACCATTTTGTTCTGAAATAACTGTTACTTGTGTATTTATTGATAATTGAGTTACAACTGATGCTTCTTGGCTTGCTGCACTTCTTACATTTACTGTTTGTGAATTTACATACATTGTTTTTGTTTGTGGTTCCTGTGCTTCTGGTTGCTCTTGTGTTTCTGGAGTTGTTTGCGCTATATTTTCTGTTGTTAAAACTTGATTTTGATCAGTTTCTTCTACTTTACTTAAAATATTAAATCTTGCCCATCCTTGGATATTCTCATTACTTACTAATACCCAATCATTTACTTTGTCTTGAATTTCTATTGTATCTCCACTTTTTACACTTGAAACTGTTAATGAATTTATTAGTGGTGTTATTTTTATTTCTACATCTTGTGTAAATTGATATTTTCCTGTTAAATCTTCTTCATTTTCAGTAGTGTCTGTAGTTCCAGTAGTTGTTGTATCTCCGTTTGCTTGTTCTCCAGTTGTATTTTGTGGTTCAGTAGATTCAGTATTTTCTGTACCTGTTAGATTATTTGCATTTTCTGCTTGTGGATTGTTTTCTGAAGTAGTTCCTACTTCATTCCCTGTTTGTGTATTATTTTGAGCTGTTGCAGAAGTATCTACTGTTTCTCCACTTGTAGCTGTTTCAGAACCATTTGATTGTGTTTCTCCATCTACTTGGATTAAATCATTTCTTAAATATCCTGTTATCCCTTTATATTCTACTTGATACCAATTTCCTGATTGTCCTAGTATTTCTACTTTCTCTCCTAGTGAAATCAATTCTAGAATTGTTGCATCTTCTGATGCCTCTTTTCTTAATCTTGCTGTTTCTACAGATACCTTTGCTGTATCTGCGGCAAAACTAACTGTAACAAAAAGCATTATAACTATTATTGCAATTGATGTTAAAACAATGCTTTTTATTGGTCTTTTACTCTTCATTTTATTGCTCCTTATTATCTATAATTTTATCTTACATATAACTATGCTTGTTAGTATATATTTTATTATCAGAATTGTCAAATCTTGAAAAATAGACGGATAATTGCCGTCTACTCTTCTTTAGTTAATTTTATTTAATTTTTCTCTCTTTTTTAAATATTTTTATCAATAACTGGTAATAATTGTTTTTTTCTTGATACTACACCTTCTAAGAACATTTTATTATCTTCTAATTTTTTATCAAATCCTTTTTCTACTGCATCTACTCTTTTTCCTAAAGCTATAACCTCTGAATTACTATTTAAAATATCTGTTATTGCAAAAACAAATAAATCTAAATTTTTTGTTTCTATTTCTTTGTTTATTGCTGTTTCTAATTCTTCTTGTCTTTTTAAAACATCTTCTATGCTTACAGTATTAACTTGTGCAATTACAAATTTGCTACCATTTTTATCTAAGCTTTTTGCATCAAGATTTACTAATTCTTCAGCTGAAAAATCATCTAAATCTGTTCCTGCTTTTAACATTTCTAATCCATATTTATTAACATCTATATCTGCTATTTTTTCTAATTCTGCTAATGCTTTTTTATCATGTTCTGTTGTTGTAGGTGATTTTAATAATAATGTATCTGAAATTATGCAACTTGCCATTAGAACTGCTTCTGTTTTTTCTATTTCTATACCATTATTTTTAAATTCTTCAAATAATATTGTACTTGTGCATCCATAAGGTTTAGCTGTGTAGTATAAAGGTTCTGATGTTTCAAAATTTGCTATTCTATGATGGTCTGTAACTGATAATATTTTTGCTTTTTCTATTCCTTCTACACTTTGATTAAATTCATTATGGTCTACTAAACAAACTTCTTGTCCTTCTTCAACTTTTTCTAGTAATTCTGGTGCTTGTAAGTTTAGATAGTCTAGCACATATTGTGTTTCTTTATTGATATTTCCTAGTCTTTTAGCTTCTACATTGTTTGTTCCTTTTTTTCTATCTAATATTTCTTTTACCATACTTGATCCTATTGAATCAGTATCTGGGTTTTTGTGTCCGAAAATATATATTTTGTTTTCCATTTTTTACACTCCTATCTTTTTTTCTTTTTTTATCTTTTGGTATTATATGTTTTTTTTTTGTTTTTGTCAAATAGGGAAAAAG
>ERZ1643246.3419-NODE-3419-length-13678-cov-33.285326_pt1 | contig 13678 bp, 11 predicted proteins | sample MGYA00579265_ERZ1643246 | MGnify/ENA primary metagenome ERZ1643246 (study PRJEB29033, sample SAMEA4952261) | chicken gut metagenome | biome: Broiler Chicken; feature: Gastrointestinal Tract; material: Caecum | place: Ireland | collected 2018 | study: Broiler... | reverse complement strand
TAAATACTGAGATTGAGGAAGAAAGAATAGATGAAATGTTGAGAAAAACTATGTAAGTGTTGAATAAGAATAAATAAGATAAGAGCTATATTTTCATATTTATAATGAGTATAGATATGAATTTATAGTTGAATAAGCAATAAAAAACCTCAAACTTAATCCAATTATATAGGATTAAGTTTGAGGTTTCAATGTGTCTTTTTTAACCACTTACGCAAGTTCTTTCTTATTTTCCAACATATTATACAACTATCACTGATTATCTTGTACTCCGAACTTTGATATTCTTGCCCGGACTATTCTGTGTTGTATGTTCTAGCCTTTGGCTGAGAAAGGAAAACGAGGAAAATGTCATGGTTAAAGTGCTAAAATGTTAGCACCACGCGGAATGAACTGCTAGAAGTGATGATGCCATTGCTGTTATAGAAGTAGAATATACCTGCGTGACCATTACTGCAATCGCCTCCACGATTTAAGAACGGAGTGCTCGTACTAGGGAAGTGAGAGTCTGCTCCGAACCATGCATTATAATTTGTGTAATTATTCGATGTTTCGTATATTCCATCTCCTTTTTTGCCTGCTGCTAAGTTATAACTGTTTTGAGTATTGGTGTTACCTGCTTCATATACCGTTTTATATTTTGTACTTGTTTTTTGTTCTTCTGTATTTGCCCCATATAGGTCTCCTTCTAATGTTCCTCCATTTATTGATAAGTTACTTGAATTACTACCATAGTTTACATAGCTTGCTGTTCTTTCATATGATCCTCCTGACATGTCATATATTCCATATGCATTTCCTGTTGTACTTTGTCCTGCATTTGTTGTATATATTGTTGATTTTATGCTATTTCCTCCTGTTATCATACTACTATTTGAATTTCTTTTAATTTCTGTTCCATTTAAGCCATAACTACTATGTGATAAATATGCTACTGCTCCCCATTCACTATTTTTTGCCATATGACTTCCTATTAGTTCACTATTTGCCTCTCCAAATGTTGCGCTTTTTCCTGCTTTATATTGTTCATTTATTGTCATACTTACTAAACTATTTTCTCCTGGTTTTACTGTTACTTTACTTACATCTTCTTCTGTATATTCTCCTGTTGTTTCAAATTTTCCAACCCAAATTCCTTCAAGTTCTGTATCCCATCCACCATTTTCTGGAACACTTGTAAAAGCTGGATGTACTAACCATTCATTTTGTACTTGATTTCCTGTTCCATCATCTGTATATGTTATTTTACTTGGATCAGTTTCTGCCTCTCCACTTCCATCTAAAAATTCATTTGTAGTTCCTTTTAAAAATTTAATTTCTATAGTTCCACCAGTTGTGTCTGTACAATTTTGATGATAACCACTTGTTATTTTATATGCATATCTAGGTATCCATACAAACATACTTCCATCACTAGTTATAGCATTAGCCCATTTACTCCCTGTTTGTGTATCTGCTTCTGGACCTACATATTTTATTGGTTCCATTCCTCCTGTTAATTTAGGTGCATTTACTGTAGCTACTGCTGTTTCGTCATCTTCTGCATTTGCATCAATATAGCTATACCATTCTGGGTCATCAGTTGTTGTTCTTCTCCAAAGTTCTGGAACTTTTATTATATCACTATACATTGTATCTAAATCATCATCAGAAATTTCATAGTTATTTTTTATTTCATCAATTTCACTAATTTGTGATTGTAACTTATTTTGAGAGCCAAAATATATTCCTAAAGCAACAATCAGGAAAAATAGCATTGCTATTAGCACAAACAATGTTATTGAACCATTTTCATTTTTTAATTCTAGAAATTTCTTTTCTTTTTTCATGAAAGCCTCCTAAAATATATCTCTGCACATAATTTACATTTTGTGTAATCTTAATTACTTACTTATTTTATATTTTAATTTATTATAAAAAGAAATTCAATAAGTATTGCACAAAAATGTGAATTATATAAACAAATTTTAATGTTAAAAACTTATTAAAACCTTAAACTCCAATTTAATTTTATAAGATTAAGCTTAAGGTTTTAATAATAGAATTTAATATTTAAATAAAAAAATATAAAATTTTATGATTTGCTAAATTTTCTTTTGTAAGATTCCAGTTCAGAATCTGTTATTTCAGCAACTTTCTTTATAGTATTATCATCAATTTTTAAAGCTAACATATTTCGTATCATATTGTTTTTATTTTTTTCAATTCCTCTTTTTTCGCCTTTTTTCTCTCCCTCTTTTAGTCCATGCTTTTCTGCTGCTGCCATTCCCAAATTATAATTTATTATTGCTTTTTCTCTTTCTTCATACAATATTCTTTCTTCTTCACTTAAATTCATTGTATTTAATTCATCTATTGTTTTTTCTACTTCCTTATTTTCTTTTCCAGCTTTCTCCATTTTATCCTCCTCTCCTACCATTACCCAGAGCCATTGTTCTAACTTACTTTTTGTTCCTGAATTTTTCTGAGCAAATTTTGGTAATTCAATAAAATGCATTTCTACTTTTTTATATCTATATTTAAAATAGCTTCTAAAAAATCTTTTAGTTTACTATTGTTTTCTTCTTTTGCAAATATTTTTTTGAATATATAATCGTTCTTTAGTGAAAATTTAAGTTCATTAGTTGGTTTATTCATATTACCTCTCTTTCTATTTTATCAAACTAATATATTTTTTCAATATATTAAGATAAAATTTTTAAAAATTTTAATTTTTCTGTTTTGTTGTAAGATATTTTAATAAAAAGTTTTGGAAAAATTTAAAAGATTTATTTTTTAGTTTTGACTAATTTTAGTTGTTTATAAAAATGATTAAAAATATTTTTTTGAATATAAATAAATTTTAAATAACATCTGGTAATGAAAGAATTTTTAATATAAATAATTATAAAAAAATTTAATAATAAATTATTAGAGATTATAGTTTAGAAAGTTTAAAAAAATTATAGAACAAAAATAAAATATATAGAAAAAGTGAATAATAAATAAATTTATTTAAAAATTTATTAACATAAATATATCAAATTTATTTTAATAAAACAAGAGTTTTTATTGATTTTCTAATGTTTTTCATTGACAAAATTCGACATTGAATAATTTTTTTATTTTTATAATATTATTATTTTTAATATGAATAATCTGTTTTTATAAATTTTAGTTTTATATAAAATACCATTAATTGCCAAAATATATCTAAAATAGTATTACACAAAATGTAAATTATGTGCAGAGATATATTTTAGGAGGCTTTCATGAAAAAAGAAAAGAAATTTCTAGAATTAAAAAATGAAAATGGTTCAATAACATTGTTTGTGCTAATAGCAATGCTATTTTTCCTGATTGTTGCTTTAGGAATATATTTTGGCTCTCAAAATAAGTTACAATCACAAATTAGTGAAATTGATGAAATAAAAAATAACTATGAAATTTCTGATGATGATTTAGATACAATGTATAGTGATATAATAAAAGTTCCAGAACTTTGGAGAAGAACAACAACTGATGACCCAGAATGGTATAGCTATATTGATGCAAATGCAGAAGATGACGAAACAGCAGTAGCTACAGTAAATGCACCTAAATTAACAGGAGGAATGGAACCAATAAAATATGTAGGTCCAGAAGCAGATACACAAACAGGGAGTAAATGGGCTAATGCTATAACTAGTGATGGAAGTATGTTTGTATGGATACCTAGATATGCATATAAAATAACAAGTGGTTATCATCAAAATTGTACAGACACAACTGGTGGAACTATAGAAATTAAATTTTTAAAAGGAACTACAAATGAATTTTTAGATGGAAGTGGAGAGGCAGAAACTGATCCAAGTAAAATAACATATACAGATGATGGAACAGGAAATCAAGTACAAAATGAATGGTTAGTACATCCAGCTTTTACAAGTGTTCCAGAAAATGGTGGATGGGATACAGAACTTGAAGGAATTTGGGTTGGAAAATTTGAAACAACAGGAGAATATACAGAAGAAGATGTAAGTAAAGTAACAGTAAAACCAGGAGAAAATAGTTTAGTAAGTATGACAATAAATGAACAATATAAAGCAGGAAAAAGCGCAACATTTGGAGAGGCAAATAGTGAACTAATAGGAAGTCATATGGCAAAAAATAGTGAATGGGGAGCAGTAGCATACTTATCACATAGTAGTTATGGTTTAGATGGAGCAAAAATAAAACAAAATACAAATACTAGTCTAATAACAGGAGGAAGTACAACAGAATTAGAAATATACACAACAAATGCGGGACAAAGTACAACAGGAAATGCATATGGAGTATACGATATGTCAGGAGGAGGATATGAAAGAACAGCAAGCTATGTAAATTATACTAGTGGTTCTTTTACAAATGGAGGAAACACAGAGGAAGATTTATACAATGCAAGTAATCCAGAAGAAAGTACAAAATATAAAACAGTATATGAAGCAAGTGAATCAGATGAAGAAGAGAGTTATCATTTAGCAGTAGGAAAAAAAGGAGATGGAGTATATGAAACTTCTAATCAATATAATAGTACATCTGATTCATGGTTTGGAACCTACTCTAAATTTCCTGATACAATCTATCCATTCTTCTATCGTGGAGGCGATTACGATTATGGCTACGCAGGTGTTTTCTGTTTCAGTGGGAGCAGTGGTCTTGTATATTCTAGTGGTTCGTTCCGTGTGGTTCTTGCCTTGAAGTAGGGTCACTATAATGGAAAAATATTGAACAAAAAGCTTGAAAATGTAATAGATTTGTAAGCCGATTGTAAGAATAAGAAATATAAAAAACACCTTTTATGGTAAGATTTAATTTGAAGAAAAATATTTTGCTAAAGAAGGTGTTTTTATGTATTTTAAAGCACAAGAAAAGATTATTAAAAAACTAGCGAAAAGTCTAGAATAAAGTTTAATTTTAAGAAAAAATGTTAATTATATAAACAAATTCTCTTTCTTCAAATAATATTCTTTTTTTACCTAAATTTATTGTATTTAATTCATTTACTATTTTTTCTACTTACTTGTCATAAACTTGACAAAATCAACCTTTCCGAGTACAATATAATGGAATAAATAAAGGAGAAAATATATGCAAAATAATACAAGAAATTTCTTTGATAAAATAATATCAAGAACAAAAATTTATTTAGTTATTATTTTAATATTACTAATAACAATCTGTATACAAGACACAAAATGGATAATCCCATCAATAATACTATATGTACTAGTAGTAATATACGCAACATTTGCAGACAACAAAAGAAAAAACGAATTATCCGAATCATTACAAGACTTAACTATAACAGTAGACTCAGCAGCAAAAACAAGTTTAATAAACTCACCATTCCCACTAGTAATATTAGAAACAACAGGAAAAGTAATCTGGAGAAGTTCTAAATTCGTGTCTGAATTTGCAAATATAGACATCCAAAACTATTTAACAGAATTACTATATGATATAAAGCAAGAAATAGAAAACAAAAAAGACAGTAAAGACAACAATGATAAATCAGTAATAATAAATCAAGTAGAAATAGGAAATAGAATATATAAAATATTTGGAAGATTTGTAAATTCAAAAAAATCAAATAACTCAAAATATACAATAATTCTATACTTCATAGATGAAACAGAATCCATAAAACTACAAAAAGAATATACAGACTCTAAATCATGTGTAGAAATAATAATGATTGACAACTACGAAGAAAATATGCAACTAATAGACAGTGAAGAAAAGCCACAATTAACAGCAGAAATAGACAAATGCATATTTGACTGGACAAATGAAACAAACGGAGTTCTAATAAAATCAGATAGAGATAGATATATCTATATTTTCGAACAAAGATATTTAGAGCAACTAAAAAATGATAAATTTAGTATATTAGACAAAATAAAAGACATAAAAAATAAAGCAAATGTGCAATTTACTCTAAGTATAGCAGTATCAAATGAGGGAGCAACAGATAAAGAAAAATATAAATCAGCACAAACAGCAATGGATGTAATTCTAGGAAGAGGAGGAGACCAAGCTGTAATTAGAGAAAATGAAATATACAAATTCTTTGGAGGAAGAGCACAAGAAGTAGAAAAAAGAACAAAAGTAAAAGCAAGAGTAGTAGCACATGCATTAGAAAACCTAATAAAAGAATCAAACAAAGTAATGATAATGGGACATTCAAACCCAGATATAGATGCAATGGGTTCAGCAATGGGAATATATAGACTAGTAAAAGAATTAGGGAAAAATGCATATATAATAACATCAAACGAAACAAATACTTTACAAAGTTTTAAAGAATCATTATTAAAAGACCCAGAATATGAAGATATTTTAATAACAAAAGAAGTAGCAGAAGAAAATATAGATGAAACAACTTTACTAGTAGTAGTAGACACAAATAAAGTAAATTATGTAGAAGCACCTGAAATACTTACAAAAACAGATAAAATAGTAGTTATAGACCACCATAGAAGAAGTGCAGACTATATAGAAAATGCAACATTAACATTCCAAGAAGTCTATGCATCATCAGCAGCAGAACTAGTAACAGAGATTTTACAATATGTAAGTATAAAAATAAACCTAAAAACAATAGAAGCAGAAAGTCTATATGCAGGAATAATGATGGACACAAAAAACTTTACATTCAAAACAGGAGTAAGAACATTTGAAGCAGCAGCATATTTAAGAAAATGTGGAGTAGACATTATAAGAGTAAAAAAATGGTTCCAAAGTGACTTAGCAAGTTTTAACAAAATAGCAGAAATAGTAAAAAAAGCAGAAATAGTAAATGACAGTATAGCAATAGCAAGTTATAACAGAAAAACCAAAGATGCAAGCCTAATATGTGCCAAAGCAGCAGATGAACTATTAACAATAAGTAATATAACAGCATCATTTGTCTTAGGAAATATAGGAGACAAAATTTGTATAAGTGGAAGATCAATAGGAGACATAAATGTCCAAATAATCCTAGAAAAGCTAGGCGGAGGAGGACACATAACACTAGCAGGAGCACAGCTAGAAGGTCTAACAATGGAAGAAGCAAAACAAGAACTAATTATAAGAATAAATGAATATTTTACAGAAATAGAATAATAGAGGGATTTAGGGACGGTCCTGCCAATCCCTCCTAGAAGGGATTTTGGGGACGGACCTACTAATCCCTCCTAGAGAGGATTTTGGAGACGGTCCTTAAAAAAATAAAAAGAAAGGAAGGAAATTAAAATGAAAGTAATTTTAAAAGCAGATATAAAAGGTGTAGGAAAAAAAGATGAAGTAATAAATGCATCAGATGGATATGCAAGAAACTATCTATTTCCTAAAAATTTAGCAGTAGAAGCAAACTCTGAAAACATGAGTAAATTAAAAGCAAAACAAGAATCAAACGCATTTAAAAAATCAAAAGAAAAAGAATCAGCAATGGAATTAGCACAAAAATTAGAAAGAATATTATTAAAAGTACAAGTTAGAACAGGCGAAAACGGAAAAATTTTCGGAGGAGTATCATCAAAAGAAATAGCAGAAAACTTAAACAAAGATTACAAATATGTAGTAGACAAGAAGAAAATAGATTTAAAAGAACCAATAAAAGAATTAGGAACAAAAACAGTAGATATAAAACTATATGAAGGTGTAATTGCACATTTAAAGGTAGATGTTATAGGAGTTTCAAAATAAACTAAAAAGGAGAACCAAAAATGGATTTAGGAAAAGTGCCACCACATGATGTAGAAGCAGAACAAGCAGTAATAGGAAGTATGCTAACAGACATGGAAGCAGTTATATCAAGTATAGAAGTATTAAAACCAGAAGATTTTTATAGAGAAGATAACAAACTAATATATACAGCTATGGTTAACTTATATACAAGGTCAGAACCAATAGATTTAATAACAGTAAAATCAGAGCTTGAATCCATGGGCAAATTTGACCAAGTAGGAGGAATAGAATATTTAGCAGAACTACCAGAAAAAGTTCCTACTACGGCAAATGCCAGTAAATACATAAAAATAGTAGAAGAAAAATCAACACTAAGAAGACTTATAAAAACAGCAAATGAAATAATAGAATTAGGCTATGACCCAACAGAAGATTTAGAAGACATAATGGAAGGTGCAGAAAAAAAGATATTTAATCTAATGCAAGATAAAAATCAAAAAGGATATACACCAATAAAAGATGTATTAGTAGACAGTTTTACTAATCTAGAAGAATTATACAACAGAAAACAACACATAACAGGTGTACCAACAGGATTTATAGATTTAGATTACAGAACAGCAGGATTACATGGTTCAGAATTTATTTTAATTGCAGCAAGACCAGCTATGGGAAAATCAGCATTTGTATTGAATATAGCAGCAAATGCAGCATTAAAAGCAAATGTACCTGTAGCAATATTTAGCCTAGAAATGTCAAAAGAACAAATGGTAAACAGAATGTTATGTAGTGAAGCAATGGTAGACAGCAACAAAGTAAGAACAGGAAAGCTAGAAGAAGAAGACTGGGCAAAACTTGCAGAAGCAATAGGACCATTATCTGAAGCTGAAATATACATAGATGACACACCAGGTATATCAATAACAGAAATTCGTGCAAGATGTAGAAAATTAAAATTAGAAAAAAACATAGGATTAGTTATAATAGACTACCTACAACTAGTACAAGGAAGTTCAAAAAGAGCATTAGGAAGCAGGGAACAAGAAATAGCAGAAATAAGTCGTTCATTAAAAATTTTAGCAAAAGAACTAGATGTACCAGTAATAGCATTATCACAATTATCACGTGCAGTAGAACAAAGACCAGACCATAGGCCAATGCTTTCTGATTTACGTGAATCTGGTTCAATAGAGCAAGACGCAGATATAGTAATGTTTTTATATAGAGATGACTATTATAACGAAGATAGCGAAAAAAAGGACATAGCAGAAGTAATAATAGCAAAACAAAGAAGTGGTTCAACAGGAACAGTAGACTTACGCTGGATGGGAAGTTACACAAAATTTGTTAATTTAGAAAAAAGATTTGATTAGGAGGGATTGAGGGACGGTCCTTAAAATCCCTTCTAGAAGGGATTTTAAGGACCGTCCCTCAATCCCTCTTTAGAAAGGTGATATTTTTGAGTAAAAGAATTGACGAAAAATCTTTGCAAGTAAAAGTACAAAAAACAATAAAAACTAATAATTTAATAGAAAACAATGACAAAATAGTATTGGCGGTATCAGGTGGACCAGATTCACTATGCATGCTAGATTTATTAAACAAATTCAAAAATTCAAAAAAAATAAATTTTGAAATCATAGTTGCACATGTTAACCACATGATAAGAGAAGAAGCAGATTCAGATGAAGAATTTGTAAAACAATTTTGCCAGGAAAGAGAAATTGAATTTATTCCCAAAAAAGTAGACATAAAAAAAATAGCCCAAGAAAAAAAGATAGGTTTAGAAGAAGCAGGAAGAGAAGAAAGATACAAATTTTTTGATGAAATTTTAGCAAAAAAAAGGTTTAATAAAATAGCAATTGCACATAATAAAAATGATGTGGCAGAAACTATGTTTATGAATTTATTTAGAGGAACAGGAATATCAGGACTTAAAGGAATAGAAGCAAAATCTGGAAAATATATTAGACCACTTATAGAAATAGACAGAAGTGAAATAGAAAAATATTGTACTGAAAATGAATTAAAACCAAGAATAGACAAAACAAATTTTGAAAATGAATATACAAGAAATAAAATAAGAAATATTGTAATACCATATATTCAAAAAGAATTTAACCCAAATATAATAGAAACAATGTTCAGACTTTCAGAATTAGTCCAAGATGAAGAAAAATTCATGAAAAATCATACCGAAAAAATATATACGGAAATAAGGATTTTTGAAGATTTAAAAGACAAAAAACAAATAAAATTAGATTTAAAAAAATTTAATGCACAATCAAAAGTCATAAAATCCAAAATAATTATATATACTATAACAAGGCTAATAGGAAATAGTAAAGGCATAGAAAAGGTACATATAGAAGACATTTTAAAATTATGTGATAGAAATATAGGAAATAAATTTTTAACACCAAACAAAAATTTAAAAATCCTAATAAAAAATGGACAAATTAATTTTGAAAGTAAATTATAAGTATCCGTAGTAGAGATAGTTTTGTCACAAAAAAGTAATGGAAAAAAGCTTGCAAAAGTAGATGTTGTATGTTATAAATGCAATATCAAAAAGGGGAGTTTTCAAAAATAATTATTTTAGAAACAAGAATGGAGGAATTAATTTGAAAAATAGCATTAAAACGTTAGCAATGTGGTTAATTATAGGAATAATTTTTATAATAGTATTATCTTCTATAATGGAAAATTCAAATACAAAATTAAAATATTCTGAATTGATTACCAAAATAAATGAAGGAAAGGTAGAGTCTATACAAATAGAAGCAGATGGAAAAACAGCAACTGTAGAACTTTCTGATGATAAGGTATTAAAAGAAGTAAATATTCCAGATATGGGAAGTTTTATGACATACACAGAAGACTTTATTAAAAATGGAGCATTTTCTTTAGAAGAAAAATCAGAATCCATTTTTGTAACAATACTTAGTCTACTTACACCATTTGGATTACTAATAATATTCATGATATTCTGGTTCTTTATGATGGGAGGTATGAACTCTAACCAAGCAGGAGGAAAAACACTTTCATTTGGAAAAAGCAAAGCCAGAATGATGACACCAGCAGACAGAAACAAAGTATCATTTGATGATGTAGCAGGTGTAGATGAAGAAAAAGAAGAATTAGAAGAAATAGTACAATTCTTAAAAAATCCTAAAAAATTCACAGACATGGGAGCAAGAATACCAAAAGGAGTGCTTCTTGTAGGTCAACCAGGAACAGGAAAAACACTACTTGCAAAAGCAGTAGCAGGAGAAGCGGGAGTTCCATTCTTCATAATAAGTGGTTCAGACTTTGTAGAAATGTTTGTAGGTGTTGGTGCTTCAAGAGTAAGAGATTTATTTGATGAAGCTAAGAAAAATTCACCATGTATAGTATTTATAGATGAAATAGATGCAGTAGGACGTCAAAGAGGAGCAGGACTAGGTGGAGGACATGACGAAAGAGAACAAACATTAAACCAATTACTTGTAGAAATGGATGGATTCTCAGAAAATGAGGGAGTAATAGTATTAGCAGCAACAAACAGACCAGACGTATTAGATAAAGCATTACTAAGAGCAGGAAGATTTGACAGACAAATAGTAGTAGGATTACCAGATGTAAAAGCAAGAGAACAAATATTAGAAGTTCATAGCAGAAAGAAAAAATTAGCAGATGATGTAGACTTAAAAGTAATAGCAAAAAATACATCAGGATTTGCAGGAGCAGACCTAGAAAATGTATTAAATGAAGCAGCATTACTTGCAGCAAGAAGAAACTTAGATGTAATAGGAATGAAAGAAATTGAAGATGCCATGGTAAAAGTAACTATGGGACCAGAAAAGAAAACAAGAGTAAGAAGTGAAAAAGAAAATAAATTAGTATCATACCATGAAGCAGGTCATGCAGTAGTTAGCCATTACCTACCAACACAAGACCCAGTACATCAAATATCTATAGTACCAAGAGGAATGGCTGGAGGATATACAATGTATAGACCAACCGAAGACAAAAACTTCATGTCAAAAACAGAAATGGAAGAAAATATAGTATCATTATTAGGTGGAAGAGTAGCAGAAGCCTTGATATTAAATGATGTATCAACAGGAGCAAGCAATGACATAGAAAGAGCAACAGCAATTGCAAGAAATATGGTTACAAAATATGGTATGAGTGATAGAATAGGAACACTTACATTAGGTTCAGACCAAGATGAAGTATTTTTAGGAAGAGATTTAGCACATGCTAAAACATATTCAGAAGAAACAGCATCTGTAATTGATGAAGAAATCAAGAAAATAGTAGATACAGCATATGCAAAAGCAAAACAAATTTTAACAGACCATATAGATAAATTACATGCAGTAGCTGGAATCTTGTTAGAGAAAGAAAAAATTGAAGCAGATGAATTTGAAAAAATATTTGCTGAATAAAATTTGATAAAAAATATTTGATAAGTAAAATTTTTGATTTAAAAGAAACTTTTATATATAAATTTAATATTTATAGTAAAAGTTTCTTTTTAACTTGATATTTAAAGGTATATAGGATAAAATATGATAAGAAAGCAAAAATAAATGAAAAATTCTACAAAGGAAGGTTATATAAATGAAAAATTATTATGAAATATTGGAAGTAAACCCAAAAGCTTCATTTGAAATAATAGAAAAAGCATATCATACTTTAGTAAAAAAATATCATCCAGATATGCAAGAAAATGAGATAGAAAAAATGCGTTCTGAACAAATATTAAAAGATTTAAATGAAGCATATTATGTGTTATCAAATGTTTCATTAAGAGAACAATATGATAAAGCATTATATGAACAAAATATTAGAAAAGAAATAGAAAAAAATGGAATACAACAACAACAAGAAAATAATGTCCAAGAACAAGGACCTTTTTTGAAATCTTTAAAAAATTCTAAAAAGAAAAAAACAAGCGAAGTAAAAAATAATAATCAAAAAAATAATTATGAGGTAGGTACTTTATCAGGAATTGTTGCTATCATTGAAAGATTATTTCAAGATAGACCAGATATTAGTAAAATAAAAAAAGCAAAGAAAAAAGATATTTTAATATTTTTACTTGCAGTTTTAATTGTTTTAGTTTTCTGTGTAATCTTGTGGTTTATTCCATTTACAAATACGTTTATAAGACAAATATTATTTATGAAATAAATCAAAAATATTTTAAATATATAAATGTTTTTTATTTAATAAAATTTATTATCTGTAGTTTTTTTTGATAAAAAATATTTATATATTTTTTTGTCTTTATAAATAAGGATTTAGTGGGAATAAAATTGGTAAAAATTAAATAAAAAAGATAAGCAAATTTCCGTAAGTTAAATACTTAAAGAAAATTTGCTTTATTAAATTTTATCAATAAATAATAGTTTAATCAAGCATTTTTAAAGAATTTCTATAAAATTTTTTTTGGAATTTTTTTTGAATTCTAAATAGTAAAAAAATAATTTAAAATTATAAAAAAACCGATATTTCAACGTATAATAACTTTAGTAATTTTCTTTAAGTATTTAACTTAAAGACTAAAAAAAGTCAAAATTCATTATTTATTAAAAATTCTTAATAACTAAAGAAAATTGGAAGGGGGAAATAAACGTATGGTGAAATAATTAACAAATTCACACAGGAGAAATAAAATACTATTACATATTGACTTATTTCAACAATAAATATAAAATAAAAGTGCAAAAAATATTTTTGTAAATAATAAGAAAAAACTTTGAAGAAACTGGTATCTTTATTAAAAGAAAATGAATAAAAAATATAAAAAAGGAAAAAATATTTACAAAAATAGTAAAAAAATACAATATTAAAATCAAAAGAAAAAATGAAAGGAGAAAAAAGAAAATGAAGAACACAAAAAAAGACAAATTGAAAACGAGCAGAGGTATAACTTTAATCGCTTTAGTAATAACAATCATAGTTTTACTAATATTAGCAGACCCTCATATATTTTTGAATATACCACAATAAA